>Ga0193708_1000103_pt1 | contig 16798 bp, 16 predicted proteins | sample H3c1metaG_FD_160570 | JGI IMG/M metagenome (GOLD analysis project Ga0193708, IMG submission 160570) | Soil microbial communities from a riparian zone of the East river system, Colorado, United States - H3c1 | ecosystem: Environmental > Terrestrial > Soil > Riparian zone | place: USA: East River...
AAGCCGGGGCAAGAAAGCTGGCAGTAGCTTTTTTCAATGCCTTAACTAAAGGAACTGACTATGTGGAACAGGGAACAAAAAAATATGAAGATCAAATTAAACAAAAAGAGAAGGCTGCTCTTTACAGATTGGCAAAAAAGCACAACATGCAACTAATTGAAAAACAAGAAGCAGCGTGATGTGTCATTGGCAGCTTGTCGAAGGGTGCCGAAGGCGTGTAATTATATTATTATACCGGCTTCGACAAGCTGCCTGACATCCCTTTGACCAGGCAAATATTTCATTTATGAAATAAAAGTTCTATTTTGTGGCTCTCCTTCTTATCTAAAGCCGTACCTGTACATCCCCGAAAGCTTTTTTAAAATCCAGCCCTTGAAATTCCTTTCACTGAACTAAAACAGTTGCATGAATTTTTTTTACAAAACTGCTTTGCTTTCTGCGCTTATCATTGCCTTAATTACCAATGTACAGGGCCAGTCATTGCGCTTTACCGATACCAGCTATGTTAGTCTTGGCAATGATGCCTCTCTCAGGCTTACCAGCTTTACTTTAGAAGCATGGATAAAGATTGAAGGATATGCTTCCACCACGGAAACCGGTACAGGTGGCCTGGCCGGCGTTGTGCCCATCATCACAAAGGGAAGGGCAGAAGCCGAGAGCGCAGCACTCGATATAAATTATTTTTTAGGTTACCGGCTTTCCGATATGCGCCTAGTTGCCGATTTTGAAGACAATGCCACTTCGGCAAACCATCCTGTTGTAAGCGCAGGTGCAGGAGGCATACTTCCTTATTGTGTATGGACGCATGTGGCTGCAACTTATAATACCGCTACTGATGAATGGAAACTATATGTTAATGGAGTACTCAATACCACATTAAGTGCAGGCGGAAATTTTACGCCACAGTCTGCCAGTAATATCAATGCCTGCATCGGCTCTACATTAAACACCGGAGGATCAATAAGGCCGGGTTTCTTTAATGGGAGGATGGATGAAGTGAGAATTTGGAACCTTGTGCGCACTGATGCAGAGATACTTGCAAATTATAACTCACAATTAATAAGCGGCACCGGCTTGGCCGGCAGATGGGGATTAAATGAGAACTCTGGTTCATCAACAGCCAACTCTATTTTCGGCGGACCTGCCGGCACACTGCTAAGAAACCCGCTTTGGGTAACCGGGTTTAACCAGGCCGATCCTACGGTCAATTCATCGCTCGGCTTTAACGGCGTGGAAGACTATGTAACATTCGGCGCAGCACCGGGATTGAATGCTGCAGCCTTCACACTGGAAGCATGGATCAAAATTGAAGGCACGGGTGTTGCAACGAGTTCGGCTTCCACCGGAGCTACCGGTGTTCCCATCATCGCCAAGGGAAGATCTGAATCGGATAATCCCGGCAGGAACGTAAATTATTTCTTCGCGGTAAACAGCAGCAACAGGCTTGTCGCCGACTTTGAGGAAAGCAATGGTACAAGTCATCCCATAACAGGTGTTAATGCCATACCGCAAAATGTTTGGACCCATGTTGCAGTTACCTACGGCGCAGGAACCTGGAACCTTTATATCAATGGCGTACTGGATAAAACAGAATCAGAGGGCGGTGCTGTTCCGGAGACAAACAGCATTCAACACGCATCCATCGGAACGGCCATCACTTCCAGTTCTGCAACACCGCCCGCCGAACCCGCAGGTTTCTTCAATGGAAAGATCGATGAAGTAAGGATATGGAACCTTGCAAGAACATCAACACAGATTTCATCCAACTACAATATTGAATTAACATCAGGCACGGGGCTGCTTGGCCGCTGGGGATTGAATGAGAACTGTAATACTACAGCAACTAATTCTGTTGCAGGCGGAGTGAATGGCACAATAAGGGCAACAAATATTTCCACGCATCCAACAAACGGCGGCCCGCATTGGGTGAGCAGTGGATTTAATAATCTTGCGCCTAATCAACCAACAAATCCTAATCCTGCAAATAGCAGTGTTTCCACCACAACAAGCCCTGATGTTTGCGCAAATGTTAGTGACCCCAATGGCGGTAACCTTCGTGTAAGGTTTTACGGAAGAAAAAAACCTGCAGGCGGCTCAGGAAAATTTACTTTCATCATCCTTCCGGATACGCAATATTATACTGCGGAGCCACAGGGAACCAACGGAGGTAATACCGCTATGTTGAATTCCCAATCAGCATGGATCGTAGCCAACAGGGTTGCCCGAAATATTGTTTTTGTTGGAGGCGTTGGCGATTGCGTACAGAACGGCGACAATCCCCCCGGCTCAAATAATTCCATTGAATGGGATCGCTATGTAGCAGGTATTGCACCGATAGAAAGTCCTGCGCTGACAGGCCTTCCCCAGGGCATCCCGCTCAGCGTCACCGTTGGAAATCACGATCAGACGCCCAATGGTAACCCCGCCGGTACGTCAAATTATTACAACCAGTATTTTGGATATAATCATTTCAATGGTCGTGCTTATTATGGAGGACATTATGGTACAGATCCAAATAACAATGACAACCATTACGAATTATTCAGCGCAAGTGGTGTTGACTTCCTTGTAATATCCATGGAGTACGATCAAACGGCAGGGTTCGCTGCAACCGGTGGCGTATTGGATTGGGCCGAAGGATTGGTACAAACATACAGCAGCCGTAAAGTGATCGTCCTTACACATTATGGCATCAATGAAGACCAGTCATTCAGTACCCAGGGCTCAGCCATTTATAACAGGCTAAGGGCATATCCAAATTTTTTGATCCACGCATGCGGTCATGTTCATACTACAGATGGAGAGGCGAGAAGAACTGATACTTATAATGGCAACACCGTGCATACTATGCTTTCCGATTACCAGGGATGGGCAGGAGGTGGCAATGGGCTGCTTAGGATCCTTGAGTTTGACCCGCTGCTGAATACTCTTTCTGTAAAAACATTCTCCCCCTACCTCAACAGTTTTGAAACAGATGCTGACAGTGAATTTGGCCTGCCTGTTAAACTGGACGCTTATTCCCTGATCGGTGAAACAAATGTTGCATCAGGTTCCAATGCCTGTGTGAACTGGCCGGGACTTTTGGAAACAACCGAATACGAATGGTATGCAGAAATTTTTGACGGAGAGAATACTACCATTGGACCATTGTGGACATTCACAACACCAGTGAACGGGCCATTACCTGTTTCTTATTTTTCATTAACTGCAACACCTGAAACTAAAAGAGTGCGCCTGAACTGGAGAACTTCATCAGAGATAAACAACCATCATTTTAATGTTGAGCGCTCAACCAATGGAAGCACATTCATTAAGATCGGCGAAGCTGCAGGCAATGGTACCACAACAATACCTCATGATTATATCTTTTATGACAATGCTCCGCTGAAAGGAAGATCTTTTTACCGTTTGCAGCAGGTTGATATTAACAGCAAATTCAAGTACTCCGATATTGTTGCTGTCAAGTACGGCGATAAGGCAAGGTTCGAAATATTTCCCAACCCTGTTACCGGTGGCGACATAAATGTTTACTTCAATGAAACGGTGAAGGGCGAAATAAGAATTATCATTTATGATATGGGAGGGAAGGAGGCATACAAACAAAACTATAATGCTTCTGCAGGTCATATAAGAGTACAACCAGGTCTTTCTGCGGGAATTTATACGGTGAGGATCACAGGTAATGATATCAATGAATTGGAAAAGATTGTTGTAACGGGTAAGTAATAAAATAAATTCAGTAATTTTTATTCCAAAATCATCAGTCATGTTACAACGCCTCGTACTGATCGCCAAAAGAAAAGTACAGAAGCAAATAAAATCCTGGCAAGGTTTAAAAAAGCATTTACAAAATCAGATGTGAAAATAAATGCTGCTGTGTTTGATCGATCACCTTAACCACGCCTGGAACAATCCCATCAAAAATACCCTACCAGTTCATCCCTCCAAACCAATACCATAACCCCGGCTACTGCCAGCAGGGAGTAAAGCCAGCTTAAAAGGGATATCTTCTTTTTATAAACGAGCACGCTGACTAAAATGACTGATACGGGAAGCAGTGAAAAAATGGTGTAAGCGGCAGCCGCATTCATGTGTGTAATGGCGATTAACGAAAACGATAAACCAAGTACAGCGCCAAATAAAATACCAGAGAACAATAACCCGGCCTTCTGCTTATCCTGCAGGAAGGGCTTAATAAAACCCATATTCTTCCCACGAGTGATATCAAATATCCATAAAGCTAAAAAGGCACTGACGATACGTATCCACGTTCCATGAAATGCTGAGATGGTATTTTTTGTTTCATTGATAGTCATCTTTGATAAAATAAATGCAAGGCCCGTTAAAGCTGCGGCGGCAATACCAAATAAAAGGCCTGGTACCGGTAAACCAAAATTCTCCTTTTCCACTTCATCTTTTTCTGCACTGCTATTTATTAAAAGCAAAAGAAAAATAACCGTGATAAACATAGCGGCAATACCCAACCAATTCATTGTTTCATTCAGGATGACCAGGCCAAATAGCCAGGTAAAACCCGGGCCAAGGGTGGTAATCATACTTCGTCTCCGGGCGCCTAAGATACGGAGTGAGCAAAAACCCAAGTAATCTCCAAGCGACTTGCCAAGAATACCTGAAATACCAAGCCACAGCCAGTTAGATGAACTGGGGACAGTAAATAATTTCCATGGCGCCAGGCCGTCTATTATACAAACCAATATGCCCAGTAAAAAAATGCTGAAGAAAAGGGCTGCCTTATTTAATGTATGGGGGCTGACAAGCCTTGAAAGCTTTGCCAGGACAAAAGTTGAAATTGTCCAGGTAAACAGTGTTGCTAATGCAGCGGTATAACCTGTAGTCATTACAAAACAAAGTAGTTAAATACTATCGCTATTACAAGCCCCACTATCAACCGATGAAAGTTTATACGTGGGTTCTTCTGCTGTGACCGGGTCAATGATCTGTTTGACCATGCTGATCTTCTTTGCAGAAAAACCGCCAAAGCTGGCGTGCTCCAGCAGTGCATCCTCGTCAGGAGCTATGTATACACAATACAATTTATTATCGGTTACATAACTTTTTACCCAGTGTACTTTTGTTTTCATATGGTGCAGCACTTCACATGCATGCTGCGCCATATCCTTCAGTTCCTCTTTCGAAAGCAGACCGGCATCATGGCAGTCTCGTTCAATTAAAAATTTAGGCATATAGATATTTTAAGTATATCGCTCTTATAAAACAACTATAATAAATAAGCAAGCCTTGCAGAAAGAACAAAATTCCTTTGTTTCAATCCTTTAAAGGCACCGTCCTTTTTATTTACATTCAACAGGCCGGGCGTAACCCTTGCACTTAAAGCCACCTTCTTTTTATAAATATAACCTGCACCAACCGGTAAGCCCAGATCAAAACTGTTAAGTTCTTTCTTGATATCCTTTTTTGTAGTTCCGCCTCCGCCCATCCCGGATGAAGTTGTCTTTTCTTTTGCACTTAATAATAACCCCGGCTGCAAACCGGCTTCGGCAAAAAAGCCGCTTCTGTGTTGGTAACGTGCCAGCAGCGGCAGGTTTAAATAATTCATCCTGGATACGGTGTGTGAAGTGTAATAACTGCTTTCTCCATAGCTGTATTGATCACCCTGCTGTGAATAAACCAATTCAGCACGGATACCCAATGTCTCTGAAATATGATATACCGGGGTTCCAACACCTGCGTGGAAACCCGTGATGGATCTGTTGGATGCTGAATTGTCACCTGACAACGTTGAAGAATTAACGCCTGCGAAAAGCGCAGCGGCAGCAATATTGTTAAATTTTGTACCCTTGATTTCACCAAATTTAGTCCGGTAGTCTTCCTGTGCATAAACTGTAGCGACAACCCAGGTGAAGCATAACATCATTAATAATTTTTTCATGATCTTTAGTTTTTTGTTTTAATAATAATGATTTAAAAATTCAGTATGAAGCAACCAGGTTTTGCGGATCATTACCGCCCGGGGACCTGAAAAGCCCAAACCTGATAGCCGGTGCCCAGGCCGAATTATTTGATGCTAATTTTTTCAGGTCATTGTATAATCCGCAGGGCGAACCGCCCCGACCAAAAATGAATGGAAATTTTACTTTCGTAAGGGGCAGCTTCTCTATTCCCGGCAGGGAATTAAAAATTTCAAGGACATAATCGTAGCAATTGAATTTCTTCAGGTTATATTTCTTTTTTGCAAGCTCTTCGCATTTTTCTAATATTGCTGCAAATTCTTCCTTTGTTAGCTTGGTTTCCAGGGAAGCATCATATTCCCTGTTACAATTATCCACGAGCTTTGAGCGTACCTGTTTAAAAAGTGTGGTTACCGGCACACGGGGATAAAATCCAAATGACCGGTTAATTACTGTTCCGGTAACCCGGTCCGTTTTGGAAAGTATTATAAACACATGGCCGGGTTCACCCTTTTTATAAACACGATCCGGCTTATTATTAACAGGAACATCTGCACAAATGGTTACAGCATATTCCGCATCTTCCCCGAGAGGGTAGAAAGCCTGGAGTTGTTCCCCGAGGTTGAAGACTTTTTGAGCCTTATTCTTTGATGAATAAGTTGAGTCATTTCCCCGGCTGTTATCGCTCTTACATAGCGCCGGCTTCCCGATCAATAGTAAAAGGCAAGCCTGGAAGAAAATGATTTTGAGAGCCGTTCTTAAAATATCTAATAAATGATCCATTGCCTGGTGATTAATTAATGTTTACTAATAGCAGTTTGCTACACATCATTTGCAACTCGTGGTAGCATAATAATAAGTAGCCTTAAACTCGTTTTCCTCTTCAGCGCTGCATGCTTGTTTTTCTGCAACAGTGTACCCGCTGGAAGTTGCATAACAGGTACGGCAGGCTTTTTCTTTCTTACATCCATTGATGGCAAATAGAATTCCGATCAATACAATTAAGATGGATAGTTTCCTGGTATTCATGATTTAAAATTTAAAATGTGAAAAATGATTTCGTGTCAAAAGTATTCCTGACTTGTCCGGGGCACAAACCAATATTGTCTTCCTTTAGCATTTGCCAAACAGTTCATTTAGTTATTTAACAATTGTTATCCAATGTGTTATATGTTCATTATATAAAATCCTAAGGCCTGTTTTTTATCATAAATAATGCAGAATGCGTATCTTGGATATTAATGAGAGCAACATTATTAGAAGAAACCTTTGAATTGATCAAGTCGCTTAGCAGGACGGAGAAGCGTTACTTTAAACTCTTCGCCCGTTTTCAGCAGGGCGATAAAAGTTACCTGAAGCTGTTTGACATCATTGACAAACAATTGAAGTACGACGAAAAAACGATCAACCAGAAATTTGTTTTAAAGAATAAAGTAAGTAACCTGCCGGCTGTGAAAAAGTATTTGTTTGACCAGATCATTGCATCCATTAAATCGTATGGGGCCTACAAAGATCTTGACAGCGATCATACAGACCTGATCGAATCCTACAAAGTTTTGCAATATAAAGGGCTACATGGACAATCGGGTAGATTATTAAAAAAGATAAAAAGCATCACTTTACAGGATGATGCTTTCATCCGGCATTTTTATGTTTTGTTGCTGGAGTATTTAAGAGAAATGTTCAATACAGATGACGCTAATGTAAACATTGTTAAACAAATATTAGAAGAGAAAAAAAATGTGTTCAATATAATACAGAACTATACGATGGTTGGCGACCCGTTCTCTTACCAACGCCTGTACCTGAGAAAAAAACTATACTGCCGCACAAAAAAAGAAAAGGATGAACTTACCCGGTTAATGCTGCCTGTTTTAAAAACGAAGGAAACTGATATGATGAGCCGTACTGCACTGGGATTACGTAATATGGGTTTGTGTGATTACTATATGGCGATTGGCAAGCCAGGTAAAGCATTTGAGATCTCGAAAACATTTTTGGAAACGAGAAAAAATGCAGGTGGGGCAGAAAAAATTGATTCCGGTATACTTACAGAACATCTTCAGCATCTTTGGCTATCTGTTCGCAGCGGTATATATGAAAGTTTTGAAGAAAACATAAACAAATTTAAAACCCTTATTGATCCCATACGCAACCAGCAGAAATTTATGATGGGATATGAACGATGGTATAATTATTCCTTCATCTATTATAACCGCAGGGGGCAGTTTTCAAAAGCGCTGGAGTTCCTTGACAGTGAGAAAAAGACCATGGCGAGGGTAAGCAATGAGTTCAGCATGAAATCCAGGATCATGCTTTGGTATTTTACAGCTTACAACCATTATGCAATGAAGGAACACAAGGCTGCGCTTAAAATGATACAAAAGATAATGAATAATGCGAACGAGGAGATGGAAGAATTCAGTTTTGCAAAATTGTTGCTCATGTTCATCCATTATGACCTAAAAAATTACGAATTGCTCGAATACCAGGTGCGTTCCTACCAGCGCCTGTTACAAAAAACAGAGCGCTTGTATAAATGCGAAAAAATTATCCTGGATTTTTTTAAACTGGTTTCCGCAACTGATAGTAAAAAAGTCCGGCAGCAACAATTGGAAGAATTGAAAGAAAAGGTAAACAGGCTTTTCAAAACTTATTATGAAAGGGGGCTTTCATTTTATTTTGATATACAATCGTGGATCGAAAGCGGGCTGACGGGGAAAGATTTTGCACAGGTTGTACAAACCGGTAATTTGTAACGCCATTATCATGGCTTCCTAAACTCTTCAACGATCGTATAGGTCTTTTCCCTTTCGCCTTCCATCTCTATCCATTCATAGGCTAACTGGTGATTTTCAAAGGAGTTGCCGGTATCAAACAAGCCATATACGGGTTCAACCGCTTTAAGTTCCAGTACCTGGTAAACCCGGTATTCTTTTTTGGCGAGATATTTATTGTCCATGAGATGTGATTTTTATTATTAATGGCCGGTATTCCCTGTTCCAACCGACAACATAATGCCAGTATAATTAAGACAGCATTCCTCTTTATATGGGTATTTTCTTCCACATAACGGTCCAATCCCGGTCATTATGTGGTAATTCTGTCGTCTTTGTTTTGGCTTGTATTTTGTGAAAATTACCATATGAAAACATTACTTGTATTAACTGATTTTTCAAAAACAGCAGAATATGCCGCTTTTTATGCGTGCATACTGGCAAAGCATTTAGGTAGTGAAACCATAGTATTATACCATAGCCAGCAACTGGCCCTTCCTGTTTCAGAAGCCGTGGTTTTAGAATCTGATGAGAAAGAAACAAATCGAGCCGCGTTAAAAAGCCTGGAAGATCTTGAAGCAAAGATCAGCGGGGAGGTCCCGCAGACTGTTAAGATTCTCCGGCGTACAGATATGATTCCATTGATCGACATTAATTCAGTAGCGACTGAAGAAAAGGCCGGGTTAATTGTCATGGGCACAGCAAATAAAACAAAGCTCGAGGAGATCTTTTTAGGAAGTAATGCCGTTACTGTTTGCAAAATTAGCGATCACCCCGTGGTATTGGTACCTGCACATCTGAAATTGCAGCCGGTAAAGAAGATTGTTTTTGCATGTGATATGAAAGAAGTAAATAAAACCATCCCCGCAGCAGCCCTTAAACAGGTATTGGATAACTTTAAAGTACCGCTGACCGTATTGAATGTAGATAATGAAGATAAACACTTCACGCCTGAGACGCCCCAGGAAACTATGACACTGCATGATATACTCAAGGACTATACACCTGAATATTATAATATTCAAAACGAGAATGTAGTAAGTGGTATCATTGAGTTTGCAAAGGAAAATCCCGCAACGCTGGTTTTACTTATCTCAAAAAGCCACAACTTTATGGAAGGCCTCTTTTACAGGAGCCTTACCCGGCGGCTGGCTTATGTAACACCTTTCCCGCTTCTTATCCTTCGGGAAAAAGAGCAATAAAGACAGAAACATTATTTTATTTTTCTCCTTGTGCTTTTTTTCTTCAATACCCAGAACAATAATCCGGCAGCTGAAACTGCCAGTATTAATTTCCCCTGCCAGCCAAATTCCGAAACTGCGTAAACAGAATAACCCTCCATAAGCAGGGCAGGCAATTTTCCCACGGAACTTGCTACAAAAAAAATGGGGAAAGCTACTTTACCAACTGCAGCCGCAAATGTGATCAGCCCGGAGGGAACAAATGGTATCAGCCTTAAAGAAAGGATGAGCCAAAAAGCTTCCTTACCCCGGGCATCCATCAGGTTTTTTACTTTCGGATATTTGTCCATTCTTTTTTCTACGCTTCTTTTAAATCCGCTGCGGTATAATAAAAAAGCAATGCCTGCGCCGATCGTCTCTCCAAGGAAAGAAATGAATGTCCCCGTCCAGAACCCAAAAAATAAGATGTTTGCAGCAGTTATAAAAACGCTTGGGAGCACGCCGATCACCGCAATTAATATGCTTATGCAGATACTGATAAGAACAGCGAGATGGGAATATTCTTTAAAAAGATCGAGCAGGCTGTTTTCCACTATTATTGTTTTTAGGGCGGAAGATATTTTTTCTCAATATTCGCTTGCTCATCATTCAAGTTACAAAAAAAATTAGTTTTGCTTCATGATGACAATTTTCTCCAACCCAAATATCAACATCGCAACAACCGCAGATATACCTGCCATTAAAGACCTGCTCAACCGGGCTTACCGGGGGGAAGCATCCAAACAGGGCTGGACAACAGAGGCCCATCTCATCGAAGGCGATACACGTACGGATGAAGCTGCATTGCAACAGGTAATGCAGCAGGAGGGAATTGTTTTTTTAAAGTATATCAATGAGCAGGAACAGATCATTGGCTGTGTGAACCTGCAGCATAATGGCCAAAAGATCTACCTGGGAATGTTCAGCGTTACACCTCAACTACAGGGTAGGGGTGTTGGCAAACAATTATTAAAGGCTTCTGAAGAATATGCATTGCATTTGAAGTGTATGGCTATTTACATGAGCGTGGTATCCGTCCGAACCGAGCTGATCGACTGGTACAAGCGCCATGGCTATGTTGAGACCGGGGAAAGAAAACCTTTTATAGAAAACTCCAACAGCGGCAAACATTTACAACCCCTGGAATTTTCAATTTTGGAAAAAGTTTTGATACCCGGTGGAACTTCGCTAATTTAATATTGTGAACCACATAGTAACATAGAAAACATAAGTTGTCTTCTATGTTAGCTATGCTTCTATGTGGTTCAAACTAATAATTCTCTAATTTAAAAACAAAACTCATGGACCAGGATATCATAAATCTCTATGACGATTATACACACACACCTTTATCACGCAGTGAATTTTTACGCCGGTTAATTTTACTTACAGGAAGTGTTACTGCTGCCATGTCCGTTCTTCCATTAATAGAAGTGAATGCAGCCAATATGAAGATCACCGGTGATGAAGACCTGTTCACCGAAAAGGTCAGCTTTCCCGGCGTCCCCAATAATATGGAAGCCTATATAGCGAGGCCGAAGGAAATGAAAAAATATCCCGCTGTCATCGTCATTCATGAGAACAGGGGGTTGAATGCACATATAGAAGACGTAGCGAGGCGTGCAGCCAAGGAAGGTTTTCTTGCCATTGCACCAAATGCATTATCTGCATTGGGCGTTACACCTGCCAATGAAGATGAGGCTCGACAGAAATTCCAGGAATTAAAAGCAGAGAATAACCTGCAGAATTTTATCAATGCTTTTGAATATCTCAAAACCCGTAATGATCATAATGGCACTACCGGTTGCGTAGGATTCTGCTGGGGCGGCGCTATGGCAAACAGCCTTGCTGTAAAATTACCAACACTAAAAGCCGCGGTAGCTTTTTATGGCCGCCAGCCTGCAGCTGAGGAAGTACCCAATATTAAAGCTGCGGTTCAATTGCATTATGGCGCTTTGGATGAAAGGGTGAATGCCGGCATACCTGCATACGAAGCCGCGTTAAAGGCAAACAATGTGCGCTACGAATTATACATGTACGAAGGTGCCAACCATGCATTTCACAATGACACGGCTCCCACACGATATAATGAAGCCGCGGCAAAATTAGCATGGCAAAGGACAATTCACTTCTTTAAGAAATATGTCAAATAAAAAAACTTTGGCAACTTATGGTCTTGTTGCATGTGGCGGAAGCAGCAGCAGGATGGGTACAGATAAAAGTATGCTCACCTATCATCAAAAACCACAGCGCTACCATGTATATGAAATGTTGCAGCCATTCTGTGAAAAGGTTTTTATTTCCTGCAGGGAAGAACAGGCTGCTACAGTAGAAGATGGCTACAACATATTAGCAGACCATCCTGCTTATAATGAAACAGGGCCTATGGCTGCACTGTTATCAGCGTTCGCTGAGTTCCCGCAAAAAAATATGCTGCTGATCGGATGTGACTACCCTTTTTTAACCGCGAATGACCTACAGCAGTTTTCAGCTTATTGCAATGATGAAGACCATGCCGTTGCTTTTTACAATGACAAGGGAAATGTTTACGAACCATTGTTGGCCTGGTACAATCACAACTCATTTTACGCACTGAAGAAGATGTATGATACGAAACAATATTCCCTGCAGCATTTTTTGAGAAGCAGCCAGACCGTAAAATTTTATCCAACAGATAATAAAAATATTGAAAGCATAGATACCCGGGAAGCAATTGCCAGATACAGGGTACGGGATACCGGGTAAAGGATACAGGATACAAGACGCAGGATACAAGATACAACCTGCTATTTGAAAAGCTTTTCAAATATTATTACTCTATCCTGGATCCTGCGTCTTGTATCTTGTATCAGCATCTTTTCAGTAATTTAGTATCATGCCAGCCATTGAACATATACTCATCCAAAAAATAAGCGCAGGTGAAATTACCGAAGCCAATGACCAGGTAGCTGTGGAAGAACCTTTGGAAATTCAGCTTGCATACAGCACGGCTACAGGATACATGCAAAAGAATATTGCCGTTACCATGCGCACACCGGGCAATGATGAGGAACTGGCTGCCGGATTCTTATTTACCGAAGGCATTATAAAGGATAAGAAATCAATAAAGGAAATAAAGCAACGTGGTGATAACAGGGTATTGGTAAGTTTGCAGGAGGACATACAGCCTGTTCTTACTAACCTGGCACGCAATTTTTATATCACATCAAGCTGCGGCATCTGTGGTAAGGCAAGCATTGATGCAGTAAGGACGAATTCTTTTTATCAAAATGAAAAAGACAATATCTTAATAAGGTCATCCGTGCTTCAGCATTTGCAGGATGACCTTAAAAAACAACAACTCGTTTTTGTGCATACCGGCGGCATTCATGCGAGCGCCTTATTTGGTTTTGGAGGTAATTTTATCATGTTAAGAGAAGACGTGGGGCGGCACAATGCACTGGATAAGGTGATCGGCGCAGCATTAATAGGTGAGGGCTTGCCCTTAAACAATTGCATCTTATTCTTAAGTGGCCGTGCAAGCTTTGAGCTGGTACAAAAAGCCGCGATGGCGGGAATAAAAATAATTGCTGCGGTGGGGGCGCCATCAAGTCTTGCAATTGAAATGGCAAAGGAAGCAGGAATTACACTGATCGGTTTTTTAAGGGATGACAGGTTTAATATTTATACCGGGAATAAACGAATTACATTATAGATCTTTTGCCGGGAAGCCTGGAAGGCGTTTTATAATTCCCGGCTTATCATCTTACCGGCAAAAAAATAAAGAAATGAAATTACGCATCAAAGCAAACTCATTAAGGATAAGGCTTACAAGGTCAGAAGTGGAAAAGCTGGCGAACACAGGTTACCTGGAAGAACAAACCTTGTTTGCCAACAATAGCTTTGTATATGCATTGCAAAGCGTGGATGAAGGAAATGAATTATCGGCAGCAATGGACAACAACAAAATAACCATGTTCGTCCCAAAGCATTTGATCGAAGGCTGGCCGGAAAATAATATTGTTGGATTTAATGCGAACATGCCGCTTGCAGAAAACAATTCCTTGTACCTTTTGCTCGAAAAAGATTTTGTTTGTCTTGATGAAACAACAGAAGACCAGAGCGACAATTACGATAACCCGAATAAAACCTGTTAAGCTTGAGCGAAGAAAATAAAGATACTCCTTCTCCGGAGAATCCCGGAAAGTTTACGGGATTAACACTGGGGCCTTTGCAAAAAGCAGCCGGTGGCGTTCCTGCCGTAGTATCAAGCTTCAAACACATAATTGGAGAAGCAGGATTTTTCAGGGGATTAAAAGCGCTCAACAAACTCAACAAAAAAAGCGGGTTCGATTGTCCCAGTTGTGCATGGCCCGACCCGGATGATGAGCGCAGCCGCATTGCAGAGTATTGTGAGAACGGGGCAAAGGCAGTTGCTGATGAAGCAACAGCGAAACAGATCGGCGCCGATTTTTTTAAAATCAATTCTGTTCATGAGCTTGCAGCATTGCCGGATTATGAGATAGGGAAGAAGGGCCGCATCGCCGAACCAATGTATTTACCAAAAGGTTCCGATCATTATCAGCCTATAGAATGGGAAGAAGCATTTAAGAAAATCGCTGACTCTTTGAATGAGCTGGCGTCTCCTGACGAAGCGGTCTTTTATACTTCCGGCCGCACGAGTAATGAAGCGGCCTTTCTTTACCAGCTATTTGTTCGTGAATACGGGACCAATAACCTTCCCGATTGCAGTAATATGTGTCATGAGAGCAGCGGCGTTGCTTTGGGTGAATCTTTGGGCATCGGCAAGGGCTCTGTAAAACTTGAAGATCTTTATGAAGCCGAAGTGATCATGATACTCGGGCAAAACCCCGGCACCAACCATCCACGAATGTTGAGTGCTTTACAAAGGGCAAAGGCAAATGGCGCTATAATTATTTCTATTAACCCTTTGCCCGAAACAGGATTAATGGGTTTTAATAACCCACAAAAAATAAAAGGGATACTGGGTATGGACAGCGCCCTCACCGACATTTTTTTACAGGTGAGACTGAACGGAGATATGGCTTTGCTGCAGGCAATAGAAATTTTATTGCTGAAAGAAGAAGAAGAAATTCCGAAAAGCATTTTCGATCATGAATTCATTGAGAAGAATACCGAAGGCTTTGCTGCTTTTAAAGACCATCTTCAAAAACAGGACCTTGTACAACTGGTGCAATCATCGGGGGTTGATTTTGGTCAAATAAAAGAAACAGCAAATATTTTAAAAGATAAAAACAAGATCATCGCCTGCTGGGCAATGGGCCTGACGCAGCATAAGAATGCAGTTGATACCATAAAAGAAATAGTCAACCTCTTATTACTTAAAGGAAGCATTGGAAAAACCGGAGCCGGTACCTGTCCTGTTCGGGGCCATAGCAATGTACAAGGCGACCGTACGATGGGCATCTTTGAAAAACCTTCAGAAAAATTCCTGCAAAGCTTACAGGACAATTTCAATTTTGTTCCGCCACGGTCACATGGTTATGATGTGGTAGATTGTATAAAAGCCATGCATGCAGGAAAAGCAAAGCTGTTTTTTGCCATGGGTGGAAATTTTCTTTCTGCGACACCTGACACTTTATTCACCGCGGAAGCTTTGCGAAAATGTAAGCTTACCGTTCATGTTTCAACCAAATTAAACCGCAGCCACCTGGTGCATGGTGAAGAAGCATTGATACTGCCTTGTCTTGCACGAAGTGATAAAGACATTGTGAATGGAAAAGAACAATTTGTATCCTGTGAGAATTCGATGAGCGTTGTTCAGCAATCTAAAGGAATATTAAAACCGGTATCTGCTGATCTATTAAGTGAACCCGTGATCGTTTGCAGGCTTGCCAAAGCCACGCTTGCCCACCGGGCCCTGCGGGGAGAGCGCTCACAGAGCCCTGGGGGCAGCAAAATAAACTGGGATAAATACCTGCAGCACTATGATCATATCCGTGATGACATTGAAAGAACGATACCCGGATTTGAAAAATTTAACGAACGGGTGAGGAAGCCTGCAGGGTTTTATTTGCCGAACTGTAACCGTGACGGGAGCTTTGATACAGAAACAAAAAAAGCCCAATTCAATATTGCGGGTTTTAAGCCGGTTGTATTAGCGGATGATGAACTGATGATGATGACGGTTCGCAGCCATGACCAGTTCAACACAACTATTTACGGACTGGATGACAGGTACCGCGGTATTTATAATGAAAGAAGGGTGATCATGATGAACCGGCAGGATATGATAGATAGAGAACTGGAAGAAGGAGATATCGCAGACCTTTATAATTATGCTGGCGGAAGGGAAAGGGTAGCGCATAAATTCATTGTAATACCTTATCCCATTCCCAGGCACTGCACAGCTACTTATTTTCCCGAAACAAATGTCCTGGTTCCCATAAGCAGTGTTGCAGATAAAAGCAATACGCCGACTTCAAAACTGGTTGTTATAAAAGTGAAGAAAACCTTCGTTTGATCATTATTCGAACAAACCCAATTGCAAAGGCCGCATAAAAGCTATTGCAGGCCTTTTTTCTTTATTTGCTGTTGCGGTAATTTTAAAAACTTCGGTGGCCTGGTAACGCGTTGCTACAATAATTGCTGTTCCGTTGGCATGCGGCTCAAATAGCTGCGCTGCCAGTTCCGGCGAATTATTTTCCTTTGATAAATGTGAAAGTAAAAGGTGTGTCATGAATGGCGGCCGGTATCCCTTAAATAATTCCAGCGCCTGGTTATTGGAAAGATGCCCGTGATCGCCGCGTATGCGGTTCTTTAAATGAACAGGGTACCTGCCGTTCTCCAGCATGGCTTCATCATAATTGCTTTCTAAAAAGACCGCATGGCATTGTTTAAAATAATGTAT
>Ga0193708_1000104_pt1 | contig 16677 bp, 12 predicted proteins | sample H3c1metaG_FD_160570 | JGI IMG/M metagenome (GOLD analysis project Ga0193708, IMG submission 160570) | Soil microbial communities from a riparian zone of the East river system, Colorado, United States - H3c1 | ecosystem: Environmental > Terrestrial > Soil > Riparian zone | place: USA: East River...
AAGCCGGTACCCGCTATGGTTACATCGCCGTTCATCCAGGCCGTTCGATCATATCCAGATGAGGAGTATGAATGCATGTAAATTGTACCGGTAATAAAACCCTTTCCACCTGCTGCCAATGTAATATCCAACCTTCCGGCATCGTCTAATCCGCATGTCAGGGTTCTTCCTGCAGCGACAGTTAATGTACCGGTAATGTTAATAGTAGACATGTTTGCAGAACCTGCATTGCTTTGAAGATTACAATTTCCATTAATCGTAAGTGCTCTTACAGAAACAACCTGCCCGTCAGCAGTACCAACAGCTGTTATAGGATTCGTCTGATTGGTTGCAATTACTACGCTGTCATTGGTGCCTGGCACTCCACTCGGATTCCAGTTACCTGCTGTTGTCCAGAGACCTCCTGTAGTAGGCACCCATGTCTTGGTAACCTGCCCAAAAGAGGCACTTATAAAAAATAAATTCGCCATCAATAATGTGATGACGAAAGATCTCGGGATGAGTAAAAACCTTTTCATGTGGGTCCATTTAAATATTAAAAGAATAATTGTTTGATAAGCTGGTGGTTTACACCGCAGGAAAATGGATGAAAGGCATTTGGAAGGGATCGGATTTTCACAAACAGGTATGCATAGCACAACTGGTGTTTAATGAAAACTAAAAAATATTAGGTTGAAAACTTGAGGTAATCAAACTGATTTCTAGAGGGGGGTGATGAGGTAAAAATTTTACTAAATAAAATTTTATTCACCGGTTTCAGCTGTAATATTAGAATTAATATTTCGAAAAAGCAAAAAAAAATATTTTTTTTCAATTCCTGTTCTTGATTTAAAGGAACTTAGCTGTATGACCTGATTTGCTATTTTTAAAATTTCCCGGATCCCCTGCATAAACCAATTCACCACCCTGGTCGCCTGCTTCAGGCCCCAGGTCAATGATCCAATCGGCACTGCGTATAACATCCGTATTGTGCTCGATCACGATGATGGAATGCCCCTGTTCTATCAATGCATTAAATGAAGCCAGTAATTTTTTTATATCATGGAAATGAAGACCGGTTGTGGGCTCATCAAAAATGAATAAGATACTTCCCTGCGTCTTTCCCTTACCCAAAAAAGAAGCAAGCTTCACCCTTTGCGCTTCACCGCCTGACAATGTATCTGAGGACTGGCCAAGCTTTACATAACCTAACCCCACATCACTTAATGGCTGTATCTTTTTGGCAACCTCTTTTACATCGCCAAAAAAATCTATTGCATCATCCACGCTCATATCCAATACATCAAAAATACTTTTGTCTTTGTAAATAACTTCCAGCACTTCTTCCTTAAAGCGTTTCCCTCCGCAAACATCACAGGTAAGATGTACGTCGGCCAGGAACTGCATTTCAATTGTTTGTTCCCCTTCCCCCTTACATGCATCACATCTTCCACCATCCACATTAAAAGAAAAATGTTTGGGCTGAAAACCCCTCATCTTACTTAAGGGCTGTTTGCTATACAGGTCTCTTATCTCGTCGTATGCCTTTATATATGTTACCGGGTTACTCCTGGAAGATTTTCCTATCGGGTTCTGGTCAACCATTTCAACCTGGGCAATATGGTCTGTGTCCCCGGTAATGGCCTTGTGCAAACCTGCCTTCTCTGTAAATTCTCCTTTTAGTTTTTGCAATGCAGGATATAATATTTGCTTTACTAAAGTTGTTTTGCCGCTGCCGCTTACACCGCTTATTACGCACAATGTATTCAAAGGGAATTGTACGGTTATATTTTTAAGATTATTCTGCCTGGCTCCTTCCAGCTTTATGGAGCGGTTCCACTTACGAACCTTTTTTGGTGTTTCAATTTTCATTTGTCCCGATAAATATTTACCGGTCAGGCTTTCTGCATTATTAATGATATCATCATAGTTTCCTTCAGCTACTACTTCCCCGCCCAGGTGACTTGCAAAAGGCCCCATATCGATAATATGATCCGCTTCCCTCATCATCATTTCATCATGCTCTACAACAACAACTGTGTTACCAAGGTCTCTCAGTTCTTTTAATACCCTGATCAGCCTCTCAGTATCGCGGCTGTGCAAACCAATGGAAGGTTCATCCAAAATATATAATGAGTTGGTTAAATTACTTCCCAGGCTGCGGGTTAACTGGATGCGCTGGCTCTCACCACCACTCAGTGAATTTGCCAGCCTGTTTAAAGTGAGATAGCCAAGGCCTACATCAAGCAGTGTTTTTATACGGTGGTGGATCTCTGCTAAAATTCTTTTTGCAACCTGCGCATCATAAGCATTAAGTTTTAATCCGTCAAACCAAAGCTGAAGATCCTTTACCGGCAGTTCACACAATTCTCCGATATGCCTGCCGCCTACCTTTACATACAGCGCTTCTTTACGCAAGCGGTAACCTTTGCATTCTGTACATAATGTTCTGCCCCTGTACCTGCTTAATAAAACACGGTATTGAACCTTGTATAAATTCTGTTCCACTTCTTTGAAAAAAGCATTTATCCCATCAGCGTAAGCATTTCCTTCCCAGAGATCGGTCAATTGTTTTTCAGTAAGATCAATAATTGGCTTGTGGACGGGAAAATCAAATTTCTTTGCAGCTTTAATGAACCGCTCTTTCCATAAACCAAGCTTCTCTCCTTTCCATGGAGCTATAGCACCTTCATAAACACTTAAATTTTTATTGGGGATTATCAGGTCGGGATCGATACCGAGGATCTGGGAGAATCCTTCACAAACGGGACAGGCGCCATAAGGATTATTAAAAGAAAATAAATTCGGCACAGGCTCTTCAAAAACAATTCCATCAGCTTCAAACTTATTGCTGAAGTGCAGTTGCTTGTTGCCGTTTATTTCCAGGTATGCTTCTCCTTCGCCTTCATAGAAAGCCGTGTTCACAGAATCTGCAATGCGATGTTTCTCATCTTCATCAAATTCTTTTGCTACCAGCCTGTCTACCAAAAGAAAGGTTGAAGCGGTGGTCTTAATATTTATTTTTTTTGGTGATTCCAGCAGGTCTTCGATACGCACAACTTCTTTATTCATATAAAGACGGGAAAAACCTTTCTGCAATAAAATATTCAGTTCTTCCTGTACATTTCTTTTTGCATGTAACTTAAAGGGTACAAGTAACAGTACCTTATCTCCGGCGGTTAAATTGGCAACAGCATTTACCACGTCGGCCACATCATCTTTTTTTACTTCTTTCCCGCTAATGGGTGAAATGGTTTTACCTGCCCTGGCAAATAACAACCGCAGGTAATCATAGATCTCGGTCATGCTGCCAACGGTACTCCTCGGCGTACGGGTGATCACTTTTTGCTCAATTGCAATGGCCGGGCATAATCCTTTTATATAATCTACATCGGGTTTATTCATGCGCTGCATGAACTGCCTTGCATATGCACTCAGGCTTTCGGCATAACGACGCTGGCCTTCTGCAAACAGCGTATCTATTGTTAATGAAGATTTTCCTGAACCGGATACACCCGTAACAACTATTAATTTATTGCGGGGAATAGTAACGCTGACGTTCTTTAAATTATGAACCCTTGCTCCCTTTATTAAGATACCGGCTGCTTCTTTTGTACTTTTTACCTCTTTATTTGTATGGATCAATTTTGTTGACATAGTATGGTTTGGCAAAAGTAATGTGTTGGAGCTATGCAGCGACTAAATGTGAAATTTTTCTTAAAACAATGATTTACAGGTTTGTTGTTGAAAAAAGCTATCAGTATTTTTACTATCTTTTGGGTCTGATAAAATTGAGTAATTATACTTATATTTCTTAAGGAATAAATTTCTAGTTTTACTTTCCAATATCCAAAAAAATGAAAAGCCCGTCAAGCCTATCTAAAAGACTTCTACGCGTTTTTCACATTTTTTGGTTCTGTTACTAAATCCTAACAATCTAAAACTGTAGAAGTTTATGAAATGCCTTAACAACCTTACCGACCAGCAGCTTATCCATTTATATATGGAAGGCGATGCCAATGCCCTTGCAACCATTGTATTACGTTACAAGGACAAGATTTACACCTCTATTTATTTACTGGTTAAAGACAAATACCTGTCTGAAGACATTTTCCAGGATGTTTTTATCCGTATAATCGACACTTTAAAAGGTGGCCGTTATACCGATGAAGGAAAATTCCTCCCATGGGCCATGCGTATTGCCCACAATATGTGCGTGGATCATTTCAGGAAAGTAAAGCGTACGCCAACTATTAAAACCAGTGACGACCGTGATATTTTCGAGGTCCTTAATTTTTCTGAACCCGGTGCAGATCATAAGATGATGAATGGCCAAAGCCATGACAGGGTAAGAAAAATGGTTGATATGCTGCCGGAAGACCAGCGGGAAGTAATTATTTTACGCCACTATGCTGACCTGAGCTTTAAGGAGATCGCAGACCTTACCTGTTGCAGCATTAATACTGCTTTAGGCCGTATGCGTTACGGGTTGATAAACCTGCGCAAAATGATGACTGAAAAACAAATTGCATTATAAAATTTTGTAACCCCCATTACAAAATAAAAACCTCCGGATCCCGGAGGTTTTTTATTGCTTGAATTTTTTATTTACTCTTTTCAAATGCTTCCAGGCCGCAGAGTAACCACTCTTTATATTTACTTACGGAGGGTGTGTATCCAACCGGGTTGTTCATTAATATTTCCCGGGGGCTGATAATTGCATACAGCGGCTGGGCATTATTCTTAAAATTCTCTGTTTCAAAAGTTGCCCATTTATTTCCTACGGAAATGATCTCCTTATCTATACCTTCCCGGGTAGTATAAGTAAATTGCTGGGCTGCCGGAAGATTTTTCTTGTCATCTACATAAAGCGAAACGACAACGAACCTTTCTTTCATTATTTTAAATACGGCTTCATCCCTCCATACATTTTCTTCCATTTGCCGGCAGTTCACGCAGGCAAACCCTGTAAAATCTATCAGGATGGGTTTATTTTCAGCCTTTGCTTTTACCAGCGCCTCACCATAATCCCGCAAGGGTTCAAAACCTTCGCAGTTTACAGGATGATCATAAATACTGTAACACAATGGAGGAGGAAAACCACTGATCAATGTAAGGTTTGCATACTTTGTATTGGTGACACCCGGAAGCAGGTAAACTGTAAAAGCGCCAAAAACAATTGCCAGAAGGATCCTTTCCTTACCTAGTTTTTTTATTTTGCTGTCGTGTGGGAATTTTATTTTACCCAGTAAATATAAAGTTATCCCTATCCCCACCAGGATCCAGATGGCCATAAACACCTCCCTTTTTAATAATCCCCAGTGTTTTACCAGGTCGGCATTTGATAAAAATTTAATGGCAAGGCCCACTTCAATAAAACCCAAAACCACTTTTACCGAATTCAGCCATCCACCGGATTTTGGCAATGAATTTAACCAGTTAGGGAACAAGGCAAACAAAGTAAAAGGTAATGCCAGCGCTAAACCAAAACCTGCCATGCCTGTGGTTAGCTGTATTGCGCCGCCGTCCTGGTTTAATGAGCCTACTAAAAGAGAACCCAAAATGGGGCCGGTACAGGAAAAAGAAACAATCGCCAGCGTAACCGCCATAAAAAATATCCCAATGATATTTCCTGATCCCGCCTTACTATCTGTTTTACCCGAAAGGCGACCGGGCAGGCTTATCTCGTAATATCCAAAAAAAGAAAAAGCAAAGAAAAGAAATATGGCAAAGAACCCAAGGTTTAACCAGGGACTGGTAGAAATGGTATTTAATATTTCAGGATTGGCGCTGTCAATAAAATAAAAGGGAACGCTTAACAATACATAGATAAGAAAAATAAAAAAGCCATAAAGCGCAGCATTAAAGATCCCCCGTCTTTTGGAAACGCCTCTTTTTGTAAAGAAGGAAACGGTTAACGGTATCATTGGGAAAACACAGGGCGTGATCAGGGCAAGCAACCCGCCTAAAAATCCAAGCAGAAAAATGGTTACCAGTCCTTTTGAAGTGGAGGTTTCAATGCTGATGCCCATACCCCCGCATGAATTGACAGGATTTTTAAGATCAATAGCAGGAACCAGTATCCTGTTGGATGCTGACATATCAACACCACCTTCCATCGCGATCTCTATCTTTATCTCTTCAGGAATAAAGGCCTCACTGTTGGCAGTATTAAATACAAGCAACGCCTTTAAGCTGGCAGGCACTTCACCTGTGATACTTATTTTTTGGATGAACGCTACCGAATCTGTTGCAACTTCTGACTTTGCATTATCGAATATCTTATCCGTGATCGTTTTAAAATTCCCCGTCAATTGCGGATCACCGTCTTTTTTAATGGAAGAGTCTGAAAAAGAAATTTTCAAACCATCAAGTCCTGCAGCTTTGTTTTCTTTGGCGTAGACATGCCAGCCTGTTTTAATAGTACCTTTTAAATAGATCTCGTATTGTCCTGCATTGATCTTTTTCCCTGATGCGGCCCATTGCACCGCTGTGGTATCCTGCGCAGCCAGTAAAGGTTGAAATAAGAAAATAAATATGGAAAGTAAAAAAACGATCCTTTTAAAATGCATGATATCTTTTTTAAAAAAAATCCCGACATCATGTATCGGGAGGTTCAAATGCTGTATTATTTTCCGTTAATGTTTATTGAAAATGGAACATCTCTTGGTGGCAGGCATTGCCTGTCGTTACATACCATAAAGGAAACAGAACCTTTAACTACTGTTGCTACAGGAGACTTAACTTTTATTTTTTGAACAAAGTCAACTTTTTTTCCATAAAATTTTAAAACAGACTTAAAATTCTTATCGTAGGATTTTTCCATTTTACCTACTTCCATCACTTTACCTTCAAGTGTAAGCAGTGGATTTGGAGAAAAGGTTATTGTCGTTGGTTCAGGGCCTTCACCCGCATCCTGGGCATACAAATGCCAGTTGCCATCGATGGTTGCCGTCAAATGAATTTCATAAGTTTTATCAGCGACCTTAGTTGCACTATAGCTCCACTTTACCGGGTTATTGATCTGGGCATTTGAAACAGTTGCAAAAAGCAGCAATAACATTCCTAAAACTATCTTCTTCATGTAAAATTTTTTCATAGCCGAAATTACGAAATTACCGTCAACAGGGATGCTGTGTTAAATGAGTTTTAACGTTTTTATACTAATTGATCCCGAACAGGTGGCTGAATACATTTCTTCCGTCTTCATTACCCAATACCCGGCTGCAGGCCCTTTCGGGATGCGGCATCATACCAAACACATTCCTCGATTCATTGCAGATACCGGCAATATTGCCGATCGCCCCGTTTGGATTAGCCGATTCATTTACATTACCTTTTTCATCACAGTACCGGTAAATGACCTGGCCATTTTTTTCCAGTTGCTTTAATGCGTGATCATTGGCAAAATACCTTCCTTCCCCATGAGCAACGGGTATCTTTAAAGCCATCCCGCCTTCGGATGCGGCTTCTTTCATAAAAATATTTTTGCACACAAATTGCTGCTGGCTGTTCCTTAATAATACACCCGGTAAAAGCCCACTTTCGCATAATATCTGGAAACCATTGCAAACACCAAGTACCTTGCCGCCATTATTTGCAAACGCTATCACGCTTTGCATCATTGGGCTGAACCTTGCAATGGCCCCGCAACGCAGGTAATCACCATAACTGAAACCCCCGGGTAAAACAATACAGTCATTTGTATCAAACATGCTGATGTCTTTGTCTTTATGCCAAAGCTGTATCACTTCCTGCTGCAGGCCATTCTGCAGGGTCTCTATCATATCCCTGTCGCAATTACTGCCGGGGAAAACTACTACGCCAAATTTCATTGATTATCGGTTGATCTATGTTGTTGAATTATGTAAAGGTAACAATTGTGCAATAATTATTTTACGAAGTAACTGATGACAATGACAAAACCAACCATTAACCAGTGCAGGACCAGCGGGAACCAGTTTTTGGAGGGATATAAAAAAGCTGCGCCTAAAAAAGCGGATAACGGAACGGCACATAAGATCCAGTAATCGAATGTATGCGTGGCATTAACAAAGGGAACAAATAAAGCAACCATGAAATATAAGAATACCAGGTTCCAGCTTTTACGGGCCTGTATCAACTGCCGGCGAAAGTTTTGCTGAACAAAGAAAATACCAATGATGGAGGTGAATAAAACAATGATAAGCGCCGCATATGCCCATTGGTTTTGATTGAATACCGGGTAGGTAACGGCAAAGCCCGGGAACCGGTAGCCCTTCCATTTATCCGTTAAAAAAACAATGGCCAGTAAAAAATAATAAGGGGTAATGATACCCAGCAATGCAAGAAGCCATTCTGCCAGTTTAAAAGGCCGGGTGATCGCCAGGCCAAAAATGATCAGTGCTGCAAAGGCCAGCGCGGGGAAATAAAAGAAAGTTGCAACCCCGATGGCAATTCCGATATTGAATAATGCCGTTTTTGGATTGGGATTACTATAAAGGCCGCTCATTTGTGCCCATACCCAGATCAGCAATGTATTAATGATGAGTGGGGAAGATAACATGTTCCACTCCATGAATAGAGAAGTGATGAGCAGGTAGCTCATACCGGTGAGGTAATTGGGCCTTTGCATAAGGCGGTGGTCATTCACCAGTTTATTAAAAGATATGGCCTGGGTATATAGCAGGAAAAAGGCGATCAAAGGATAAATAACGGGGAAACCATTTCCAAATGGCTTTAACCAATCCAGAAAAGCCCTGTATAAAAATCCATCTATCTGCTGGGCCTCCGGGGTCTTTGGATGCAGGAATATGGGCAGCTTCAGCAAGGCCCCATAGAAAAAAAGCAGGAAATTATTATACGAATTATTGGACTTGAATGTGCCGGTCAATGCAATTGTGAATTATGAATGATGGATAGGTTACCGGTACGAAGTTGATGAATAATCAGAGATTATAGAAAATATTTTTTACCGGGAATGAAGCCAGTCATTAAAAATCAATTTTGGCAAAACAAATGTACCCACGGTATGCACACGGAACAATTACCTGGCTGGCGCCAACCTGTTTACTATGCCTGGGCATGAATTCATAGCCTTTTTCCTGGCTTTTTAATGTAGGATTTCGCTTTACTGTTCCATCCGGTGCGATACTTTGATCACCAATGATCTGGTTCTTTTTATCAATGTTGAACAGGAAATGTATCTCGCCACCCGAAGTTACGTTAGAAAAGGAAAGGAAATTATCATCATCATCGTCAAACTGTTCCTTATGAATTACTTTACTCCATTCGATCTGCCCGTTCCTGTTTATACTCAGCACGAGGATATTTTGATAATAGTACCGCGTACTTTGATTGTAATAACTGCTCCGGGGCCGGTAATAATTATAGTACGGCCTATAGGAATAATAAGAACCTGAAGACAATGAATAGGGATTGTTCAGGTATTCCCAGCGGTTCCAGGGATTATTGCTGCCCCGTGTTTGTGTGGAAAAATCTTCAGCAGTAAGTATAAACCCGCCGTCTTTTTTTACAACTACCTGCCGGATAAAGAATTCATCAAAAGCAAACCGTAAAAGGCCGTCTGATTTAGCCTCATCTCTTAATGAATCATACAATGCTGTAAATGCGGATGCATATTCCTTCCTTTTCCCGATATCCCATATATACGTGAACATGCCTTCAATACTACCCCTGTTCTTTTTATAATAAAATGTATTTATGATGTACCGGTTATTTAGATTATCGATCTTAAGCTTTACTTCATCGATGTATTTGTTGCCAAGATCAACCTGGTGAAATGCAAGTGTATCTTCCAAGGCCGATTTGCTTATAATGATAAGTCCGTTGCTATTATCCCGGAAATTGAGTTGCTTGTCTAATGTAAAAACAAAATTGCCATCATTACCTAACAGGAAATTGTTGTAATGATCTTTCCGCTCATTGTATTCCCTGGCCTGCCTGCTTTTCTTGAGCAGGTTCAGGTCCTTGTCAAATAACAGGGTAACAATATTGAACCTATCATGTTTTCTTTGAATTTTAAAGATCATTATCTTCTCCTTGTCCTCGCTGTTGATGGTAGCATATATTTTATTGTCAGCCAGTACCGATATCTGTGTCGTATCCAATTCAATGGCTTCTCCTATCCTTTTGCCATTCCCATCCATTTTTACCGCCATGCAGTGAAGTATGTTCCTTTTCTGGAACTGGTAGAACATGTAAAAAAAATCAGGGTAGGTAATAAAATCGATATTAAAGGTCTTTTCGGGAATAAAATCAAGGTCAATAGTTTCCTTATCCTTCATTTCATTATCATAAATATTGATCTTATGCTTCCACCTGATATTCTTATAAACTAAAATATTAGTGTTTATTTTTCCAATGACCTCAAAGTTTATATCACGGCTGTCTTCTCTTGAATAACCGGAGAAGTTGATAGTTTGGGCAGTAAGCGCCGGTGGCAGAATAAAAAACAGGACCAGGATATAAAGAAAGCGATTCATGCAGGTTAAACCTTTGATATTAAAATTACGATTTAAAAATCAATGATTGTAAATTACACTGAACAAGATGTTTTGAAATTTGTTATTACATAACATCTTTAACTTTTTATATAATGCCCACGATTTTAATTACAGGCGGTACGGGTTTGGTAGGCAAAGCACTGTCTTATGCACTGGTAGCAAAGGGATACCGTGTAATAATACTAAGCAGGAGCCTTAAGAACCAGCAGAAGAATGAAAATATCAGCTATGCCTTATGGGATATAAAAAAACAATATATAGATCTGGCGGCTATCCGGGAGGCAGATTGTATAGTTCATTTGGCCGGGGCTGCTGTCATCGATAAAAAATGGACTGAAGCCTATAAAAAAGAGATAAGAGACAGCCGTACAGAAAGCAGCCGGCTGATCATTGAGGCTTTAAAAAATAATGAGAATAAGGTTAAAGCTGTAGTGAGTATTAGCGCTATTGGCTGGTATGGCGAAGATGCTGAACCGGTAAAACCTTTCGTGGAAACAGGTGCGGCTGCGGATAATTTTTTAGGGCAAACCTGTAAACTCTGGGAAGAAAGCATTGAGCCTGTTACCGGGATAGGCAAACGACTGGCTAAACTCCGTACCGGTATCGTACTCAGCAATGATGGCGGCGCTTATGCTGAATTTAAAAAATCCGTCCGTTTTGGGATTGCTGCGATCTTAGGTGGCGGGAAACAAATTGTAAGCTGGATACATATAAATGACCTTTGCCGTTTATTTATCTTTGCAATAGAAAATGAGCATGTGCAGGGCAGTTATAATGCAGTAGCACCGGCTCCTGTAAGCAACAAGGGATTGATCCTGGAAATAGCAAAAAAAATAAAAGGAAGGTTTTATATTCCCCTGCATGTTCCTGCAGTGGTCATAAAGATGATGCTTGGCCAAAGAAGTATTGAAGTATTAAAAAGCGCAACGGTCAGTTGTAAAAAAATAACAGGTGCCGGTTTTGTATTTGAATATAATGATATTGAAACTGCTGTAAAAGAACTGGAAAAATAAAAGCAGCTTTAGGTTTTAAGATCTGTTTTGCGGAAATAATTAATGAATATATAAGCATATACAGCCATATAGGCAAATGCTCCAATGACCAATGTATAATCCGCCATTGTTCTTTTCTCCAGGATCTTTGGCTTGAATGGAAATGGCAACAGTGAATCTACAACTTCCAATGGCATATAATACCCAAGCTGGCTTTCCCTTATTGTAAATATTCCGCCTATTACGTTATCAACAATACACACAATAGCAAAATAAATAATTATAGCTAACCCTGTGCGCTTTATAAGGATGGCAATTAAAAAAGCAAGCATAAGATACAGTGTGGCCATTAATGCAAAATAGCCCACATAATATACTCCGGCAAAAATATTAGTCGTTGAAGTTGAATAAATGGAGCCTACGATCAATCCCATTATAAAAACTACCAAAGTACTTACAACTACAAAAAAAATAAGAACTGAAAACTTGGCTTTCAAAAAATCCATACGGCTCCAGCCATCAATAATATTTTGCCGGTGAGTTCTGTATTGCACTTCATTAGTGATCAATAAAATGAATAACATAGCTATCAGTATAAAAAACATCCCTCCCATCCATCCTGATGCATGCCAGACCTTTGGAAATACAAAGGGCGCATCAAGCAATGCCTTCAATAGATTTTCTTCAATGGTCTTTGTGTTCTGCATACTCTCCATATATTTGTACGCCAGAAGTGAAAATCCAATTGGAAACGAAATCAGAAAACCTCCAAATAATATCCAGAAGGTTCGGTAGGTCTTTATCTTAAGCCACTCTATTTTAAAAAGATTGAACATGGTCTGTTTTTAAGAAGGTTTTTATTTAGCGGTCACTTTGCTTACCGGTGATCTCCAAAAATCTTGTTTCGAGTGATTTTCTTTTTACATTCAGTTTGTTAAGCACTACTCCTTTTTCAAAGCAATAACTGTTCACCTGCTCGGGAGTTATATTTTCAGGACAAATGATCTCAATGCCATTGTCGGTTTCTGCTACGCTTTCCAGCCCGCTCATCCCCTGCAAAATATTTTTTAAGAGATCATTATCAGCAGCACTTAATTCTATTAAAAGGCTGGCAACATTTTGGGTTCCAGAAGTATGCATTATCTCATGAACAGAACCAACGGTTTTTAAAACCCCTTTTTGAATAATGGCAACATGCGTACAAACTTTTTCCACCTCATCCAAAATATGGCTCGCCATAATGATGGTCTTGCCCTGGCGGTTAAGATCCTTTATCAATTCCCTTATCTCTGCAATGCCTGCAGGATCCAATCCATTGGTGGGCTCATCAAACACAAGGATGCCCGGGTCACCCAGCAAAGTAGAGGCGATTGCCAGCCTTTGTTTCATTCCCAAAGAATAGCTGTTGAATTTCGATTTACGGCGATCATACAAATTGACCGTCTTCAATACCTTTGGAATATCATCCAGCCCTTTACCCTTTATCCTTGCGGCAATCTTTAAATTGTCTTCCCCGCTCAGGTAATGATAAAAATTAGGCGTTTCCAGCAAGGTGCCGATCTGTTTTCTCAGTTCATCACTGCTTTGTTCTCCCGCCCATTTGAAACTGCCGTTCGTTGGTTTTAAAATATCCATTACAATTCCAAGCAAAGTAGTTTTACCGCTTCCGTTCGGGCCAAGTATCCCAAAAACGGTTTTAGGAGGTACTGCAAAACTTACATTATCCAACGCTCTTATCGATCTGTAATTTTTTGTGAGGTTATTGATGCTGAGAATTGCCATAAGGGGAATATAAATTGGCAATGAAGATAACAGAAATTTAAGAAGTGCTTCAGTTTTTTTAAACAATTGAATACAAATTGAACCACATAGGAAGATAGATAACATAGGATCTCATATAGGATTATTATCTTCTATGCTCCCCTATATTTCTATGTGGCTGAAATTAAATTTATAAAAAGGATCAGGGCACCTGTTTTTCGTGCCAGACAGAGCTGAAATCGCCGATCATTGCAAAGCCGTTCTTATCAAAACCAAGCCTGTGCAAGCACAGCTCATCGATATCAGCCTGTAAGACCTTACGGTGAAAAGGATTCATCGTGCCGCCTTTTTCACCGGCAGGGACCTCCGGATAGTATTGAAAATGCGGATCAACCAGTGTGCCCCGCGGGTACATGATGCCCGGCGTTCCTTTTCCTCTTATATCAAGGATATGCGGGTGTTCCAAACCGATCGTATGGCCAAATTCATGTGCTGCTGTAGTGGAATTATTTAATAGGTTTTCCAGTTTGAAATAGCCTGTGTTGGAATTGATGCCATCCACAAACGAGATATTGCCCGCTGCATATTCTTCTATCCTGAAATAATTATTACGGGGATCGGTGTTTTCATACACATCAATATCGATGAGGTCCTTGTTGTAAATGCCGCGGATATTAAAACGTACCTGGTACCATTTGCTTTGTATCCTTGACTTACCATCAATTTCATTCCAGTGATCTTCCACATCTTTTGCCACCTGCAGGGCCAATGCATCATTAGCAGCGTCACCATAAAAAATTAATGTTGCATGAATGATGAGCAGGTTATTATGTGGTTGCAGTTCGGCTTCGCCCATTTGCTTAAATATTTGATTTTCGCACATGGTCTGACGTCCTCGTCTGACCAGGTATATGTTGTTTTCATGGTCAGACCAGGGCGTCAGACCAGGCCACAAAGTCGCTTTGCAAGTTCCAGATTACAAATAGAATTTGTACGTAAGCCGTGATAAGAACGGAATGATGACCACTTCCACTGCGCTTCATTTTTAACAATTCCCGCTTCAACTGGATTGTAATGAATATAATTAAAAGCATTTAGATAATAATCCTGTTTAGATGGATACTTATTATTTAATTCCGCTTCATCATTCAAACAAATGGATTTTGTTTTCGGTCTGAATAAAGAACCGCTTCGATTGTTTTTTGTATTGTATTCGTGTGAATAAGTACTCAATAGCTTCCTAAAGCCGTTGGTAATCGGATCAAGCATCAAATTGCCTTGCTTTTTTATATCATTGACTCTAGTATCAGTATAAATCATAAAATGAAAATGTGTATTCATTAGACACCATGATAATGTTTCACAATGCGGCATAACATAACCTGTATATAATTGAAGAAAATATTGAAAATGCAGGTCTTCAAGAAAAATGTCCTGCTTGTTATTACCTTGGTTGTAAACATGGTAAATGTTTTCAGGTACGAATTTCATTTTCTTTTATTTAAATGGTCAGACGGGGACGTCAGACTAGGTTTCATTTCTTGGTCAGACGAGGGCGTCAGACCAAGAATTAATTCCTTAAAGGCTTCCCGCTCTTTAGTATCGATTGAATTCTTTCGAGTGTTTTTTTCTCACCAGTCAAACTCAGGAAAGCTTCTCTTTCAAGATCAAGTAAATATTGTTCCGTTACCAGTGTGGGTTCACTCAGGTCGCCGCCGCACATTACATACGCCAGTTTTTTAGCAACAGTAACATCATGATCAGTTGCATAATTGCCACGCCACATGCCATTGATGCCCGCATGCATGGCGCCAAGCATAGAGCGGCCAAGCACACGGATATCGCTTCTTTGTACAGGCATAACATAGCCATCATCATATAACTCAATTACCGCCTGTTTCGCTTCCGCTATCCTTCGGCCGGGGTTTATAATTACCGTATCTTTTCCTTTCCTGTAAATACCAAGTTCAAATGCTTCGTAAGCTGATGTGGCAACCTTTGCAGTAGCAATGGTTAAAAACCGATTTTGCAGAGGAATGGTATCCGGTTCGCCTGCGTGAACTTCATCTGATGCCCTCAATACAAATTCTTTTGTACCTCCGCCACCCGGTATCACGCCAATACCAACTTCTACCAGGCCTGTATATGTTTCCGCAGCAGGAATAACCTTATCGGCGTGCAAACTCATTTCGCAACCACCACCCAGTGCCAGTCCATGTGGCGCTAATACAACCGGTATTCCCGAATAACGCACCCTCATCATGGTATTTTGAAACTGTCTTATTGCCATATCGATCTCATCATAGTCTTGCTCAATGGCCATCATAAATATCATGGCAACATTTGCGCCGGCACTGAAGTTAGGGCCATCATTAGCGATCACCAGTCCTTTATATTTATCTTCTGCCAGCGCTATCGACCTTTGAATGGCTTCGAGCACTTCGCCGCCGATGCTGCCCATTTTTGTGTACCATTCCAATCCTAAAACATCATTACCCAAATGATAGGTTCTGCAGGCAGCATTTTTCCAGACCGTCTCATTTTCAAAATTCTTCATTACGATAAATGCATCGGCGCCCGGCATTGGCTTGTATGTTTTGCCCCCAATATCATAATAAAGACGTTTGCCATTTTCAACCTTATAGAACGATGTAATTCCGGCAGCCATCATTTCCTCTACCCATGGCGCTACTTTAAAACCTGCTGCCTTCATTGCCTCAACAGTTTTTGCAACACCTAAAACATCCCAGCTTTCAAAAGCACCGATCTCCCAGCCAAAGCCCGCCATCATTCCATCATCAACCCGGTACAATTCATCGCTTATTTCGGGAATGCGGTGAGATATATAAGAAAAGAGATTATAATGGAACTGGCGATAGAATTCACCTGCCTTATCAGTTCCTGCGCACAATGCTTTGATCCTTGTTTTCAGGTCTTCGATCGGCTTGGCAGCTTCCAGGGTTGCAAACTTTGGTTTTTGTCTTGGCCCATATTCCATCGTCTGCAAATTCAGTGTGAGAATTTCTTTTTCACCATCAGCGGATTTTGTTTTCTTGAAAAACCCCTGGCCTGTTTTATCACCCAGCCAGTTATTCTCGACCACCTTATTCAACCATGCAGGAATGATGAATTGTTCCTTTGCTTCATCATTGGGACAATTATCATGAACGCCCTTTGCAACTTTAACCAGCGTATCAATACCTACCACATCAGCAGTTCTGAATGTAGCAGATTTTGGCCGGCCAACAACAGGACCTGTCAGTGCATCAATTTCATCAACAGTCAATTTTAATTTATCCATGGCATTCATAATGGCCATCATTCCAAAAACACCAACACGGTTGGCAATAAAAGCCGGTGTATCCTTACACAGCACGGTTGTTTTACCCAGCGTAAGGTCGCCGTAGTGCATTAAAAAATCTACAACCCCGGGATCTGTG
>Ga0193708_1000105_pt1 | contig 16548 bp, 13 predicted proteins | sample H3c1metaG_FD_160570 | JGI IMG/M metagenome (GOLD analysis project Ga0193708, IMG submission 160570) | Soil microbial communities from a riparian zone of the East river system, Colorado, United States - H3c1 | ecosystem: Environmental > Terrestrial > Soil > Riparian zone | place: USA: East River...
AATGAACCCGCATTTGTTGCGGATTTTGCAACGACTACAGCAGCCAATGGAAAACTCGAAACACTGCAAAGAAAAAAACAGGATGCCCCAAGCGGCTGGGTACTTACAAAAGAAGGAAAGCCTTCTACCGATGCCAATGAAATAAAGAACGGCGGACTGCTTTTACCGCTGGGTGGCGATAAGGAACATGGCAGCCACAAGGGTTATGCATTAGGAGCCATTGCAGATATCTTTTCAGGGATATTAAGCGGGGCCAATTACGGTCCCTGGGTTCCTCCATTTCCGGCCTACCTGTCGATCCCGGAAAATATGCCTGGTGAAGGTATCGGCCATTTTTTTGGCGCCATGCGGATAGATGCTTTCAGAACTGCGGATGAATTCAAAAGCCATATGGATAAATGGATAACCCGTTTTCGCAGCGCAAAAACGATCCCGGGCGAAGAAAGGGTCCTCATCCCGGGTGACCCGGAAAGGGAAATGGAAGCCGAAAGAATGAAAAACGGTATTCCTTTGCTGGCCGCTGTTACAGATGACCTGCAGGCTTTGGGAAACAAGTTCGAAGTCGCTCTTTAAGGTTTATATTTGCACCTCAAATTTTTAAGAATGAAAGTAATGAAGTTTGGCGGCACAAGTGTAGGTAAGCCACAAAGGATGAAAGAAGTAGCGAACCTGATCACCAAGGATGAAGAAAGCAAGATCGTGGTGCTCTCTGCACTAAGCGGCACAACAAATTCTTTGGTAGAAATAAGCGAATCATTGTCGAGGGGCGACAGGACTGCTGCCAAACAGCAGATAGATACCCTGCATACACATTACCAGGATTTTATTGAGGAATTACTCAGGGAAAAACAAACAAAGGATAAGGCAAATGCCGTGCTGAATGAACACTTCGAATTTCTTACCATCATTTTAAAAATATCTTTCAGCGAAGCTTTAAATAAAGATATCCTGGCGCAGGGGGAATTATTGAGTACAAAATTATTCAGTATCCACCTTGATGAAAGAAAAGTAGATCATGTACTCTTACCCGCACTCGATTTCATGACCATTGACAGTAATGATGAGCCACAGATTGGAGCGATCAAGGTAAAGCTCTCGCAATTATTACAACGCAATAAGGATAAAAGCATTTTTATCACCCAGGGTTATATCAGCCGCAATGCAAAAGGCGAGGTAGATAATTTAAAAAGGGGAGGAAGTGATTACAGTGCTTCCCTGATCGCGGCGGCAATAAATGCAAGTGTTTGTGAAATATGGACGGACATTGACGGTATGCACAACAATGATCCAAGGGTAGTGAATGTAACACAGCCCATTGAGCAATTGAGTTTTGAAGAAGCTGCAGAGCTTGCTTATTTCGGGGCAAAGATCCTGCATCCTGCAAGCATCTGGCCGGCACAGTTCTTTAATGTGCCCGTTCGCCTGCTAAATACTTTACAGCCCACTGCACAGGGAACATTAATAACTGAAAAAGCTGGGAGTGTTGGTGTAAAAGCTGTTGCTGCAAAAGATGGTATCACGGCCATCAAAATAAAAAGCAGCCGGATGCTTTTGGCTTATGGTTTTTTGCGTAAGGTATTCGAGGTGTTTGAAAAATACCGCACTTCCATTGACATGATCACTACATCAGAAGTTGCGGTTTCTGTTACCATTGACAATGACGTTTATCTGCCCCAGATAACCAAGGAGCTGGAGGTCTTTGGAACAGTGGAGATCGATACCAATCAAAGCATCGTTTCCATAGTAGGCAACGAAATAACGGAGACAAAAGACATCATGCATAAATTATTCGGAGCTATATCAAAGGTGCCGGTACGCATGGTAAGTTATGGCGGCAGCAGGCATAATGTTTCTTTATTAATTGCCCGGGCAGATAAGGAACAAACATTGCAATTGCTGAATAAGGGGTTGTTTGGACTGTAGGAAGAAGCTTCAAGCCACAAGCTGCAAGGGGAGGAATTTTAATTGCAAAATTCTTACTTCTATCAAATATTTTTCTCATTCAGACTTGTCCCTTGAGGCTAAGCCCTTATAGCTGTCCTTAAATTCCAATTCTCATTTTTTTATAAATAAAGCTCATTAACCAGGCCGGGCCGATGAGTAAGAACTGGATGTCTTTTAAAAATGAAGGTTTTTTTCCTTCTATCTTATGGCCATAGAACTGGCCGATCCAGGCCACCACAAAAACGATAATGCTGAAAAGCCATAGTGGTAAAATGCCTGAGCGCTCTATCATCCAGCATAGCCATAAACACAGAAGCGCAAATAAGAACAGCCCTATCCACAGTGTTCTGGACAGGGAGAGATAATAAAAAACAACCAATACAAGGATGATCATGGCGACATTTAGCTGTATCCCGGAAATAATAAAGGGCAGTTTTATGCTAAAAAGCAGGCCTACGATCGAAAAAAAAATGGCCGGTACGCAGATCCAGTGAATTGTCTTATTGGTATGGTCTTGGTGGCTTTCGCCGTATTCGCTAAGCCATTGTTGAATGGTTTTCATAATCAAGTTATTTTCAGTGTTCTAAAGATAATTAAAACTTGTTAACAATTAATTTGCAACACATTCGTCCATTTGAGCGTCTTATATATGGTTTTTCATAGGATATTGGATTAAACGGGGCTGGATTTCTATCCAAGCCCCTCTTTTTTTATAAATAATTAAAAAAATAAAAACCGGGCGGCGATTAATCTCGTAAATGCCCTTTGGTTTTTCATAGGATATTGGATTAATACGGCCTGGATTTCTATCCGGGCCTTTTTAATGAGGCTGAATAGGTATGCAGGAATTAGAGAAAGTACGGGAGAAAATAACTATAACAGCCATAAACTGTTATGAAGGCTGAATCAGTCTTGTTGACCGGAATTATCAGGCACGAAGAGATGTGTTGATGGGAAGTATAAATCTTAAATAAAAAAAATCGCTGCCTTTCGAAAAAAGCAGCGATTTAGTTTGGAGGTTCTTATCTTAAAACCACAACTTGTGAAACTGCGTCGAGCCTAAGTGTTTTTAGCGTGTTGGGAACACTCAGGAATATGGTCTTCTCTGTTTTTTGGGTAATTGCCCAGTTCTCATCTAATTCACTCAGGTCACCTTTACCAAAGTTGATAGATAAACTCACTTCAGGTACCATACTCCAGTTTCCATAGGTGCGATCACTTGGCTTTGTTGCAACCAGTAAGTCATTTTCCTGGAACTGGAACTGGTAACCCCTGTAATTATTAGTCAGGTTCTTACCTTTCATTTTAAAAGATCCAATGATCCAATAGCCTGTACCTAATGGATTTATTGGCGCTTTTGAAATGATTGATTTTTGTACATCCTGAATTGGTTCTGCTTGTACATTCTGAACTGACTGTGGGAGATCATTGTTTTCGGCAACAGCTGTTGCTGTTTCTTTTTTGCACGACGAAAGACAAACTGCAAATAATATTGCAGCAGCAAAGAAATTTCTTTTCATGGGAATTGTGGTTTATTAGGATTAAATGTTGAAATATTCAACGTCACAAATTTATGTTAATTCATATGTGGGGATGGTAGTATGTTATATGAACAAATTGTAGAATGTTTTCGATTGTAGTGTAAATAAAAAACTCCCCATAGGGGAGCTTCGGGTAGAAATCAATCAATTATGTCTAGATAATAAGCATAGCATCACCATAACTAAAGAAACGGTACTTATCTTTAATCGCTTTTTTATAGGCTTCCATCATCAGGTCGTACCCGGCAAATGCACAGGCCATTATCAGCAAACTCGTTTTTGGTAAATGAAAATTGGTCACCAATGCATCCGCGATATTAAAATTATACGGCGGGTGAATAAAATGATTGGTCCAGCCTTCAGAAGGCTTTAATAATTTCTGGGCGGTAAATGAAGATTCCATTGCCCTCATGGTTGTAGTGCCGATCGAACAAATACGGTTACCATTCTCTTTTGCCTTGTTAACTATTTTGCAGGCAGTTTCTTCGATACGGTAATACTCTGCATCCATTTTATGCTTGCTAAGGTCTTCTACTTCAATGGGCCTGAATGTACCTAAGCCGGTATGCAGGGTTGCTTCCGCAAAACGGATCCCTTTTATCTCCAGGCGCTTTATTAGTTCTTCACTAAAATGCAGGCCTGCAGTAGGCGCCGCAACAGCGCCTTCGTGCTTTGCATAAACGGTTTGGTAGCGTTCTTTATCTTCCTCTTCCGGTTTGCGTTTTATATATTTTGGCAATGGGGTTTCTCCAAGTATTTCCAGCATCTGGCGGAATTCGTCATCGGTGCCATCCCATAAAAAACGGATCGTACGCCCGCGGCTGGTGGTGTTATCAATTACTTCAGCAACCAGTTCATCACTGTCTCCAAAATATAATTTATTGCCTACACGTATCTTACGGGCAGGGTCAACAATTACGTCCCATAATTTATTGGTCTTGTTCAATTCCCTTAAAAGGAACACTTCTATTTTTGCCCCGGTCTTTTCTTTACGGCCATACATACGGGCAGGGAAAACCTTGGTATTGTTAACAACAAATACGTCTTTATCATCAAAATAATCTATGATCTCTTTAAAATGCCTGTTCTCTATCTGTCCTGTTTTACGGTGGATCACCATCATGCGGCTGTCCTCACGTTTTTTGGTAGGGTGCTGGGCAATTAAATTGAGTGGAAGGTCAAAGCGAAACTGGGATAATTTCATGTAACAATTTTTAATTTTAATAATGTCACATGCCTTGTACTGTATTTTTACAGAGATTTAGCCCCGGAACCCGGGACATTTATCATGTTACGGCATGATTTAAAGTGGGCAAAGGTACAAAAATGCAGTCTAAATTGCTTAATTAATATTAAACGGGTGGATAAAGGCCGTTTGTGGTAATAAGGTACCCCAACAATCCGTTAAATACGCACCTATTATTTTGTGATTTCTCTACTTCTACGCATCTTTATACGGACCCATAAATTATTAATATTGGCCATAATGTTCTATAAACGTTCCCTCATCCTGCTTGCTGTTCTTTTTATTTGCTCCATTCCGGCCAGCAGTCAAAAAAAGCCTGTGGCCAGGTATCCAAGCCTTTTGTGGGAGATCACGGGAAATGGTTTAAAAAAGCCATCCTATTTATTTGGCACCATGCACGTAAGCAGTAAAATGGTGTTTCACCTGAGCGATTCTTTTTACCTGGCCATAAAAAATGCCGATGCCGTTGCCTTGGAACTTAACCCCGAATTATGGCAGGGACAGATGGTGGGATTAAATAAATTAAAGGAGAACTACGCCAATTTTGTACAGGCGCCCAAGGGAGATTACCTCACAGAAAATTCTTTCCGTATTAAAAATTATGAAGATGAATTAAAAACGGCCATGAGCAGTGAACCAACGGTAGTGAACAGTTTACTCTACCGCAGCTACAAAGCCAAGGAAGATTTTGAAGAAGATACATTTTTAGACCTCTACATTTTTCAAACCGGCAAGAAGCTGGGAAAAAGAGCGACAGGTGTGGAAGATTATTTTGAAACGGAGAAGATCGTGATGGAGGCATATACAGATATGGCCAAGGAAAAAAAGAGAAGATCAATAGATTCGGATGGGGAATCAAGATATGATATAGTAGAAAAAACGCAGGAAGCTTACCGCAGGGGAGACCTGGACCTGATGGATTCTTTAGACAGGATAATGGACCGCTCGGATGCATTTACAGAAAAATTCCTTTATAAAAGAAACGAGATACAGGCAAACTCTATTGATACCATTATAAAAAAAAGCTCACTGTTCGTAGGTGTTGGCGCTGCACATCTGCCCGGCTCAAGGGGTATAATAGAATTACTCAGGCAAAAAGGTTATAAACTGCGGCCCATACAAATGACAGACAGGGATGCATTGCAGAAAGAAGCAATTGATAAATTAAAAGTCCCTGTGCATTTTTCCATTCAAAATTCGGATGATCGCTTTTACAGCGTGGCAATGCCCGGGCCTTTATATAAGCTTACTGATGAATACCAGCAGATAGACCGGAGGCAATATTCTGACATGAGTAACGGATCTTATTACCTGGTTACCCGGATAAAAACACATGCTGCATTTCTTGGCCAGGATGAAAAGGAAGTATTAAAAAAAGTTGACAGTGTACTGTACGAAAATATTCCCGGCAAGATCTTATCCAAAAAACTGATCTATAAAAATGGGTACACAGGCTATGATATCAGCAACCGAACAAGGCGTGGCGACCTGCAACGTTATAATATTTTTGTAACGCCCTTTGAAGTACTTTTTTTTAAAATGAGCGGAAAGGAAAACTATGTAAAGGGAAAAGAAGCTGAGCAGTTCTTTAGTTCAATACAATTAAAAGAAGCCAATAATACGCCCGTTCTTTTTCATCCGGGCCAGGGAGGGTTTTCGGTAAAATTCCCCCAATCACCCTCAACTTACCTGAATACCATTTCTCCCGATGGAATAGAACGCTGGGAATACGAAGCAATAGATAAAACAACAGGCGATGCTTACCTTGTTTTTAAAAAATCGGTTTATAATTTTAAATTTTTAGAAGAAGATATATTCGACCTCGGCTTAATGGAAGAATCTTTCAGGAACCCTGATTTTTTTGCAGAACAGACAAGTCGTGTTCACGGGTCATTTAACGGATATCCCAGCCTCGATATAAAAGAAAAGATGAAGGATGGCTCGGTCGTACAGGCGAAATATGTTATTAAAGGGCCGCACTATTATGTGGTAGCTGCAAAGAGTAAAAATAAGAACCCTGATTTCTTTTCTTTTTTCAGGTCTTTTAATTTCATGCCTTACCAGTATAATTCAACATCAACCTATGTTGATACATTCATGCATTTTACGGTTACCACCCCGGTTGTGCCGCAAATGAATGAAGAGTTAAGGCAACAGGTGGAGAATGCAACCAGTGAGATCGCAAATGGTAGTAATTCTTCGGGCTATATCAGCTACTGGCCCAAAACAAAGAACGGCCTGTTCAAAAGCGACTCAACGGGAGAAACAATTGGCGTGAGCATACAGGAATATCCCAAATATTATTATGTAAAAGATTCGGCCAAATTCTGGATAGATGAAATAGAAGATTATTATAAGAAAAATGATCTGCTCTTATATAAAAGTGATTCATTGCGTTTGCATAATGGTATAAAAGGCTATCGCTTTATACTTCGTGATACGGGTTCATCCCGTACCATCACCCGGCTGGTGATGCTTAAAGATAATTATACTTTCAGCCTGGTGACCATGGGAGACACACTTGATGCCGGGAGCCCTTTTATCAACTCATTCTTTTCTACGTTTAGGCCTGCAGAAAAAAAGCTTGGCCGTAATATTTATGATAACCGGCTTGATGAATTTTTTACGGACCTGTTCAGTAAGGACAGCGCTGCACATACAAGGGCACAGCAATCTATTTCAAATATTTATTACGGGGAAAAGGGCATACCCAGGATTATGGAAGCCATTGCCAGGCTGAACCTGTTTGATGCAGCATATTTTGAGACAAAGAGTAAACTAATAGCAGAACTTGGTTTTATACGAGATTCTTCAAAGCCTGTAATCGTTAACCACCTTAAAAAGATATATGAGCAAACTGCTGATACCAGCCTTTTTCAAAACGAGGTTTTTAAAGCGCTTGCAAGGCATAAAACCCGCGAGGCATATGCTTTACTTAAAGAAATGATCCTGCAGGACCCGCCCATCTTTGAGGATAATTATGAATACACAGCCCTCTTCAGCAGCATACAGGATTCTTTGATCCTTGCAAAAGAACTGTTCCCGGAATTACTGCAATTGTCGTCGTTAAGTGATTATAAAGATGAGGTATTGTCATTGCTTGTAACACTTGTTGACAGCAACCTCATTAAGGCGAAAGAATATGATAATTACTTTTCTAAAATTTACCTTGATGCAAATGTAGAATTGAAAAAGCAGCGGCTAAAGGATGAAAAAATAATGGAAAAAGAAATATTAAAGGAGGATGATACAAAAGCCCTGCTGTATAATGCTTATAGTACCGGCAGTAATGCAAACCTTGATCAGTATAGTGTTCTGCTTCTGCCATATTATGATAAGAATAGTAATGTAAAGCTGTTCTTTGAACGTTTAGTGCAATCAAAAGATCCCGACGTAAGGCTTAATGCTGCAGTTTTATTATTAAGAAATAAACAATCTGTAGCCGACAGTATACTGATCAACCTGGCAGGAGAAGACCAGTTCAGGAGTAAGTTGTTTGCCAAACTCGAGAAAGCGGGGCGTTTGGATAAGTTCCCCTCAAAATATAAGAACCAGCCGGATATGGCAAGGAGTATCCTGGTTGCGGATAAGGATTACGAAAAAATTGATTCAATTGTTTACCTCAACAGGCAGGTGGTTGCTTACGGGAATAAAAGAGGCCTGGTTTATTTTTTTAAATACCGTGTAAAGAAAGAAGATGACTGGAAGATCGGGATCAGCGGCCTGCAACCGGAAAATGAGAGCGGGATAAGCAGTGATGATAAATTAACATCTATGACCGAAAAGAAAATCAAGGCTGATGAACCATTGGATGAACAGTTACAAAAATTATTGAAGAAAATGCTTTTCGGTTTTCACAAAAGCGGCAAGATCTTTTATGGTACTGATGATTATTATGGTGCCTTAAAGAACATAGGTGATTATGAAGATTGAAATATGCTTTTCCCCGGTATGGCGCTGACCAGTTTTTGGGTGTATTCATTCTTTGGATCATAATAAACCTGCCCGGCAGTCCCTTCTTCAACAATTTTACCTTTGTGCATGACAAGGATACGGTCAGCGATATAATGCACTACGGCCAGGTCGTGTGAAATAAAAATGGCGGTAAAGCCAAATTCTTTTTTCAGGTCATTCAGTAAATTAAGTACCTGCGCCTGCACACTTACGTCAAGGGCAGATACAGCCTCATCAAAAATAAGGAATGAAGGATTCAGCACCAGCGCACGTGCTATGCAGATCCGCTGGCGCTGGCCCCCACTGAACTGGTGCGGATACCTGTTAAAATGATCCGTATCCAGACTTACTTTTTCCAACAGTTCCATTACTTTTTCTTTTCGCTGTTTGTACGTATTTAAAACAGCATGTACTTTCAATGGTTCCAATATGGCATTACCGATGGTAATGCGTGGGTTAAGCGACCCATAAGGATCCTGGAAAACGATCTGCAGGTCTTTACGCATAGTGCGCAACATGGATGATCTTATGTGGGCAATATCTTTTCCATCCAATAAAATACTTCCTGACGTTGGTTTTATTAATTGCAAAATACTTCTTCCCAAAGTTGTTTTGCCACAACCACTTTCACCAACAAGTCCAACAATGTCGCCCTGCTGTACAGAAAAACTTACATCATCAACGGCTTTGAAAAAAAGAGTTGGCTTGCCGAATAAATTCTTCTTTACAGGGAAATGGACGTTGAGGTTTTTAATTTCGAGGATATTTGAAACCGGAGGTAAGAACTCTGAAGTCTGAGGTTTAATCTCCGCCTTCTGACTTCTGTCTTCAGAGTTCTTACCTCCGGCTTCCGGCTTCTCCAAAAAGTCACTCACCACCGGCAATCGTATTCCTTTTGTTTTTCCCGCAGGCCTGCATGCAAGGAGGGCTTTTGTGTAAGGATGTTGCGGTGAATGTAAGATATCCTTTGCCGTCCCCTGTTCTATGATCTCACCCTTATACATCACCAGTATTTTATCGGCAATATCAGCAACAACACCCAGGTCGTGGGTAATAAAAATGACACCCATATTATTTTGCTGCTGCAATTCCTTTATCAGTTCAAGTATTGTTTTTTGTACTGTTACATCCAGTGCGGTTGTGGGTTCATCAGCGATCAGTAAAGAGGGTTCACAGCTCATAGCCATAGCGATCATTACCCTTTGCTTTTGCCCTCCGCTGAGCTGGTGCGGATACCTGTTTACCAGGTTTTCCGGCTCAGGTAATTTAACTTTTTTAAAAAGCGCAATTGTTTTTTGACGGGCCTCTTCTTTTGATACCCGTTGATGTAGTTGTATGGCTTCCATTACCTGGTGGCCGCAGGTAAAAACAGGATTCAGTGAACTCATGGGTTCCTGGAAGATCATTGCGACTTCGTTGCCCCTGATACTGTTTATTTTATTGGCAGGTAATTTTAAAAGGTCAATACTTTCATTTTGAGAAAATAATATCTCACCCGAAATGATCGCCTGTTTTGGCAATAACCGTAATATCGATAATGCAGTAATGGATTTTCCGGAACCACTTTCGCCAACAATGGCAACAAGCTCTCCTTTATTGATGCTGAATGAACTTTTTTTTACAGCAATGGTTTCAGCTTCTTCTGTTTGAAACCTGATACTAAGATCTTTGATACTTAATAAAGGTGCCATTTATTTTGTAACGATTTTTATCGGGAGTTTTTTACCCGGGATAGGGTAGTAGGCCATGCAAACAGCACATGGTTTAGTAGCAACAGTATCGATCACAAAATAAAATTCATCTCCTTGTTTTATCGTAGCAGGAAAATTGCAGGGATTTCTCAAAGCGAATACATTGGTATAGGATTTACTAGTTGTTTCATCGGTCCAATTGCTTACGATCTTTGAAGAATCGATATTCCCCTCCAGAAGCTTAACAGTATAATTCATGCAGAGGGCCTTGATCTCCAGCCTGCCTTTATAGATTATTCCGTCGGTATCTTTTACTCCACCGCTATCTTTTTTCTCATTACATTTTTCCGCGGAGATCGTCAGCAAAAAAATAGCCGATAAAATTAATAAGCGCTGCATAATTTAAAATTTTAGATGCCTTACCGTTAAACCGTCATTGATCAGTTGCTTCAATGAATCGATCCCGATCTTTAAATGACGCTCAACAAATTCGGCTGTTACTTTTTTATCACTGTCTTCTGTTTTTACACCTTCGGGCACCATCGGACTATCACTCACCAGCAACAATGCCCCGGTTGGGATCTTGTTATAGAAACCAACGGTAAATATTGTCGCCGTTTCCATATCAATGGCATAGGCCCTTATTTTTTGCAGGTATTCTTTAAACACTTCGTCATGTTCCCAAACCCGCCTGTTGGTGGTATAACAAACACCGGTCCAATAATCGCAGCCATAATCACGGGTGGTGGTTGATATGGCCTTCTGCAAAGCAAAGGCCGGGAGTGCCGGTACTTCAGGAGGGAAATAATCATTGCTGGTACCCTCGCCCCTTATGGCGGCAATGGGTAATATCAGGTCGCCTATTTTATTTCTTTTCTTTAAGCCGCCGCATTTACCCAAAAACAATACAGCCTTGGGTTCGATTGCGGTTAAAAGGTCCATTACAGTTGCAGCACCCGGGCTGCCCATTCCAAAATTGATGAGGGTTATATCATCGGCCGTGGCGCATTGCATGGGCCTGTCGGTTCCAACAACATTTACATTATTCCATTTTGCAAACATCTCGAGGTAATTGCTGAAATTGGTCAATAAAATATATTTACCAAAATTCTCCAGTTTTTCCCCTGTATAACGGGGGAGCCAGTTCTTTACAATATCTTCTTTTGTCTTCATATCTTTCCGTTCATTTTAACATTAAATATACAAAATTCTTTTCCGGACGCTAATTAATGCAGATGATCAAAATTGAATATCCACCATACCAGCCTAAAATAAAAAAAGAAAATGACAAGGAATTCATCTTCGATGAAGTGCGCAAACGATGGGTAGTGCTGAGCCCCGAGGAATGGGTACGGCAGAATTTCCTGCAATACCTTGTGCATGTAAAAAAATACCCTGCATCTTTAATTGCTATAGAAAAAGAGATCAGGCTAGAGGAAATGAAAAAGCGTTTTGACATTGTTGTGTACGACAGGAATTCAAAACCATGGATGATCATTGAATGCAAAGAGATGAATGTTGCGCTGGATAAGGCTGTACTTGACCAGGCGCTTCGGTATAATATAACATTGCAGGTTCCATACCTGGCCATTACCAACGGAAGTTATTGCATGGCATTGTCATTTGAAAAAAATACAATGCAGGAGATAGAAGTTCTTCCTATGCTATAGATACTTCACTAAGAGATCATGCCTTCCCGACCTGGTTTATTCCTTCAGAAAATGATTCAGCAGATAACGGTTCATCGGATTCCTTCTTATATGGCCATTGTTTTTGAAGCCTTGCGTAAATAAAATAAACAATAAGCCCGGCGCCAAAAACAATCAAAAAAGAATTGATCACTTCCAGGCCTGTGGAATAAAAAACAAACAGCCACATGGCAATAACAAGGATCACGGGCAGGGGATACAAAGGCATTTTATAAGGGAGGTTCTTGGTACCGTTTCTTGTACGGAGTATCATCACACCCACAGCCTGGCCAATGAACTGTATCATGATGCGCATGGCCAGTATGCCGCTGATGACATCACTCATCCTGAACAACAAACTAAATACAAAAGCAAAGGCCGCCAGTACCAGTAATGAAACGTGAGGAAAATTACGGGTAGGATGTAGTTTGGCAAATACTTTGAAAAAGCTTCCGTCGACCGCAGCCGCATAAGGTATCCTTGAATAGCCCAGCATTACGGCAAATAAAGAAGCCAGCGCAACCCAAAGTATCATGACCGTAGCAATATTTGCAGCGACTGCACCATATAGTCTTTCAAAAAAAGTACTCACCACGAAATTATTTATACCAGCAGCCTGCCATTGTTTTACTTCCTGCCAGGAGATCACACTGCCAACGCTCATGTTCATGGCAATATATAAAACAGCAATGCCGATCACAGAAATGAACATACTGCGTGGAATATTTTTCCCGGGGTCCTTTATTTCAGCACCTAAATGACAAACATTATAATATCCCAGGTAACTGTAAATAGATTTGATACATGCCTGTCCAAATGCAAATGATGCCAGGTGGCCCCAGCTGAAATCTGCATTGATCTCTTTTAGCGGTTGTAAGAAATTTCCATGAGCAATACCACCAATGATTATCCATCCCAGGGTGAGTATCACGCCGGTCCATAACAGTACACCTATTTTTCCTATGCTGTCAATTTTCCTGTATAATAAAATGGTCACGAAAATAATTACAGCGGCGGAAACAGCTTTTTGCTGCCAGTCATCCAGGTGAACCAGGTAACCTAAGTATTGTGAGAAACCAATTGCCGCAGAAGCTGCAACCAGTGGTGCCTGTATTATTGTTTGCCAAACATATAAGAAGCTCATCATCTTCCCCATACCATTTTTACCATACGCTTCTTTTAAAAAATTATAACTGCCTCCTGCCAAAGGATAGGCAGCACCCAGTTCACTCCAGATCATGGCATCTACCAAAGAAAGAATGGCACCCGCTATCCAGGCATATAAGAACATGCTACCCATCAAGCCCATAACAATTGGTAAGGTTACAAAAGGACCGATGCCCACCATGTCGATCATGTTGAGAACGGTGGATTGAAATAAACCTAAGCTGCGCTGTAGTTTTGGTGAAGACATATAAATACTAAAGCGTCAGAGACGCATAACCAATACATCCTCGTCGGAGACGAGGACGAGTGTAAATTACAATTTAGAACGATAACATTGATCAAATAAAAACGGGCTTCGTAAGAAGCCCGGGGTAATATTAGGGATCAATATTACTATTTAAAAATTTTTCGGTTTACCAGGTTGCGGCAAAGCCTTTCATATACTCAGGAAAGTTCTGGTTCTTATAAGCGCCTTCACCAAAATATTTTACAGGTGGCTCCAGTTCAGAAGGCTTAAGATACCCCGATAGGGGAGCAGGCTGTGCATCCAAAGATGATAACAGCACAGTAGTAGGATAACCCATGCGGCCCGACAATAAATAAACAGCAAGTTCATTGGCATTATAAGCCGGGTTATAACCATATTTCTTTGTGCCCAAAACCGCAGAGTCGGTTGATTCGGCATTGAACTTTACAGCATAAAAATGTTCATTAAGATATGCAGCTACTTTTTCATTACCATAGGTTTTTTTGTCCATTACCTTACACCAGCCGCACCAATTGGTATATACATCTATTATTATTGGTTTGGGCTTTTTAGCATAGGCTGCCTGCAGCTCTTCCAGGGTCAACCATTTGATCTTTTCTTTTTTGGGCGGATTAAAAGAAACCAGCAATAGCGGTAACGCTATAACCCCCAAAAAACGTAAAACCTTTTGCATATTTAATTGTTTTGTAGCTTAGACCCTATTAAACGGAAAATTAATGAAAAAAATTGTAGTTGCAGTTACCGGGGCAAGCGGTTCTATATATTCCAGGATATTATTGAATAAACTGATATTACTTAAGGATCAATGGGATGAGTTGTCACTGGTTATGACGGAGAATGCTAAAGAAGTATGGAAAATTGAACTTGACGACGAAGATTATAAAGACATGCCCGTAAAATCTTATACCCAACAGGATTTTATGGCTCCCTTTGCTTCGGGTTCCGGGCAATATGATACCATGATCATCATTCCCTGCAGCATGGGAACATTGGGCCGGATTGCTGCCGGTATATCCAACGACCTTATAAGCAGGGCGGCAGATGTTGTTTTAAAAGAAAGACGGAAACTCATTTGCGTGGTCAGGGATACACCTTACAACCTTATTCATATACGTAACATGGAAACCATTACCCTGGCAGGGGGTATCATCTGTCCCGCTACGCCTTCCTTTTACAGTAAACCAACAACCATTGAAGAAGTTGCTGCAACGGTTGTTGACCGGGTACTTGATCTTGCCGGCATAAATAATAAAACTTATCATTGGGGGAAATAAAAAACCGTTCGGCTGGGGCTGAACGGCATAAAATATTTCTGTGCTTCCGTGCTTCTGTGGCGATTACCGCAGGTCAACTATTTCAATGCCCGGGTAATTCTTCTGGTTGAATAAAAAAGTGGCATCTGTAACATTGGCTTTTGTATTTATCCCGCTAACGGTATAAGTATAGCGGTTGCCGGCTTTTTCAAATACCTTGGTTGAAGTTATTGTTTGGGTTGCCTTATTGATATACACGATCACTTTATGGAAAAGCTTTGTTTTATCAATAGGGGTCAATTCTATTTCCTGTACGCCATTGGCATCACTGTTCAGTTTGTATAAAAAATCCTTATCGTAAAAATTCGTGAACAATTTCTGCGGGGTGATTGTATTGTTGGAAGGGTCAAGTTTATTGATGGTAACTTCTTTGGCTGCCTTATCTACTGTCCATACATTGCTGCCATCACAAAATATTTCCTGGCCGGTAACATTGATACGGTACTTGGTGCCTTTCATATATACCGTGCCGGTCTTACTGCCTAAAACCTTGTTGCTGCTGTTCTCTATTTTTAAACTGAATTTTGACTGAACGGATTTAAAGCTTTTGAATTTGGCACTCACTGCATCCAGGATCTTTTTTGCATCGGGGTCGCTGTTGCCCATACCTTTGGGGACCTGTGCCGAAACAGAAAAAATAAATGCCATCATTAATATAGCCAGGCTAAAGATCTTCTTCATTTTGCTTATTTGATATAAAAAAATCAACCGTTATTAAACGGCTGCAAAGATATGCTAATAGACGGGTTTTGACAACACTGGTTTAAAGCCGTAAACTAAGAAACTGTTAATGTATTGCCATTAAGAAAATAAGTAATCCCTGGCTTCGTTAATCCCCCAAAGAATAGCTATTTTGCAATCCTTCAACTTCAACTCCGCTATTGATGCGTTTTTAGCATCACCTAATTATTTTATACCATGGAAAAAAATATTGCTGTTTCCCAACGGGAATCTTATGCGCCTTCACAATTCACGGAGTTTTTATGGTGGTTATCTACTGCCGAAAAAGAAATTTTAGTTGACTCGGTTGTTGACCGTAACCGCTACCGCATCATTGGTATGACCGTCCTGGCAACCTGGGCCTTTGCAACTTTTACCTGGACCTATTTTTTCAGTACCATTGTTGATTCTTTTTTAATTGCTGCAGCCCTGGGCTTATTCATGGGTTTTGTTATTCTTACCATCGACCGTGCCCTGATAAAAGGCATTACCAAATTCAATAAAAGAAAATTTGCCCCGCTTTTATTCCGGGGATTACTGGCAGTTACTATCGGAACATTTATGGCACAGCCTGCTGTTCTTTATATGTTCGATAAAGAGATAAAGCTGCAGATCTCGCTGGATAACGAAAAAAAGAAAATGCTCAAGCAGCAGGAACTGGAAACACTTTTTAAGAACCAGAAAGGATCACTGACAAAACAAACTACTGATATAAAAAATGAACTTGCATTAAAATATGAAGCGGTCTCAAAAGCAAGGGAGAATTTTTTAGCAGAAATGGATGGTAGCGGGGGTACAGGAAAGATAGGGATAAAAGATATTGCCATTGCCAAAAGAAATGAATACCAAAAGCTTGATGGAGAATACCAGGCCTTGTTAAAAGAAAATCAACCCGAACTCGACAGTGCCAATGCTGCTTTAAAAGACATGGACAATAAAATGAAATCAGAGGAAGCGAATTTTGCTTTATATATGAACAATGGATTTTTAACAAGGGTGGAAGCACTGAATAATTT
>Ga0193708_1000106_pt1 | contig 16345 bp, 13 predicted proteins | sample H3c1metaG_FD_160570 | JGI IMG/M metagenome (GOLD analysis project Ga0193708, IMG submission 160570) | Soil microbial communities from a riparian zone of the East river system, Colorado, United States - H3c1 | ecosystem: Environmental > Terrestrial > Soil > Riparian zone | place: USA: East River...
TCACCGCGCTCGCTTGGTCGCTGCTCACGCGCAGACGCGAAACCTTGGCCCGCGACGTCGCATGCGTAGCCGTCCTGGTCTGCGCAGTGTGGATTCCGTTCCGCCACCACATCGAGTTCGCGCGCGCCGATGCCATGCTGTTCCAGCCCGACCGCGTGCAGGCGCGCGCCGACGCCGCGCGGCTGTCGTCGTTGTTGCCCGATGCTGCGAACTATCGCGTTGTGCTGGGCGGCTTGCCGAACTCGGACCTGCTGACGCACGCCTACGCCAACCTGGGCTTCCGTTCGACGCGCGGCGGTATCGGTCCGCTGGACTACGCCAAGTACCGGCTGCTGTCCGCGCCGAATCCCGCGGTGTCGGCGCTGTACGGCGTGAAATACGTGCTGCTGCCGGACGCGCGCGCGCAGCCTGGCGACCGCCGCTTGCGTCCCGGCCTGTGGTTGCGCACGAATCCTGCCGCATTGCCGCGCCTGTTCTTCGTCGGCGGCGGCCTGCGCGTGGTCGAGGATCCGGTCGAGACGCTGCGCGCTGCGGGCAATGCCAATCCCGTGCAAGCGCTGGTCGCGCGGCGCGACCTGCCCGAGGCACTTGATGTCGATCTGTACGGACAAGGCGTGGCCGCGATCGCCATGCCGCGCCTGTCCGAGAACCGGCGCACGCGCCTGCGCGCGACGCTCGACAGCGACCGTCCCGGACTGCTCGTCCTCAACGAGGATCCGGACGCTCGATGGCAGGCCCGCATCGACGGCAAGCCGGCCGTCGCATTGCGCATCAATGGTTTCCAGACCGCGTTCGCGATCCCGGTCGCGGGCCACCACGTGGTCGAGATCGGACGGCCCGGCCGACTCTTCGAGCACGCTCCTTAGCCGTCGCGTGGAACCTGCCGACGTCAGCAGCACGCGCGAGACGCTCCGACGACCGTGTCGATGGCACTATCCACCTTCGCTCACGACCTGTCCGCCCCACATGCGCCTAGCCTTCGCCACCGCCATCAGCGCCCATGGCCTCGATGAGGACCTGCCGCTGCTGCTGAAGGCCTGCGCCGAAGCCGGCATCGCCGCGAGCGTGCTGGCCTGGGACGATCCGACCGTGTCGTGGTCGCGCTTCGACGCGGTGCTGCTGCGCTCAACCTGGGACTACACCGAACGGCTGGTGCCATTCCTGGCCTGGTGCGAACGCGTCGATCGCGTGACCACATTGCTCAATCCGCTGCCGGTGCTGCGCTGGAACACCGACAAGCACTATCTCGCCGACCTGCAGGGCGCCGGCGTGCCGGTGGTGGCGAGCGTGTTCGTCGAAGCCGATGCCGAACCATTGCCGGCAGTGCAGGCCTTCCTGTCGACCTTCGCCGATGCCGCGGAATTCGTGGTCAAGCCCGCGGTCGGCGCCGGCTCGCGGGATACCCAACGCTATGCGCGCGCGCAGGCCTTCGCCGCTGCCAATCATGTCGGAAGGCTGCTCGCATCCGGGCGCAGCGTGCTGTTGCAGCCCTACCTGCCGTCGGTGGACGTCGACGGCGAAACCGCGCTGCTGTATTTCGACGGCGCGTTCAGCCATGCCATCCGCAAGGGCCCGTTGCTGCGTCCGGACGAAGGCCCGACCAGTCACCTGTTCGCCGCCGAGGCGATCACCGCCCGCACGCCCGGCGAGGACGAACTCGCCGTCGGCAGCGACGTCCTGGCCGCGCTGCAGGCGCACCTGGGCCTGGAGACCACCCTGCCCTATGCCCGCGTCGACCTGATCCGATCCCCGGAGGGCCAGCCGCAGTTGCTGGAACTCGAGCTGGCCGAACCCTCCCTGTTCTTCACCCATGGCCCGGGCGCGGCGGAGCGCTTCGTAGAGCGGCTCTGCGCCCGTCTGCAGCGGCTGGATGCGACAAAGTCGCGCCGCTCCGGCGCAAGCCGGTAAAATCGCCGGTTCTGAACGTCCCGTGCCCCCCGGCAGGCCTGCTGGCCGCGCCACCCCCACAAGGAATCCCCGCACGATGAAGATCCTCGTCGGCTACAAGCGCGTGGTGGACTACAACGTCCGCATCCAGGTCAAGCCGGACGGGTCCGGCGTGGTCACCGACGGCGTCAAGCTGTCGCCGAACCCGTTCGACGAAATCGCGCTGGAGGAAGCCCTACGCCTGCGCGACAAGGGCATCGCCACCGAAGTCGTGGTCGTCACGATCGCGCCGGCCGACGCCCAGGCGCATCTGCGCAACGGCCTGGCGATGGGCGCAAACCGCGCCATCCATGTGGTCAGCGATCAGCCGATCCAGCCGCTCACGGCCGCGCGCGCGTTCCTGAAACTGATCGAAAAGGAACAACCCGACCTCGTCATCCTCGGCAAGCAGGCGATCGACGACGACGCCAACCAGACGGGGCAGATGCTCGCCACGCTATGGGGCCGGCCGCAGGCGACGTTCGCGTCGAAGCTCGACATTTCGATGGAAGGCGGCGCAAACGGCAAGGCGACGGTCACGCGCGAGGTCGATGCCGGCCTGGAAACGCTGGAAGTCGACCTGCCCGCCGTCGTCACCACCGACCTGCGCCTCAACGAGCCGCGCTTCATCAAGCTGCCGGACATCATGAAGGCCAAGAGCAAGCCGATGGAGACGATCGCGTTCGCCGATCTCGGCGTCGATTCCGGCGACACGCTCAAGACCACGCAATACGCCGCACCGCCGAAACGCGGCAAGGGCGTGATGGTCAAGGATGCGGCCGAACTGGTCGCCGCGCTCAAGCAGAAAGGCTTGCTCTGATTTCGTCATCCCGCGCAGGCGCGGTTTTCAACAGCCGAATGGCTGGTCATGACGGCAAGGAATAAGGAACGAATCATGTCCAAAGTGCTCATCATCGCCGAACACCTCGACGGCAAGCTCAATGCCTCCACCGCCAAGTGCGTGTCGGCCGCGCAAGCGCTCAAACCCGACAGCATCGACATCGCGGTGCTTGCCGCAGACCCCGCCAGCGTTGCCGGCGAAGCCGCGCAGATCGCCGGCGTCGCCAAGGTGCTCGCCGTCGCCAATGCCGCCAACGCCAATGCGATCGCGCAGGTGCTCGCGCCGCAGATCGCGAAGCTCGCCGACGGCTACACGCACGTATTCGGGCCCTCGACCACGTTCGGCAAGGACCTGATGCCTTGCGTTGCCGCACTGCTCGGCACCGCGCAGGTGTCCGACGTGATGGCGGTCGAATCGAGCCACGTCTTCAAGCGGCCGATCTACGCCGGCAACGCCATCATCACGGTCGAGGCGCCGCACGACCATCCCGTCGTTGCGACCGTGCGCACTGCATCGTGGCCGGAAGCGGCGAAAGGCGGCAGCGCAACCATCGAAAGCGTGAGCGTCGACGCGACGCTGCCCTCGCATACGCGCTTCATCGGCCTGGCGGCAGGCAAATCCGACCGTCCCGACCTGCAAAGTGCCCGGCGCGTAGTCTCCGGCGGCCGCGGTGTCGGCTCGCAGGAAAATTTCAAGATCATCTACGACTTCGCCGACAAGCTCGGCGCCGCGGTCGGCGCATCGCGCGCGGCGGTCGATGCCGGCTACGTGCCGAACGAGTTGCAAGTCGGCCAGACCGGCAAGATCATCGCGCCCGAACTGTACGTCGCCATCGGCATCAGCGGCGCGATCCAGCATCTGACCGGCATCAAGGACGCCGGCACGATCGTCGCGATCAACAAGGATGCCGAAGCGCCGATCTTCGAGATCGCCGACATCGGCTTGGTCGGTGACCTGTTCAAGCTGCTGCCTGAACTAGAGCGCGCGATTTGAACGGTCGCGAGGAAAGGATCGCGATCATCGGACCGCTGCCACCCCTTCGCGGCGGAATCTCGGAGTTCGGCCTCAGGCTGCATCGCGCGTTGGTCGGCATTTGCGCACCACATACGTTCGCGTTTAGTCGCCAGTACCCGGCTTTACTGTACCCGGGGCCAAGCGATCGCAATCCCGACGCCGAAGCAATTGACGATTCCGGCGTCGCCTACACGCTGGATTCGATGAATCCATTCACCTGGCTCGCCACCGCCCGGGCGGCCCTGAAAACGCGTCCGCTGGCCCTGGTCGTCCAGTGGTGGACGGTGTTCTGGTGGCCTGCCTTCTACATCATCGCGCGATTTGTCCGTAGGCGCGGCACGCCGGTGATCTTGCTATGCCACAACATGGTCGATCACGAAGGCGCGGCCTGGAAGAGGTTCCTGTCCGCCCGCATGATGCGGCAGGCCGATGCATTCGTGGTTCATTCGACGGAACACCGCCAGCAGATCGAGCGCCAGTTCCCTGGAAGGCCGATCATGTTCGCGCCCATTCCCGCCTATCACGAGCACCCGCCATCCAGTACATCGCTGCCGAAGCGTGGTCGCCTGGAACTGCTGTTCTTCGGGTTCATCCGTCCGTACAAGGGCCTCGATGTTCTGTTGGACGCCTTGGAATTGTTGCAGGACGAAGACGTCTACCTGACTGTCGCCGGCGAGGCCTGGAACGATAGCGAACGAACCATCGCGCGCTTGCGTCGCATGGAGAGCGAGAAGATCGAGCTGCACATCGAGTTCGTATCGGACTCGTCGGCAGCCGCGCTGATCGAACGCGCCGACGCTGTCGTGCTCCCGTATCTCGCAGCCTCCGGCAGCGCCGTGACGGCGCTGGCTTACAACTTCGACACGCCAGTGATCGCCAGCCGCATCGGTGGGCTCTGCGATGCCGTGGTCGAAGGCCAGACCGGCGTCCTGTTCCGCGCCGGCGACGCGCACGACTTGGCGGAGGCCATCAGGAACATCGATCGTGACAAGTTGGCGGCGATGACATCCAGCGTCGCTTCCTATCGCAGTCAAAACGGCTGGGGTGCCTACGCTGGGAAGCTTCGCGATCTCGCAAACTGCATCACTTCGGATCGGGTTCGGAAGCCCCCACCTGCAAAGCCGTGACCTGCCCTTCACCGAACATATCCGCAACCCTCGGCCGGCGCACTGGAACTCAGCGGAACGCCGTGCAGGCCGTGCGCCACAGCCCCCCGCTGTTCCCGGCCACCACATCCGACGCCATAATGTGACCATGCCACGTTCACGCACACTCGCCCAACGCTGCGAGCCGCTCGAAGCCCTGGTTCCCCGAAAGCTCCGGCTTCCGTTCCGCTACGGTGCGCAACGCCTTGTCGGCGCATTGGAGCCGGAGATGGCGATACTGCCGACGCTTGTTCCCAGCAACGGCGTGGCAGTCGACATTGGCGCCAACCGCGGCATCTACGCATACGCTCTCTCGCGCGTCGCAACGCATGTCCATTGTTTCGAGCCGCTGAAGGAATGTTGCGACTACATCGATGACCATGGCTCGAACCGCATCAGCGTCCGCAACGTTGCTCTGTCCGATGCAACAGGCGAGTTCGAGCTGTTCATCCCGATCGACAACGGCCGCAAGATTCTGACGCGGGCCTCACTCGATCCGACCGCGGATCCCAGCGAGCGACGCCGTATCACTGTCATGAGGCTGGACGACTTCGACCTTGGCCCGGTTGCGTTCATCAAGATCGACGTTGAAGGCGTCGAGTTCTCGGTGCTCAAGGGGGCTGTCGGCACCCTTCGTGCGCATCGCCCGACCCTGCTGGTGGAGATCGACAGGGCTCGGCACGATGAACAATCCTTCGGCGCCGTATTCAAATGGCTGGCGGAGCTCGGTTACGCGCCACGCATCTTCACAGACGGAGTACTGCATGGCTGCGACGACCCGTGGCACGCGCCGGAAGCCGTGTACAACTTCATTTTCATTCCGGGTTGAGCGACTGGTGGTCGTGAGGAGCTGGCGTTGATGAAGAGCGAGGAAGAACTAGTCAAGCTCCATTCTGGTTCGTACGTCGAGATGTACGAGCGCAAGCCGTTATCGCGCCTCCAGCGACTCGTTCCGATGATGGGACTGCAGGGCGACGAGCGTGTCGCCGATTTTGCATGCGGAAACGCGATGCTGCTCCCGCTGATCAGCGACCGCATACGCCACTATGACGGCGTCGACTTCTCGGAAGACTTCATAGCGGCTGCGAGGCGTCGCGCGGATCATGCCGGGATCAGGAATTGCAGTTTCCATTGCCAGGATATTCTCGCGTTCTGCGAGCAGAATCCGGCTACTTTCGACGTGGCGACGGCGTTCGACTTCTCCGAGCACGTCTACGATGACGACGCAGTTCGCTTCTTCTCGGCAATTCGCAGCTCGCTGCGACCCGGGGGCAAGCTCTACCTTCACACACCGAACCTTGCCTTCTTCATGGAAAGGTTCAAGGACATCGGGATCATTCCGCAGTTCCCGGAGCACATCGCGGTGCGCGACGAGGCTGCCAATATTGAGATGCTGGTTCGAGCTGGCTTTGCCCGCGATGGCATTCGCTGTCGCCGCATCGCTCACTACAACCTGCTCAAGGTGCTGCACCCGTTTCATCACCTGCCGCTGGTCGGCGATTTCTTCGCGGCACGCCTGTTCATCGAATGCAGGGCATGACATGGCGCTCGGCATTTCGCCTGGCCGGCATCGCGCTTTCGGTGGCTTGCCTGGTGTATTTCACCGTCAGCGCGGCACACGCGCTTGACTCGGCGGGAACCCATCTTGGGCTAAGGACGATCCTCGTCGGCATTGCCACCGCGCTGCCGCCATATGCCGTTGGATACGCGCTTTTTGCCCTGGTTTGGCACCTGCTGCTCAAGGGACTTGGAACACGCGTCGATCCTGCCACCACGTTTGGCATTTTCTTCGTGTCGCAGTTCGGCAAGTACTTGCCAGGCAACGTCGCGCACCACGCCGGCCGCGTGCTGCTGTCAAAGAGATTCGGGTACGCCCTGACACCAGTGGGCGCGGCGATGGCACTTGAAACACTGGTCACGGTTGCAGCTGCGGCAGTCTTGAGTATTCCGCTCGCAGCATCGCTCGGTGCCTTGCTTGGCAGACTCGCCGCGCCCGGAACGATTCTCGCCGCCGTGCTTGCCGCCCTCATCGTCGTCTCCTGCGTGGTGTGGATACTTATCCGCCGCGGCGCGCTGCGCCATCTGGCTGCGCGACTCGGTCCGATCGCCAGCTCATTGCGTCTTTCCAATGCAGTTCCGCTGCTGATGAAGTCGCTGTTGTTGGCCGTGTCCGCGATCATCCTGTGTGCCGGCAGCCTCGGCATCCTGGGTGCGGGGAGTGTCATGGAACTGCAATCGAGCTATTTCCATGTCGTCGCCCTCTTCAGCGTGGCGTGGATTGCGGGGTTGCTTACTCCGGGGGCGCCCGCAGGACTAGGAGTGAGGGAAGTGATCCTGATGGAAGGGCTGTCCTCGCACTTCGGCCCGGCTGGTGCGACCGCAGCGGCCATCATGTTTCGGTTACTGACCGTGACGGCAGATCTGCTCGCATTGGCTGTCGGCACGGTGCTGCTTCGGGCTGCCAGCAACCGCGACAGGAATGCAACCAGAAGCAGTTGAGGTCTATGCGTCGTACATCCAGCGCAGGGTTTCCTCGAAGGGCCTCGGAGAGAACTCGTCCACGAGGCTCCTTATCCTGCTGGGTGAACCCACCAGGCGCTTGACCTCGTTAGGCCGGACAAAGTCCGGATTGATCCGCACATTGATGCGATAGCCGGCGATCCCTCCCACGATGTCGAGCACTTCCTCGAGGCTATGCCCTTGTCCGGAACACAGGTTCAGCACGAGACCTGCGGGTGCGCGTTCGAGGATGCTTCGGTACAGCTTCGCCACATCGCGGACATCGAGGAAATCACGGACCACGTCGGTATTACCCAACTCGATTTCATGCGCACCGGCGCGGTAGTGGCCGACGATTTTCGGTATCAGGAACTGGCTGCCCTGCCCGACACCCGTGTAGTTGAAAGGACGCGTGACCACGATGGGCAGCCGGTCCGACCACAGTCGCGCCATGTATTCCATGGCGAGCTTGCTGACGGCATAGTCATTGGCGGGCAGTGGCGGAGTCTCCTCGGTAATCGGCTCGACAGCTGCGTTGCCGTAAACGTTGGCACTACTCGCGAGCACCACCACGCGTGGCCTGCTGGCCGCCTGCTCGACGGCTTCCAGGAGATTGCGTGTTCCGGCGATGTTGACGCGATAGATGGCATCGACATCGCCATGTGCGACGAAGGAAATCGCCGCAAGATGGAGTACGGCGTCCAGTTGCATCGACGACACCACTGCCGACAGCGCTTCGCGGTCGCATAGGTCGACCGCAACCTCGTTTTTTGCCACATCGCCGCCCGGATGCGTCAGGCCGATCACCTCATGACCGGCATTGGCTAACTCCGCTGCCACGTATCGTCCGGTGAAACCGGCGATACCCGTGACCAGCACCCTGCCCGGACGGGTGACGACGTCAGAAGGAGAAACCACGCTCGTTCCTTCCCAAGTCCGCTTCGACCATCATTCGGCACAAATCCTCGACCGACGTCTCGGGAGCCCAGCCAAGCTCGGCCTTGGCTTTGGAAGCATCGCCTATCAGCATGTCCACTTCGGCGGGCCGATAGAACTTCTGATTGACGCGAACCAGCACTCGTCCGCCTTCCGCATCCACGCCGTACTCGTTCTCGTCCTGGCCTTCCCAGCGCAGTTCGACGTCGACCGCCTTGAAGGCCATATCGACGAAATCCCGCACCGCCACGGTTCGATTGGTTGCCAATACATAAGTATCCGGCTTGTCGGCCTGCAGCATCCGCCACATGCCTTCGACATACTCCCGAGCGAAGCCCCAGTCGCGCTTGGCATCCAGATTCCCAAGTTCAAGGACGTCCAGCTTGCCCTGTCTGATCTTCGCTACGGAGTCGGTGATCTTTCGTGTTACGAACTCGCGACCGCGCAATGGGGATTCATGGTTGAACAGGATGCCGCTAGTACCGAATATGCCGTACGACTCGCGGTAGTTCACCGTCATCCAATGTGCAAAGAGCTTTGCTATGCCGTATGGACTGCGTGGGTAGAACGACGTTGCCTCCGTCTGCGGAACCGACTGCACCTTGCCGAACATCTCCGATGTCGACGCCTGGTAGAAGCGCGCCTTGGGATTGACCACGCGCACCGCCTCGAGCAAGTTCAAGGCCCCTAGTCCGGTAATCTGTGAAGTGGTAATGGGCTGCTCGAAGGAGACGCCGACGAAGCTCTGTGCCGCGAGGTTGTAGACCTCGTCGGCTCCGGTCGACTCGAGAAGACGGATGCTGGCGCCGGGATCGGTCAAGTCATACTCGACCAGGTGCAAGTTGGGCTCATTCTGAATTCCCAGTTCTTCGATGCGCCACAAGTGCACTGAACTCGTGCGGCGGTAGGCGCCATACACCTGATACCCCTTCTGGAGCAACAGTTGCGCCAGGTATGCGCCGTCCTGTCCGGAAATGCCGGTGACGAGAGCAGTCTTCATTGTGAATCCTTATTCAAATTATTGGCCGCACTGAAAACCCACTGCATAACCCGCCATGCCAATGTCACGAGCGGATCAAGAAACGTTGGGCCGGAGCGGGTTGGAAAGCTTCCATCCGCGGCCTCGTGTACGGCTCAGCATGCTGAGACGATGTTGAGACCGAAGCCGGGGTTCTCATTTTGTCTTGAAAACAGCAAAGGAACCAGCGACATGCGGAGGGCATGGCCTCTCGGACGCGGGCGAAGACTGAAATCATGGTCCGCGAGCATCGATCAACTTCCAGCCTGCGGGCTGGGTACTCACGAAGGCGGAAGTGAATCCGCTGGCAGAACCAATCCACATCGCCACGTCAGAATTGTTGACCCAGACGATGTCCAGCCGCGAATCGCCATTGAAATCGCCCATGGTCGCTATCGAATAGGCCAACGACGCCGGGATCGAGGTAGATTGTGCGCGGACAGCCGATCCGTTCATGAGCCAATACGAGATTTGTCCGGACGCTGCATTGCGCCAGAACAGATCGTGCTTGTTGTCGCCATCCTTGTCTCCGGCTCCGGCAATCGACCAGCCGGAGGGATGTCCCGCGATCCGTTGCTGCACGAAGCCTGTGCCTGTCGAGAACCACGCCCACACCGACAGATTGTTGTCCCAGATGCAATCGGCCTTGCCATCGCCGTTGAAATCACCGATGGCCTTCAGCTGATAGTCCGTCGAAACTGCACTCGAAGCCGAACTGGAACGGATCGTGACGCCACTCATGAGCCAGTACGCGAAGTTTCCTGTCGCTGTGTGTCGCCACAACAAGTCGCTTCGCCCATCGCCATCCATGTCGCCTGCTCCTGCGCTCTTCCAGCCTGATGGCGCCGCACCGACGTACTGCGCCGAGAAACCGTTCGCACCACCCAGCCACATCCACAGGCTGACGTTGTTGGACCAGACCAGGTCGAGGTAACCGTCGTCGTTGAACTTGCCGGTGCCTACCAGCGCATAGCCCGTGGTGTCCATGGAGGCGGATTGCTGCGAAGTGGCGGCTCCATTCATGAGCCAGTACGAAAACCGTCCGGTTCCTGCGTTGCGCCAGAACAAGTCAGACCGCCCATCGCCGTTGACGTCGTTGCGCGCCCTGCCGTTGGGCGAAGAAACGACCGTCGCCCGGAATGTCGCGATGATCGGCGTCGTCTGGGCGAGACTGCGCGCGTTGTCGGCGGCGTTGGCGACACCGCAGGGACGACCGAGGCAGGTGACGACCCGCGGATTCGAAAAGATGCGGGCGATCGGCTGGCCCTGGTCGCCGTAGGCCATCACGGTATGGAAGCCGGTGCCGTTGGGTTGCGTGGTCTTGTATCCGTACGAGTACGGGTACGCTCCGGTCGAAGTGGAATTGGCGACGTCATGGGCCGAGCCCATGTTGTGCCCCATCTCGTGGGCCAGCGTTTCGGGCAGGCAGAAATTTGCGCCATCGGACCCGTCGCTCACCACCGAGTAGCCGAAGAACTCGTGGCTGGCAGTAATTTGTTCGCCGTCGCCGCCTATCAGCCACGCCACGCCGCAACCGCCGTTTTCCGAACTGTCAAACCTGCGGGCAAGCGATACCAGATCTGCGCCGTACTGGTTGCGCGCAGCGCGCAAGGCAGCGAACGCGGGAGCGGGCGGGACTTGCGTCGAGGGCGCCCTGAATCCGGTCAGCTCCTCCAATGCGGTGTTGTTGTCGGTGTTGTCGGGATAAGTGACCTGCATCGCATGCACGAGCCGTACCTGTGCACTGATCTGGCTTCGCACATAGGCCTGGTTGCTCACGTCCACCAGGAAGTTCAATCGTGTCAGCGCACCAGAAGACCCGCTCCACGCAGCCGCAAATCCCGGTGTGTATCCCACGATGAGATCGATCACGGTGCCAGCCGCTTTTTGCGCCGCAGGCCCTGCGTCGCTATTCGATTTATTCGAAAGCTTGGGTGGAAGAATGTAGTCGGGCTGCCGCAGGTGCGCGGCTTGCTTGCTCGCCCGCCTCAACAAGGCGCCATCGGTTTCCACGAGCCAGCTCGTGCCCCGGCGCATCGTCAACTGCAAGGGCGGCTTGCCGACTTCGGACAACGAACCGAAGGCCGCTTTGCTGCCGAACGTGATGATGGCTTCATCGAATGCCTGGCCACCTTCAAGATGCCCTATCCATGTCCAGTCGCCGGAAGGATGTTCGACATGGCGTTCATAAACATAAGTCAATAAGCCGCCGGTCGGGCTCTTGATGCGCAGCCGCCCCTCGACGATCGCGCGCAGCGCGTGCTGCTCGCTGATCTGGCTCGGGTACCACGTATAGGCGCCTTGACGCCGTCCGGCTGCGATGCGGTACTCCGCAACAACCCCATCGTCGGCCAGGGCGGCATAGCCTGCCCGACGCGGAAGCGTCGAGGCGTCAGCTCGCGATGGCGCAGAGCGGCTGCTCGTGTGGGCCGGAGCGGCGCTCAGCACTGTCGAGTCCTGCCCTGACGAACAAGCCGCGACGAATATCGCCAAGCTGCAAGCGAACAACCGCCTCATCGCTTCGCACCACCCTCGGGCATCCATTGCGGATGCTTAGAATACTTCAGCGGCGCAGCGACCGCACTCGGAGGTGATGCGCAGGCCCGACGTGATCGCTCAGCGCCCGTGCACGGCCCTGGTCGCAAGTGAGCTGCCACACACAGGCTTTCAGACCCGAGCAGAAGCTGCGCCAACAAACGCGCACCCGGTCTTTTGCTGCAACGCATCCAGCTCCACGCCGGGCGCCATTTCGATCAGCTCCAGGCCGTTCGGCGTGATGTCGAAAACGGCCAGCTCCGTGATGATGCGATCGACCACGCCGACGCCCGTCAACGGCAAGTCACACTGCGGCAGGATCTTGTGGCTGCCGTCCTTTGCAGTGTGCTCCATCAACACGACCACGCGTTTGACGCCGGCGACGAGATCCATCGCGCCGCCCATACCTTTCACCATCTTGCCGGGCACCATCCAGTTGGCGAGGTCACCCTTGTCCGTGACCTGCATGGCGCCAAGGATGGCAAGGTCGATGTGGCCGCCCCGGATCATCGCGAAGGAATCGTGGCTGCCGAAATAGCTGGCGCCCTGACGCGCGGTGACGGTCTGCTTTCCGGCATTGATCAGATCAGCATCGACCTCGGCATCGAGAGGGAATGGGCCGATCCCGAGCAATCCGTTCTCCGATTGCAGCCAGACGTCCATGCCCTCGGGTATGAAGTTGGCTACCAACGTCGGCAGGCCAATACCCAGATTGACGTACGCACCATCGGAGAGCTCTTGTGCGGCGCGCTGCGCCATTTGGTCACGGGTCCAGGCCATGTGTCGAATCCTTAGTCGGTGGCCGCGTTCAAGCGGCGCGAACGGTGCGCTGTTCGATGCGTTTTTCGGGCGTCGGATTGTGGACGATGCGGTCGACGTAGATGCCTGGCAGGTGAACATGATCCGGATCGATGGAGCCGACCTCGACCACTTCCTCCACCTCCGCGATGCAGATCTCGCCCGCCATGGCCACGGCAGGGTTGAAGTTACGCGCCGTCTTGCGGAAAACCAAATTGCCGGATGTATCGGCCTTCCAGGCCTTGACCAGCGACACATCGGCTTTCAACGCGGTTTCCATGACGTAGTGGTGGCCGTCGAACTCACGCGTCTCCTTGCCTTCGGCCACGACGGTGCCATAGCCGGTCCGCGTGAAGAATGCGGGGATGCCGGCACCGCCGGCGCGCAGGCGTTCGGCCAGCGTCCCCTGCGGATTGAACTCCAACTCTAGCTCGCCGGCCAGGAACTGGCGTTCGAACTCCTTGTTCTCGCCGACATACGAGGAAATCATTTTGCGAATCTGCCTGGTCTCCAGCAACTGGCCCAGTCCGAAGCCATCGACTCCGGCATTGTTGGAGATCACGGTGAGGTTCTTGACACCGCTGTCGCGCAACGCAGCGATCAGGGCTTCGGGAATCCCGCAGAGACCAAATCCGCCAACTGCGAGCGTTTGACCATCGGCGACCACCGTCTGCAATGCAGACCTCGCATCGGGATAGCGCTTCAGGTGCGCGCGAGTCGGGGATACGCTGGATACGGCCATGGCAGAGCCCTGAGACGGGAAGCGGACGGGCATTCTAACGTCCGTCCCGCTTGGATACAGCAAGCGTCATGGACCGACAACGCGTCATCGCCACGCTGGGCTTCCCGAGCGACCGCGGTCCCGTCGCTCCTACGTTGCCGGTTGCGGCTTGACTTCGGGTGCGGCGGCCTCCGTTTCGTCCGAGTGAGCCACTGCCCATCCGACCACCAGCAATCCGATCGCCATGACCCACAACAGGACCCACACCCAGCCAACGGAAATTTCGTTGCTTACGGTGGCTGCCATGAGCCGGGACCAACTGCCTTCGCCCTCGGCGATGAACGCATAACGCCTATCGAGATAGGTGATGGCGGACATCACCCCGGAGACCACCATCAGGCCGCCGATACAAGCGACCAGCCATCCCGATGCCCGCTTCCACGCAACCGCCGGCACAGCCAGGAAAAGACTGATCGAGAGCAGTGCCGGGAGAAAGTATCGGAAGTTCAATGCTCCCCAGCCCGTCGCATGACGCCACTGCGCGAACATCAGGCCGGCAAAATGCGCTGCGATCAAAAGCCATGCCAGCACGCGCCAGTCGAAGGCGGCGAATCGCCGCCAGTACCCTCGCGCCAGGAACAGGAAAGCCAACGCAAGGGCGCAGAAGATCGACAGCCAGAGCGACAACTGATCATTGAACGGCCAGGTCGAACTCCATTCCGGACCGAGTAAACCGCGTGGAACGACCAGCCAGTAATCGTCGTTGGTCAGCACATCCCATGAACTCATTTGTTTGCGGTTCTGGAAGGCCTTCCTGACGGTTGGCAGGAACCACGAGCCACTAGCCCTGTAATTACCAAGGTAGAACCAGTAAATCGGCAAGATCGCTGCAATCGCCAGCGCTGCACTGGCAAGAGCGCCATGAAGGAGGCGGGGGACCATCAGGCCCGACCGATACCTTGCGACCGCCATGAAAACAGCGCCCAGCGCGAGCACCAGCGCGAACACGAACGTAGCTTTGGACGCCATGCCCAAAGCGCAGACCACTGCCAGTGCAATCAGGTATTTGCGCTTCAGTCCGTCGGACAGGATGATGCACGAGAGCGTGATCGCGAGTATCGAAAACAATGTGACCAAAAGGTCGTTGTATATCTCGCCGGCAAGACGGATGAAGATCGTCAGTGTTCCCCCTATCGTCGGCAATGCCACCGCCAGTCGGTTCCTGTAGCGACCACCCAATCGCCAGCCAGCCCAGGCCAAAGCCACGACGCATAGGAACCCGATCCCGATGTTCAGCAACCGGCCACGCTTGACCGCCACCTCCCACTTGCCGCTGTCCAATGGCTTGCCCATCTGCAATGCGGCGATGTAGTAAAACAGCGGCGGATGCGAGGCGGCCCACTGCTGCGTCTTGTCCGCGTCGCCGATGTTGAACTTGCGCAGATCGACCTTGCGATACTGATACCCGAAAGCGTCCGGTATCTGCCCGTGGTGCACCTGATATACGTAGTCCATATGCGCGAACGCGTCGGCAGACCCCTTCCAGGGCAGCGTGATGGCACTGAACAGCGCCGCCGCGAGATAGACCAGCAATGCGGCGGAAATTCCAATCCATGTCCAGCGGGGGACCGCTCTCGGTCCCGCGGCGGGTGTCAATGCAGACGAATATCGTTGAGGCATGGCAATAGTCGCGCCGCCGTGTCCGGTGTGCCGCATGCTAGCACTGTGCAAAATTCGAATCAGGCGGTTCATCGAAGATCTGTGGCCGGTGCCATGCCGGCCAACGCCGGCAGGCCGCCTCGACTTGCCCTTGAAATCGTTGCATTCTTGCCACCCTCGCCTCTCCCCTAAAGCGCCGCATCCTCGTGGCCACGCTCATGGAACATCCACTCGACGCCCATTCGCATGACGCGAAGTGGCCATTGCAATGGGCGGCCGCCTTGGCGTTCTTTGTTTTCCTGCAATGTTGCATCATGGCGTACACGACTCCGTTAGGGATTCCGCCTGACGAACTCGCCCACCTTTCCTACGTCAGGGACGTGGCCGATGGCGGATTGCTGCCGGACTACGCGAACGGGCGCATCGGCAGCTCGCAGCAAGCAAACTATCTCGCGCACCCGCCTCTTTATTACTCGGTGCTGGGAACCCTCTCGCGCGCTCGCGGCATGGATCCGTTTGACGATTACCGGATGCTGCGACTGGTCAGCGCGCTGTTCGTGGGGCTGGGTTTTCTGCTTTGGCTGCTGAGCGCGCGAAACATCGGCGTCGGCCTGCGCGGCGCCATGCTGGTCAGCCTCGGAGCCTGCGCGACGCCGATGTTCGCCTATGCTGCGGGCAGCATCAACAACGACACCCTACTCTTCCTCGGCGTGGGGCTTTTCTTCTTCGGTGCCACGCGGGAGTACGTGCAACAGCGTCGTGACCGACGTTCCGGCTTGGCGATGATCGTGGGCTTGGCGGTGACTTTCCTCACCAAGGCGACGGGATCGGCCTTCATCGTTTTCTTCATTGCCGCCTGTCTGCTACCGCAGTACCGCCAACTCTTTGCGCTCCTGCGCAATCGGCGCCACCTGGCGATCCTGGCTGCCACTTGCGTGATCTGCGGCGCGTATTTCCTCTATTCGCTGGTAAGGTTTGGCGCCCTGATGCCGACGCCGGGCACGCTGTACGCGGAGTCGGCGCCAGCGCACGCGATGGTGCCGATCGAATTCGCATGGCGCTATGCGGTGGCCATGTGGGAGCGGCTTCCCATCATCATGTCCCATGCGAATATCCAGCCGTTCGTATCGCCCAAGGGCATCGCGTTCTTCCACGCAATGCTGCTGGTGCCCGTTCTGGGATGGCTGGTGGCGAGGCCCGGCGCGCGATTGCGCGGCGTCGACCTCATCGTGGTCCGCGCCACTGATGCCTTT
>Ga0193708_1000107_pt1 | contig 16336 bp, 18 predicted proteins | sample H3c1metaG_FD_160570 | JGI IMG/M metagenome (GOLD analysis project Ga0193708, IMG submission 160570) | Soil microbial communities from a riparian zone of the East river system, Colorado, United States - H3c1 | ecosystem: Environmental > Terrestrial > Soil > Riparian zone | place: USA: East River...
AGCTGAGGGGAACCGTTCCAGAAAACCAGGAGAACAGCTCCCAGAGGCCCTGACCTGTCCTTGAGACCGCCCCGGTGAAAAGGTTCCGCGGCCCTGAACGGACAAGCTACACGAGAACGACGAAAATAGCATCTCCCCCAGTTAGACTCGGTCATGGACATTCAAGCCTACCTCGACCGGATCGGCTACCGTGGTCCGCTGACCGTCACGGCCGAGACCCTGCGGGCGCTACAGATAGCCCACCTCCAGAGGGTCCCCTTCGAGAACCTCAGCATCCACGCCCGGCAGCCGATCGTCCTCGATGATGACTCCCTGTTCGACAAGGTGGTGGCACGGCGGCGCGGCGGCTTCTGCTACGAGCTCAATGGGCTGTTCGCGGCCCTGCTGCGCGCCTTGGGATTTCAGGTCGCCATGCTCTCGGCTGGCGTGGCGAGGGCGGACGGCACCTTCGGCCCGGAGTTCGATCACATGTTGCTCCTGGTCACTCTCGAGGACCGCTGGCTCGCCGACGTCGGCTTCGGGGATTCGTTCCGCGATCCGCTACGGCTGGACGAAAGGGGAGAGCAGCCGGAGGGCGTGCGAGCGTTCCGGATCGACGAGGGCGGTGACCTTCTCCTCCTTTTGATGCGGGACGGCGCCGAAGAGCCCTGGCAGCCACAGTACCGATTCACCCTGCAACCCTACGAGTATGCGGACTACGCCGGGATGTGCCACTACCACCAGACCTCGCCGGAGTCGCACTTTACCCAGCGGACGCTCTGCTCCCTGGCCACGCCGGAAGGGCGCGTCACCTTGAGCGGAATGAGACTGATCACCACCCGCGGCAACGAGCGGCACGAGAGGACCCTGGAGAGCGAAGAGGAGCGCGCGGCCCTTCTCCGCGAGTCGTTCGGCGTTGTGGCATGATCGTCACCGGCACCTCTTCCCCTCTCCGGGCGCCTTGACAGGGCCCGTCAGCGGCGATATTTTGTGAGCATGCGTGCCGTGGCGTTAAAAGAGCTCGAGGTACGGGTCAGTGAGTACGTCCACCTTGCCGAGGGAGGCGAGACGGTCCTGGTGACGGACAGCGACCGTGTTCTGGCGGAGCTCGTTCCTCCGCGGCGGAGCGTGGTTTCCCTGACGTCTCAGGCTCCTTTGGCGGACGCTGTGCAGAAGGGTTGGATCCAGCCGGCGGCTTCCGCGGTCGGCATACCCCCAAGAGGCCCGGTCACCTCTCTCGGCGATCTGCTGCAGGAACTGCAGCGGGATCGTAGCGACCGTTGATCTATCTCGATACCTCAGTCGCTCTCGCGCATCTGCTCACAGAGGACCGTTGTCCCCTGCCTCCCTCTGGGAGGAGCAGCTCATCTCCAGCCGGCTTCTTCAGTACGAGGTCTGGGCTCGGATTCACGCCTACAAGTTGACCGAGTCGCATTCGGAGGCAGTGACGGCACTTCTCCAGCGCGTGGCTCTCGTCGAGATGGTGCTTGCCGTCCTGGCGCGGGCACTCGAGCCTTTTCCTCGGCCTGTGCGGACGTTCGATGCACTGCACTTGGCGTCGGCGGACTTCATTCGGTCACAGGGAGAGGCGGTGTCGATCGCCAGCTATGATGATCGGTTGTTGGGCGCGGCGCGGGAGTTGGGGTTCGTAATCGCGAAAGTTTAGGCCTATCACAACTCCGAGGATTCAAGGCGTGGGAGCACGCGAGAGCGGTGGTGTTTGTGCTCGAGGCGCGGCACCCCGAGTGCGATGACCCCCCTTGACCGAGCGTAAACAAGGCGCTATCTTATTAGCATGGCAACTTCATCGACGATAGAGTGGACCGAATCAACTTGGAATCCTCTGGTTGGGTGCACCAAGGTCAGCCCAGGTTGTAAGCACTGCTATGCCGAACGAATGTCCGCTCGCTTACGCGCGATGGCCCTTCAGGCACAGGAGCAAGGAGAGAGCGCCGGGAGAAAAAATTACTACCGCTCTGTGGTTAAGGCGAATGGAAGGTGGTCGAATACTATTGAGATAATAGAAGAGGCGCTAACGGATCCTTTACGCTGGCGTAATCCGAGAACCATATTTGTAAATTCCATGAGCGATCTCTTTCATCAAGGGACGCCAGTTGACTTCATTCAGCGCGTGTTTGAAGTGATGGAAACTGCTTCTTGGCACATTTTTCAGATTCTGACAAAACGACCGGAGAGGGCCAGGGAACTCGCGGACTTGCTACCATGGCCGTCAAACGTATGGATAGGCACAAGCGTGGAAAACGAAAATTTATTGAGTCGTATTAAGCCATTGTTAGAAATTCCAGCCAGCATTCGTTTTCTTTCACTTGAGCCCCTGCTCGGGCCTCTTAATTCTTTAGACTTGGCAGGTATCAATTGGGCGATCGTCGGCGGCGAATCTGGGCCACAGGCTCGCCCCATGAAGCCGGAGTGGGTAAGGGAGATAAGAGATAAGGCCGTTTCTTCCAATGTACCATTCTTCTTCAAGCAGTGGGGCGGGAAAAACAAGAAAGCAACCGGGCGAACTCTCGACGGCAGAACATGGGACGAAATGCCCAACCTCTCACACCTTACCCATGGCTGAAGACACCCTCCCTACCATTTGGGACGCTGATGCTCATACGTTTGCCAAATTAGCAATTCTAAGAGCGTACCTTCAAGCTTGGATGCCAATTCTGGCGCGCCAATCTTCTTCCCGGGGCAGAAGTCGCGAAGTTGTATATGTCGACGCTTTTTCTGGCCCAGGCGAATACAGCAGAGGAGAGCCAGGAAGTCCTTTGGTTGCGGTGCAAACTGCCCTCGAGCATGTCAGTGAGTTTCCAAACCCCATCCGGATGTTTTTCATCGAACGGCGGCAGGACCGATGGCAGCATCTTGATCACCTCTTGAGCCCACATCTGAAAGCTCCCCAGAGAAATCTAATTGTAATGCCCCCGATCCTTGGTTCTGCTGACGACGAAGTACGCCGACTGCTAGAAAGAAAGGAGTTCCAGCAGTACTGTCCTATGCTGGTCTTCCTGGATCAATTCGGCTATTCCGCGATCCCCATGGAATTAATTGGGCGGATAATGTCGGGCACCTCAAGAGAGGTGTTTTCTTTCATGAACTGGAGGGATCTAAACCGCTATTTGGCAGATGAAACAAAGTGGTCCGGAATCGATCGTGCTTTTGGCGGCCCTGAGTGGCGCGAAATTTTAAACATTAAGAGCAGCATGCGCAGTCAGCGCTTTCTCCAGCTTTACGATGAAGCTCTAAGAGTGAGAGGAAAGGTTTCCTTCTCGTATAGCTTCTCAATGCATGATCAGAGGGATCAGTTATTGTACTGGTTAGTCTTTTGTAGTAATAGCGATCGCGGGTTGGAGGAAATGAAAAAAGCAATGTGGTCGGTTGATGACAGAGGACATTTCCGGTTTTCTGACAAGCACTCGGGCCAATTTAACTTATTGCCCGGCTTTGATCAAGGCTGGCTGGCTGGCACACTCCGCTCATCGTTGGCCGGTCGCCAGATGAGCGTTAGGGAGATTCGCCATTATATACTCGCTGAGACGCCGTGCTATATATATGCCGAGGCACTTGCCCAGTTGGAGCGAACTGGAGAGATCGAGATCGTGTCATCGCCGCCTGGAAGGCGAAAAGGTTCATTTGTCAAGTATGCTGAAAACGATGATCTTGTAGTGCGATTTGTCAACGAACGTAGGAGTGAGCAACTTAGCCTCTTAGGCTAGTGCCTGTCTGCTGAGTGCTGCCCAATGGGCCCCGAGGCTCTACTCCCATCCAAGAGCAACTTCGCGCCCGTGAATCTGTGGGCAGCCTGGCTCGGCTATCCTCCCACGAACGGAAGCGCTGGCGGGAAACACCCGGCGGGGAAGGCTGCGCTACGATCTCCGGCTTTCATCTTTTCCGCGGCTTGCCGACCATAAAGGTTCCAGGCGATTCGAGGGAGAGCGTCAATTCTTCCGACGAAGTGAGCCCAGAGCTGGGAGTTGAGGCGAGGTTTGAGCGTCCGGATACCTGTTTCTGCGATGAATGGTCCCAAAAACCAAGCAGAGCTGGCTTCTGCGAGCTGAAATCCCCGGAACAGTTCGACGTCTGGATACACGAACTCTGAGGAAGAAGAACTCCGCGCCTACGTGAGTCTGTGGGCAGCCTGTCTCGGCGGGAGTCTACCCTCCCACGAAAGGAAGCGCTGGCGGAAAGCACCCGGCGGGGAAGGCCGCGTTGCGATCTCCCGCTTTCAGTTTTTCGGCGGCTTGCCGGAAGGCGGCGACAAACCAGGCGTAGCCTTCGTAGAGCCCTTGACGCACGCTCTGGCGGATGGCATGAAACAGGGGTGCGGGAGATTTCTTCAGGCGCGCGGGGCGGTGGTGCGGATGCTTGCCCAGGATCGCCGCTACACCCAGAGGCTGGCTGCCGGTCCTGGCTCTCCGGGCGGCGGCTTCCGTTTCGATCTGAGTGATCACATTGAGAGTTCGGTTCTTCCAGACGTCCGCGGGGAGGTGCTTCCAACAGGGGAGGGGAGAGAGGACTACGGTTTCGGGAGTCGCATACTGGAGGCGATCGAACTGTTCCCCCCGCTGCCGGGCGGCGTACTCCTGAGTCCGGCTGAACCAGTACCCCTGAAACGGTTCGCCGTCCACGAGGGCTCGTGCGACATGAACACCTGGCCAGTCCCGGGGCCGCTCGGTCAATCCCTCCTTGACGCCGTGTCCGAGAATATATTTCAGGCGGGCGACCTGGGCTTCCTCTTCGGAACTGACGACGATCGCCTGATAGCGTCGTGACCAGGTCCCGTCGCTCCAGTCGGCGAGCCGGCCTGCCTCCCGCGCGAGGTTGGAGTTGAAATAACGCATGAAGCTCGAGAGTTGGCGGGCGTCCCGGACGTCGAGCAGCAGGTGGTAGTGGGACGAGAGAAATACGAAAGCGCAGATCGGGACGTCATACAGCCGCTGGGCTCGCCCCAGGACTCCAACGATGATCTCGTTGAGCTGCGAGCTGGGACGGAGGAGATGGCGGCCCTGGACGGTGCGGCAGGTGACCTCAACGAGGGCCCCGCATTCGGGGATGAATCGGAGTCTTCGGCTCATGCACAGATAAGACGTAAAAACGGTCTCCAATCTTCTTCGCCCCAGAGTGGCTTGAGTTTGCGAGGGGGGTCTGAGGCATATTTCTCCGATGTCTGAAATACGGAGGCTGCCTGGGAACTCGCCGCAGGCTGCGCTCTCCAGAATCGTCTGCCCCCTCATTCTGGTTCTTCCAGGCGTCTGCGGAGAGGTGCTCCAGCAGGGGAGGGGAGAGAGGGTTACAGTCTCGGGAGTCGCATACTGGAGGCGATCGAACTTTTTCCCCCCGCTGCTGGGCGGCGTACTCCTGAGTCCGGCCAGCACGGCCGATTGGCCGCTTCTCGGTGGCTCCTACCGGGTGCGGGCCTACACCGAGCAGTACGAGGTCGGCGAGAGCGCGATGATCTCAGTGGGCGACGGCGAGCACCGCGACGTCGGCGACGTCCGCCTGCGATCGTTCCCGGTCCGGATCAATCTGGGGCAGGGCTGCGGCGCGGTCTCGTCGACCGGCGGCACCTGCCGCTTTACCGCGCGCGTCACCAACGGCATGCCGGGCCGGTTCAGCGGCGAGGTCTGGACCCTGGTCCAGGCCACGAAGCCGGGCTTCCCGGTTCAGCTCACCGCTTTCCAGACGGCGCCGCCGCGGGGTGTGAGCCTGGCCTCCGGCGAGTCCACGCTCCTGCCGTTCTCCTTCAACATGCCCGCCGCGGTGGCCGACGGCACCCAGGTCTGCGTCGAGACCCTGGCCGCCCGTCGCGAGAGCGCCTTCGACACGCTCGGCTCGCACTACCTCTTCTGCCTCGTCAAGGGCCCCTACGGCTTCACCGCGGCCGGACGCGGCCCGCGCCGCCCGTAATCTCTCGAAACCAAAGCCTCCAGAAGGTGACGCATCCCAGGATGCATCACCCTCCGGAGGCCGCCCCTAAGGATCCCCGGCGATTCGAACCAGCGATAACCGCCTGCGTGCCGAAAAGAGGGCCGGGCGCGATGTGCCCGGCCCAGACATACATCAGAAGTTCTGGCACTCCGTGAAGGTGATTCCTTCGGGGCAGACCTTGATACCTGAGGTGTAGTTGTTGAATCCGTAGGTGTTCAGATCGTTGATCGTATTGCCCCCTGCGATCGCGAGGGTGCTGCAACTGCTCGACGTAACGAAGTCGTAGCACTTATAGAGGATTGTCCAGGACCCGGCCCCCTCGACGTACGAGATCACATCATTCCAGGCGTCGGAGAGACGGCCGTTCTTCTGGCCGCCGCAGTAAAACACCAGCCAGTCGATTCCCGTGCCGTAGGCCACCTTGTTGAACCGGGCATCCGTGCACGTCTTTTCCCTGATCGCGGTGGATGGCTTGTCGTGTTTCGCAACGAACTGCTCTCGCCCTTCCAGGGAGGTGAAACCGTAGACCACGTGATTCGCGATCGAGTTCCGGTCCAGCAGGTAGTGCAGGGCCTCGCTCGAAGGAGCATTCGCGGCGCCGTCCGGATTGATGACCAGGGTGAACGAGGACTGCGTTAGCCGGCCGAGACGGCCGTCCGGCTCCTTCGGCTGGTGACGAGGATTGTCTACCGCGTAAGCGGCGGTCGAGGCGAGGGCGAGGGCGAGGACGGTGAACGACAGGGATTTCTTCATACTCACTCCTTTTTTCCAACAGGTCGAGGAGAGAAGACCGGTCGAACCAGCAGGTGGCCAAGCACACCAACTCCTTCGACGGATGAGACACCGGTCCTCGTGAACTCGACACTTCCTCATGCTGCGGCAGGAGGTTCAGTTGATGATGATGATTAAATCATAGTTATAGAATATTGTCAAGTTCAATATTCAGGCCCCAGCCAGCCATAAAGGTTCCAGGCGATTCGAGGGCGGTGCGGTAGACCGGGCTTTCTGTACCTTGATAGGTAGGGCGGTGTCAGGGGTGAGGAGCGGTCCCCCTCACCCGGTGCGGTGACCGGCAGCGACTCAGTCGCTCTGGATGCCCGGCGGGAGATAGGTGTTGTCGGCGACGCTCCCCTCCGGACCGTAGACGCGGAGCATGGCGTTGAACCGCCCGGACGGAATCGGAAGCCAGTTCGCCATGGGAACGCCCGCGGGGAGCTCGGTAGCCATGTAGATCGAGATCGAGCCGTCCGGAGCGGTCTGCAGGCCCGGCTCGTAGCTGCCTACATGGTACTTGTTCGCGGAGTTTTCGATCAGCTCGATCGAATCCGGGGTGTACGCGGTCACCGACCAGAAGCGCTTCGCCTGCGGGATCTGCCCGGCAGGAAACGTGAGGACATAGCCCGCGCTGTTGTCGCCGTCGAGCGCGACGCCGGTCGCATCCTCGAACGCGTGGTAGTACGCCGCCGTGCTGTGCCCGTTCCCGTATTGGATGAACTCCGTGATCCCCGCCCGTTCGACGACGTTGTCACCCCATGCGCCGATATTGTCGAACGTGATCCAGTGGGTCGGACCCGTGTGCGTGAGGTACCGGTCCAGGATCAACTCGTGGGCTGCTCGAGCGCCGGCGCTGAATTCGGACTGGTTCGAGCTGCCGTCGCCAAAGAGGCTGTTGAAGTGGTCCGACAGCTCCTGGACGGCTGGCGACATCTGTGGAGTGTTGGACGACGCGACCGCCGTCTTGAGCTCCTTTAGAAATGTGACCGGAGCTTTCGTGATCAAGTTGTCGGCGATCCTCTTGTAAGGTATCGCGAAAACGACTTCCGGGAGGATCCAGGGGGCGCCTCCGGAGGGATCATCCATATAGTCGGAGAGCGTTTGAATCCGCAGCGACGCACGGAACTGTTCGGCTTCCGAAATCTGGTCCTGGCCGCTGGCGGAGAACTTGTCTGCCCGGAAGATCAAGTTGGAGAAGTTGAGCGGCATCGCGATGGGATTCATCGTGGAGGGAAGCGTACCCGTGAATCCGGGCCCGGTGAAGACGTAGGTTCCCGGTGTCGACGGCGGAATACCCGACTCGAAAATACCGCCATAGGCGTCGAGCGAGAGGATTGAGTACGTGACTGTCGTCGCAGGGATCGTCAGGACCACCGGCTGGGCGGCCAGCTCGAGGAAGGTGGTCACATAGAGCGTGTCGACGTTGATCGCGACCACGATGTGGTAAAGGGGGCTGACCCGGTCCGGGCCGACGAAGCGGTTATGGGTGGCAAACCGCGCTTGATTGTACGTGAACCATAGAGGGTAGAATTCAGCGACGTACGCCACCGTCGTCGAGTACGCCCCCATCCGCGAGATGTCCTGCTTTCCGTTCATTAGGAAGTCCCCTTTCGTCCGTTCTTGTGATGAGCGGTGGAACCGCGTGATTGGACGGTGCCAGTCCGCTCGCCCCGACTCTCGCTGGGATGCATCACCCCCTGGGCCTCCCGCCAGGGCGGCTCTCGACAAAGGGCGCGATGCTTCCCATCGGCCTGCTGTTTCAGACACTTGTTGCTTGTTGCGGAAAGGGTAGTATCCGCTCGGACGCCGTGTCAACCAGGCGAGGGGCTACGCTCGTTGGCTCACGAGCCGGCGAAAGCCAGCCCGGCGAGCCTGATCAGCGGGTCGTCCTGGAGCTGCCAGAGGGCGACCGCGTCGTTGGCCTGGCGGTACTGGCCGCCGAAGTGCAGGCCGATCACCTGGTGGGTCTCCAGGTCGACGACGCAGGAGCCGCTGTTGCCGCCGAGGGTCGAGCAGTCGTGGGTGAGCTTGCGCTCGCCGGCATCGTGGCGCATCACGGTGCCGGGCTGCAGGCGCTTGACGTTGTAGATGTTCCCGAAGAGGCGCTGCATCGGCTCGGGGTCGTTGTGCCGGCCATCCCAGGCGGGATAGCCCACGACGTAGACGGTCCGCCCGGTGACCGGTCCGAGGCTCTCCGGGGTGGCGGCCAGCGGCAGCGGCGCGGGACCGTCCAGGGAGCCGCCGGCGCCCCCCTGGCGCGCGACCCGGAAGAGGGCCATGTCATAGCGGCCGTGCATGCCGATCAGCCTTTCGATGGCGAACTCGGCCGACCGGGCGGCGCCCAGATCCTCCTTGTAGTCCACCCGCGCCTTCATGCCGCGCGCGATCCCCCAGCGGCCGTTGCTCCCCTTTCGAGGTGCCACCCAACTCGCAAGCGGCACTTCGACAAATTTTCGGGGTACCCAAAATCACCCTCCTAAGCTGCTGAGCTGTAATGGTTTGTCAGAGGAGGCCATTTTTTACGTCTTATCTGGGGTATGAGCCGACGACTCCGCTTCATCCCAGAAAAGGGCGCGCTGGTCGAGGTGACCTGCCTCATTCTGGATACACGAACTCTGAGGAGGAGAAACTTCGCGCCTGCGTGAGTCTGTGGGCAGACTGGCTCCGGCTGGGAGACTATCCTCCCACGAACGGAAGCGCTGGCGGAAAGCATCCGGCGGGGAAGCCGCGCTGCGGTCTCCGGCTTTCAGCTTTTCGGCGGCTTGCCGGAAGGCGGCGACAAACCAGGCGTAGCCTTCGTAGAGCCCTTGACGCACGCTCTGGCGGATGGCATGGAACATGGGTGCGGGAGATTTCTTCAGGCGCGCGGGGCGGTGGTGCGGATGCTTGCCCAGGATCGCCGAGAAGGCGTCAGCAACTTCTGCTCGGTTCCAAGCCGCGAAACTACCAAGGGAATCTCGCAAGGCTTGGCATCTTCCGCCAAGCCTTCTCCTCGATTATTATCTAATTGTCGAGCGCGATCAGAAATGCCCCTGCGACACTTAACGAAAATGCCAAGATCGAACCTATCTCTGTCATATGTCCGGCCATCAGCATGGAAACTAGAGCAGAGATTCCAGCACCTAACAAGACACCACCGAAGATGCCTGCAAATTTTCTGACGCGACTGCGAGGAATAGGATGGTGCTTATCTATAGCGAGTTCCACATTTTTTGCCGATACGATATCCAGTCCGCTTTCCTCTGCGTCGGCCACCGCATTCAGGATTAACTGTTCCGTAAAAGCGCCAGTTTTGTCAATCAGGAATGCCTTGGCCTCTGGTGTAAATCTGAGAAATTTGGAGAAGGTACTCCGATTGATGTCTCTTGGAAAGGGAGAGTCTTGAGCTTCTACGCTAGGTGGCGAGAGGATCATCTCTGTCTTCTCTTTTCCCGATTCGATCGATGCGTCGCGCATGGCTGGCCCCTCTCCCCGGAGTGAGAGACTTCGACTGCGCCCTCGGGGATATTTTCTAATTACTGATAAGTACTCTCCTCAAGACTCTCCTATTGGTACTTGGGCACGTGCCTCTGCAAACATCTGGGCGTAATCGGACGGTCCTTCCAACTCTCGAAGCTTTTCGGAAATAAGCCGCTCAGCGACCTCGGCGACGTTCTTTCCAAAGAACCCTCGCCCCGCCAGTGCCTCCAGACAGGCACGGACCACAGGAGTCGTCGAAACGGTAAAGGTCACTGTCTTGGTCTGGTTGTGCGTCCTTCCCATGGTAACGGACTATGGTAGATAAGTTTGATGAAGGAGTCAAAAAGAATGGCAAAAGAATTTTTCATCTACCATATATGGTGGCATAAAAATTGTGAGGCCTAATGGATGGGCTCGCGTCAGCCTACAGCAGAGGTGACCTGTCCCTCGACGTCCTCATGCCAGAGGCCTTTCCTGTCTTAGCCCCCATAAAGGTTCAGGCGATTCGAGGCAGGAGCCTTCATTCTTCCGACGGGGTGAGCCCAGAGCGGGGGAGTTGAGGCGAGATTTTGAGCGGTCCGGATGCCTGTGTCCACGATGGAAGGGCAAACATCAAGCAGAGCTGGCCTTCCGCGAGCTGAAGCCTTCGGAACAGCTCGACGCCTGGATACACGAGCTCTGACGGGAGGAACTCCGCGCCTTCGTAAGTCTGTGGGCAGCCTGGTTCAGCTGGGAAACTATCCCAGCCAGCACGTTGACCACCGCAGAGAATCACGCTAGCTCCCAGAGACGGCTCGTGTCGTCGAGGTCGATTCCCTCGACCGGCACCGGGTCCCGCAGGAGCGGCAGAGGAGCCGGCTCGGCCTGCACTCGCCGCAAGCGTTGCTCGCCAAGGTAGAGGCGGAGGCTGTCTTCGAACAACCGTGTCAGCGGGAGGTGTCGCTCGGCAGCCAATTGCTTGGCTTCGATGAGCAGGTGCTCTGGGATGTCGATGGTCGTGCGCATGATGCGATGATGATAACGCCATGATGACTTGCCGAGGTGTCCCTCCACGCTTCGGGGTTCCCCTGAAGCCCAACCCGCTGGCGCTCGAGAGCATGCTGGAGGAGATGAGCCGCCAGCCCATAAAGGTTCCAGGCGATTCGAGGGCGGCGCGGCGGTGCCTCAGTGGTCGCGGTACGGGCCGTCTGGCGGATCGGTCAGGGTCCAGCACTGGACGCGCTCGATGGAGCTGGCGCTGCCGTTGGCCTTGTCGAGCTCTTCGCGGCTCAGCTCCCGGGCCAGCCTGCGGCCAAGGATTCGTCCGGTGTGAGTGTCGTTCTTCTTCATTCTCACTCCTTTCTCGTCTGGAAGAGGCCTCGAGGACCCACGCTCCCACTGAACAGGTGCCGCCAGCAGGACAAGGCGAGACTTTCATGGCCATAAAGCTATTCCCACCATAAAGGTTCCAGGCGATTCGAGGGGGAGCGTCAATTCTTCCGACGAAGTGAGCCCAGAGCTGGGAGTTGAGGCGAGGTTTTGAGCGTTCGGATACCTGTTTCCGCGATGAAGGTCTCAAAAACCAAGCAGAGCCGGCTTCTGCGAGCTGAAACCTTCGGAATAGTTCGACGCCTGGATCTATGCCACCGACCCCATGAGCGGCCGCCGCGCGCCGTACCGGATCACCATCGAAGTCCGCAACGAAGCGCTGACGCCGGGTCCGTGCGGTTCGGTCGTCGAGGTCCACGACTACGACGGCACCCGCCGGAAATACTATAGCCCCGTCAATCTCGACGACCCGGCGCTGCTGATGGAAGCCGGCGTCGCTCCCAGCGAGTCCGACCCTCGTTTCCATCGGCAGATGGTTTATGCCGTGGCCATGAAGGTGATTGACAGTGCGCAGCGCGCGCTCGGCCGGCCGATCACCTTCCGTCGCAGCCACCGGCGCCCGCGGCTGCGGCTGTTCCCGCACGGTTTCTACGGACGCAACGCCTTCTTTGACAAGCAGCTCAACGCCATCCTCTTCGGCTATTTCCAGGCCGACCCTGACTCGCCCGGCCAGAACATTCCCAACCAGACCGTCTTCACGTGCCTCTCGCACGACATCATCGCCCACGAGATGACGCACGCCATCGTCCACCGGCTGCGTCCGTATTTTCTCGAGGCCACCAACATCGACGTTCTCGCCTTCCACGAAGCGTTCTCGGACATCGTCGCGCTGTTCCAGCGCTTCTCTTATCGCGAGCTGCTCATCGACCACATCCAGGCCTCACACGGGGCGCTGCACAAGTCGGCTATGCTGGTCGAGCTGGCGCAGCAGTTCGGCCAGGCCATCGGCGCCGGCAAGAGTCTCCGCTCCGCCATCGGTAAGCCCCCCGATCCTTCCGAGCTCAAGCACACGCGCTTGCCCCACGCTCGTGGCGCTATCCTTGTTAGCGCCGTCTTCGCAGGCTATTTCAAGGCCTACCAGAACCGCACTGTGGACCTCTTCCGCATTGCAGGCAACCCCGATAGCCGGCTGCATCCCGATATCGTCAAACGGCTCGCCACCGAGGCCTCGCAGCTCGCCGATCGGTTTCTGCGCATGTGCTTCCGCGCGTTCGACTACATGCCGCCGGTTGACGTCACCTTCGGCGATTTTCTTCGCGCGCTGATCACTTCCGACTTCGAGCTTAACCCCAGTGATCCCGAGGAGGTCCGTTTCGAGATCATCGAAGCCTTTCGCGAGCGCGGCATCATCCCCTCGGGCGTGCAGTCGCTGGCTGAAGAGTCGCTGTTGTGGCCGAGCGAGTTGAGCCGGCCGGCCCCCGAACTCGACGAGGCCACCATGGTGTTGGCGAGAAGTATCCTGGCCTACTCCGCCAAGGCTCTGGACCTCTCTCGCAGCGCGAGCCGCGTCGGTCCTGCGCCTTCCGGCGCATCTGACGACCCCCGCTCGTCGGCCAAGAAACAGGCCAGCATGGATGCCTTCAACGAGTACGACAGCAACGTCATCGAAAGTTACGGCGACGACAGCGACGATACCGACGATCGCCCCGGGACCGAACCGCGCAGTAAGCTGTTCGCTGCGCTGACCAAGTATGCATCGGACAACAAGCGCTGCTTCGGCCTCGCGTCAAGGCCGCAGATCTCGGTCAAGGGCTTCCATGCCGTGCAGCGCCTCAACAGCGACCAGCGGCTGGTCGTCGAGTTCGTTGCTCAGTTCATGCAGAAGGACATAGCGAGGAAGGTCGACGACGGCGGCATCCCCTTCCGCGGCGGCACGACGGTGATCTTCGGCAGCCGCGGCGAAGTGCGCTATATCGCAGCCAAGCCGATGCCCTCGCCGGAGCTGGAGCAGCACGATCCGGAACTCCAGCGAGTGGCCAGCCAGCGCGCCCGGAACACCGCCGATTTCATCGCCGAGTGCGACAACCGCGATCCGCAGATGGCCTTCGCCGACAGTCGCTATCGCGGCGGCCGGATGGTCATGCGGTCCCGCTTTCGTGCGCTGCACGAGGAAGGCTGAGCATGGCGACCGGCGGCAAGGTTCGCATCCGCATGTACAACGTGGGCTTCGGCGACTGCTTCCTATTGACGCTGCCGACCCGCAACGGTGACAAGAACGTGGTAATCGACTGCGGTTCGGTGAAAGCCAAGGTGCACGATATCGGCAAGGTCGCGGACCAGGTCATCGCCGACGTCAAGGACGCGAGCGGCAAGGCGCGGATCGACGTGCTGATCCTCTCGCATCGCCACCGGGACCACCTTTCCGGCTTTGCCGACGCGGCGCGCTGGCAGGAGGTCGAAGTCGGCGAAGTCTGGATGCCATGGGTCGAGTCCCGCACCGACCCTGCTGCGAAGAAGATTCGCCGCGAGCAGCAGAATCTGGCGCTGGCCATTCAGCGCGCTGCCAGCGCGAGCAATGCCCTCGCAGTCGTGAAGGGTCTCGAAGCCGTCGCGCTGAACGCGCTCTCGAACGATGACTCGCTCGATACCCTCCACGACGGGTTCGCCGGCAAGCCAAAGGTTCGGTTCTTTCTGAGCGGCAAGTCGGTCGTCGAAAAGGTCGGCACGGGCAAGCTGCCGGGAGTCGACGTGTTCGTACTCGGCCCGCCGCACGATCGCGCCGCGCTCAACCGACCCGAGCCGCCCAAGGAGCAGGTTCTGCTCGACGGCTTTGGTGCCAACAGCCCGGACGAGGCGTTCCGGCCGTTCGGTGGCGACTGGGAATGGGAGCCAGAGCCGGGGCGCGAGGTGTTCGACGCCGATGAGATCGACAAGGCCGCGAGCTTCGCCTCGCTCTATCAGCTCGCTGCCGCCAAGCTCGATGCCGATATCAACAACACCAGCCTTATTCTCGTGTTCCGGGTGGGGAAGGACTACCTGCTGTTTCCCGGCGACGCGCAGTGGGGGCCTTGGGAGATCGTCCTTAACAGTGACGAAGCCTGCGAGCTTCTGCGCAAGGTGACGTTCCTCAAGGTCAGCCATCACTCCAGCCACAACGGTACGCCGAAGAAGCTGATGGACACCCTCGGGACCAAGAACAGCCGCGAGAAGAAAGGTCTTTGCCATGGTCTCGATGACGCCGTACTCGCAGTGGAAGGGTATCCCGCACACAGAGATCTTCAAGCGCTTCGTTGAGCAGAAGGTGTCGTACATCGTCAGCGACGCTGACATCCTACGTACGCAGCCCGTAGACGCAGCTTTCGTGCGCGACGCCGCCGACCTCTACTGCGAGATCACGCTGCCCTAGCCAGCACGAAGTCGGCGCCACCTCCGGGATGTCGATGGTTGTGCGTGCGCATGATGCAATAATGATAATCCGCGATGTCTTGCCGCTCAGCCCCATAAAAAGGTTGTGACGGGCAGCCAGCCGTTTTAATAAAGCTTGACATGGAGACCCCGGTCCCTTTAGATGGGAGATGACGCCCCAGAAAATGGGGCGGGTGCGCAAACTCCCGAAAGGAGGTCGGTATGAAGACTTCGGGACGAGTCGTTTTTGGATCGCTCCTCGCTCTGATCCTGGCTTTCGGAGGTGCCGCCCGGGGTGCCACCCTGGTCTACGACTTCCTCGCGCCCGGCGCGGCGGGGCTCTCGGGCTCCGAAACCGGAACGTACACCGTCGGTGGCGTGCCTCTTTTCATCGAAGCCGGCAGCCTGGATTCAGAGAGAGTGTTCGAGCGCGGGGGGTTCGGAGCCACCCTCGCCGTGATCCAGCCTCTGCCGTACCTCGGAGGAGGGCTCGGCGTGCTCTCCTCGGTCCCGTCCGGCTCCTCGTCGGAGGAGGGGCTCTCGCGGGATGAGGGGCTGCTCTTCCGTTTCTCTCCCGGGTTCGAACCCACGAGCTTCACTCTGAGCGGCTTCACCTACGGAACAGGCTCGGGGGCGTTCGAGGGGGTCCGCATCTTCCTGAACGGTGTGTACGTGGGCTACGTGCTCGGGGAATTCGACGGCACGGTGACGATCCCCCTGCCGGCGGGGGTTACAACCCTCGCCCTTTCCCCGCTGTTGGACTTCCAATTGGTCACCTTGTCGTCCGATCCGACGTTCTTCGTAGCCTCGATCGAAGGAAACGTCCTTTCCAAAGGCGTCCTCGACATCAAGCCGGGCTCCTGCGAAAACCCCTTGAACGTGCGAAGCCGCGGGGTGCTCCCCGCCGCCATTCTGGGCACCGGCGAGCTGGACGCGGCCGGCATCGATCCGGCCTCGGTCCGCCTGGCGGGAGTGGCTCCCGTGAGGAGCAGCCTGGGGGACGTGGGGACTCCCGGAGACTGCGGCGCCGGGCCGGACGGCATTCCGGACCTCGTCTTGAAGTTCGACACCGAGGCCATCGTCCAGGCGATCGCGGCGAGGTTGGGCCCGATCCAGAACCGGCGGACCGTCGTGCTGCCTTTCGAAGCGAGGCTCAGGGACGGCAGCGTGATTCAGGGAGAGGATGCGGTTTTGTTGATCGTGCCCGGGGGGAAGTAGGGCTCCCGGTCGTGGGTTGCCTAACCGGCGAAAGCCAGCCCGGCGAGCCTGATCAGCGGGTCGTCCTGGAGCTGCCAGAGGGCGACCGCGTCGTTGGCCTGGCGGTACTGGCCGCCGAAGTGCAGGCCGATCACTTGGTGGGTCTCCAGGTCGACGACGCAGGAGCCGCTGTTGCCGCCGAGGGTCGAGCAGTCGTGGGTGAGTTTGCGCTCGCCGGCATCGTGGCGCATCACGGTGCCGGGCTGCAGGCGCTTGA
>Ga0193708_1000108_pt1 | contig 16184 bp, 13 predicted proteins | sample H3c1metaG_FD_160570 | JGI IMG/M metagenome (GOLD analysis project Ga0193708, IMG submission 160570) | Soil microbial communities from a riparian zone of the East river system, Colorado, United States - H3c1 | ecosystem: Environmental > Terrestrial > Soil > Riparian zone | place: USA: East River...
CAACATTACGCCAGAGAAGGTCTTTGTACGGGGAAGCATTTAATGAAGACCGGTGCTGTTTAAATGCTGCAATTCTTTCTGAGCCTTTTGAAGGGCGCTGGTTGCTTACAAAATTCTGCGCCGGTAAATTATCTGAAACTATAAGTAAAGACAAGCTGGTAAAAAAAGCTGATAGCAATTTTTGCATGATCGTTATTTTCTGGTTATTGATAAAATGGTTACTGTTGGTTTAAAATATTGTCCCTGTTCCGGGTATCTTAATAGGCTCTCGCGAAATACCGGCTAGTTTATTTGGTTTCTTTTATCGTTTTCGATTTTATCTTCGACGGACTTTATCAAGTCTGGCGAAGCAATTTTTTTAAAAGCCTCAAATTCTTTTAAATATTCACTATTTAAGTCGCTGGGAAGTGACAAATGGAAATACAGTAATTGCTCTCTTAACGTACCGGAGGTATTAGTATAAACATAGTTAAAAAAAGCGCTGTCCCTCTTTTGCCCATTTTCTAATTTAGGCAATTTAAAATAATGAATATACCCTGTTACATACTCTAAATAACTTTCTGTTTTTATCAAACTGTCTTTATACCATTTGCAGGTGATCAATGAATCTTTTAAAACTTCGGTATATCTAAAAGGTGCTCGAAGAATATAATTGTTGATCTGATAAGGCAAGTCTAATATTAATTTATTATAAAACGAATCTGAAAATTTGCCCTGTGCAAATGACCTTTCTATGAATTTCTTTTCAAGCTTGAACCATTTATGTAAGCTTTTCCAGGTTCTAGTAGAAATATTGAATTTGCTTTCGCTAAAATATTTATTTCGATAGAAGAAATAGTTTTGTTCATATTCTGGATATACCCGGTTAATTACTTTTGAGTATCCATCATCTATATTTATGATTATACTATCGCCACACAAAAAGCCTAAAGTTTGAAAACATTTTGACTGGTCTTTGTAATCATCAATTACAATTTGAACAGGCCTACATTCCTGAAGCCGTATTAGGTAAAATATTGTGGAAGGAATGCTATGCTGTTGTACCTGTACTTGCTTTTGTCCAGTTATATAAATTGTAGTATATCCTGATTTCCTTGCCTGATTCGATTCGAATTTTACGTGAATTCCACGAAACTGAGCACATAAATTGAATGGAATAAGAAATAATATGAGGGCAAGTAATTTCATCATTCATAAATTTACCAAACCTATTCCATATTCTCAGGCCTCATCATCGGGAAGAACAACACATCCTGTATGGAATGCTGGTTGGTCAGTAACATTACTATCCTGTCGATGCCAAAGCCAATACCGCTGGTGGGTGGCATGCCATATTCCAATGCCCTTAAAAAATCATGATCAATGAACATGGCCTCATCATCGCCGCGTTCCATCAGCCTGGTTTGTTCTTCAAAGCGTTCACGCTGTTCAATGGGATCATTCAGCTCACTGTAGGCATTGGCAATTTCCTTTCCATTGCACATCAGTTCAAAGCGTTCCACCAGTCCGGCTTTGCTGCGGTGCTTCTTGGTAAGCGGGCTCATTTCAACCGGGTAGTCGGTAATAAAAGTGGGCTGTATATAATTGCTTTCGCATTTGCTGCTGAAGATCTCGTCTATTAATTTCCCCTTGCCCCATTTTTCATCTGCATGAATTTTTAGTTCACGGCAGGCATTTCTTATGCCGGCCTCATCCATTTCGCTGATGTCGAAACCTGTATGTTCCTTAATGGCATCATACATAGTTATTCTTTTATACGGCGCTTTAAAATCAATTTCTTTTTCACCAACCAAAACCTTTGTTGTGCCATTGGTTGCCATAGCCGCTTTTTCCAAAAGCTGCTCGGTAGTATCCATCATCCATTCATAATCCGTATAGGCTACATAAAATTCAAGCACCGTAAACTCAGGGTTGTGTGTACGGTCCATTCCTTCATTGCGGAAGTTGCGGCTGAATTCATATACCCATTCAAACCCGCCAACAATTAATCTTTTTAAATAAAGCTCGTTGGCAATGCGCATGTACATCGGCACGTCCAGTGCATTATGATGGGTTGTAAATGGTCTTGCTGCGGCGCCTCCGGGAATACTTTGCAATACCGGGGTATCAACTTCCAAAGCGCCACGCTCATTTAAAAATTCACGTATGGCATTTACCATTTTGGTGCGCTTAATAAATGTTTCTTTAACACCGGGGTTTACGATAAGATCAGCATAGCGCTGGCGGTAACGGAACTCAGGATCGGTTACTTCATCAAACGATTCTCCGTCTTTTTCTTTTACAATAGGAAGAGGACGTAATGATTTGGTGAGAATGGTAAATTCTTTTACATGAACAGATGTCTCGCCTGTCTTGGTGGTGAAGACATATCCTTTGACACCGATGATGTCACCGATATCAATTAATTTTTTCCAGACAGTTTGGTATAAGGTCTTATCGTCGTTGGGACAAATATCATCCTGTTTTATATAACACTGAATTTTTCCCTGGGCATCTTGTATAACGAAGAAATTTGCTTTGCCCATATCACGTACACTCATGATACGTCCTGCAATGCATACATCTGCAAAGTCGGCTTTATTCTCTTCGCCCTTATAATTCTCCTTTATATAAACAGATGAAGTATTGACCGGGTATAAGGCTGCGGGGAAGGCATCAATACCCAGTTTCTTTAATTCTTCCAGCTTCTCTCTTCTTATTATCTCCTGTTCTGATAAGTGTTGTGTGCTCATTAGCTTTCTCAAAAATTTTGGCAAAGATACCGTATACGGCTCATTTGTCCATTTAGTTGCCTGCTCAAAGTTTGGCAGGGAACTTGCCCTGTTATATTACAAAAGAAAGAAGATGAAAAATATACTGGCTGCAACAGTTTTTGCTATCGTGTTTTACGGATGTGATGTGATCAAACAATTACCCCAATCAACAGGCACAGGTGTAACTGAATATGAAGCCGCAGAAGGAATTAAAGAGGCATTGGCCCAGGGCCTTTCAGGTGCGGTATTGAAGTTGAACCGGGAGGATGGTTTTTTCCGGGATGCATTTTATAAAATTCTATTACCACCCGATGCGAAGAAAATTGAAAATACGTTGAGAGACATCGGCCTCGGCAGCATGGTAGATAAGGCCATCCTGCAAATAAACCGTGGGGCGGAAGATGCTGCAGGCTATGCCAAACCCATTTTTGCGGATGCCATAAAAAGGATGACGATCAGTGATGCTATTGGCCTGGTAAGAAACGGGGATACAAGTGCCACACATTTTTTCAGGGTTAAGACGACCGAACAATTAACTGCAGCTTTTTTACCCGTAATAAGGGCTTCGCTGGAAAAAGTGAACGCCACAAAATATTATGGTGACATGGTAAACAAGTATAACAGTATTCCATTGGTATTTAATAAGATCAACCCCGACCTTGCCGGGTTCGTTACCAATAAAGCAACCAACGCATTGTTCGACCTGGTGGCAAAAGAAGAAAAGAATATCCGGAATAATTTTGCGGCAAGAACTACCGATATCTTAAGAAAAGTATTTGGCCAGAAATGATGATCATTATTTGGCCAGGAAAAAATCATTAGCGGCTTTGGCGCCGTTTTCATACAGCAACAATTTATCCTGGAGCTTTGTTTTTTTGATCTGCGAAAAAATATTCCCCTGGCTTACGTAGATGGTTCTACCTCTTTCATTTTCAAGACCGGGATATTTCCTGCTAAGCGTTTCCATTAAAAGGTTGGCAAATGCGAAAAGGTATTCAGAAGAATTATGGATGCTGTATGCCGGTATTTTTATACTATTGCTGTTCAGCGAATCTATCTGTTGCGGCCTTTCTAATTTTATACCAATGGTTTGCCGGTTGAATTTTACTTTGTCGCAGAACAAAGGATCAAGGATATTGTCTTCACAGGTATCAAACATGCTGATGGGATAATTGGAAAGCATGCCACCATCCACATAATAATTAACAAAGGAAGCAGTATCAGATCTTTTTATTTTCTGCAGATTATTATCTAAAGCCACGGGTTCAAAATACAAAGGCACGCCGCCGCTTATTCTTACGGCCAATGCTATAGGCATTGCCGGTGTGCTATTGTAAGAAAATATCTCCAGTTGCTGCCTGCTGAGATTAGTGCCGGTGCAATAAAGATCTTTATAAAAATTATTCTTTAAATGCAATTGATGCAGTTGTTCAAAGGTCAGCAGGGGATTACCGGTTTTATAAGCCACCAGCTTTTGCAGCCATTTTTCAAATGCATCTCCTTTATAAATGCCATACTCTTTTTTAAATCGTTTGTATTTACCAACCAGGCCGCCATTGCCATCATTAAGTTTCTGTACAGGAAATTTTATCATCACGCTGTCAATTTCGGCTGCTGAATAGCCAATGCATACAAGCATGCCGGCAATTGATCCGGCCGAAGAACCGCCCACTTTTTCGATCTTTTGCAAAATCCCTTTTTCTTCCAAAACACTAAACACACCGGCATAGGCAAATCCACGTACGCCACCGCCTTCCAATACCAGATTTTTATAATCGTAATTTTTTTGGGCAAAACAAAGGGAAGGAAGCAGCAGCGCAATAAAAAATGTTTTCATCAGGTGAAAATATATAAATGCTTTTGCAATAAACGTTAAAGAGCATTTAAATTCGGGATACTGATTTTTTTTTAAATACATGCTGTGATCAAACCGGCCCTAATGAATTCATCGGTAATCAGATTATTTACCAATGCATATTGCCAGCGTAATACCTGTTATACCCCTGCTCACTTTTGAGGGCAAGCCAAATCCCGTATTTTGTTTTGATAGTACCAGTTTGGCCTTATTCCTGTTGCTATATGCACTGATCATGAATGGAATGCTTGCTATCCCTAAAGCACCGCCGGCAATGCTTGAAAATATAAAGGTGGATTGATCACCATCGGTGGGGTTATCCTTAAGACCATAGATAAGTCCAATGCCCGCAAATACCAGGCCACCGCCAAGCGTTATCAGGCCAACGGTACGCATATCTTTACACCTGCGCATATAAAAGTCATAATCCTTATCGGGGCCATTATCAGCCCATATATAATTTTTTCCTGATAAAGGATCGCTTAATGCTGATTCCGTAGTTTTAAGACCAGGATAAGAATCAGCAATGATAAATTCTTTTTGTGGCTGGGCTTTTATACCCGTAAAAACGAAGAGCATCAAAACCAGCAGTGAAATAATTTTTTTCATGATTTTGTTGTTTTAAGTCAAAAAAACAAATACAGGAACAAATTAGTTTCCAATAGGCACTGTTAGGGTAATACCTGTTATATGCCTGCTCACTTTTGAAGGTACACCAAAACCTGTATTTTGACTACTCATTTTTAAACCGGCCTTGTGCTTATGAATTGATGAAGAAACAAAGTAAGGGATGCTGGTGACCAGGAAAGCGATACCGCCAACAATAAGAATGGATGAAAAAGTGGCGCTTTTTTCCTCGCTCTCTGAGCTCCCTAAAATATCATATGTTTTTGGGAAACTGAGAATGCCAATTCCCGTACAGAGTGCCCCCGTACCCAAAAATATCCAGGCTGTAGTTTTTTTATTTTTGCTTATTTGAAGATGATCCGGATCGTTACCGGGGGAATCAACAGGGTTAAGTTTCAATAACAGAACCTCATTATTCATGCCTGTTTTGTTTTCTGGCATAAGACGATAAGACTGTTGTGCATTTGTTGCCCATCCTTTACAGTGTAACAGCAAGACAATAAGTATGACCTTTTTCATAAATTTCGATTTGGGTAAAAATTTTACGTATTTGCCTGAATTTTTATTTATTTCTTCCTGCCTGTGTTTAATAAATACCCGAGCTTGATACCAAAATAACGGCTCGTTAGGTTAGCATCACTTTCCCCATTTGGCAAAAGATTACTTAAACCGATATTATAATTAAGAGAGAACATTAACCCGTTATTTAAGGAAAAGCCGGAAAGAATATTAGCGCCCATGTCGAAGCTTTTCATAATGTCCTCATCGCCGTTACCAAATTTTACTTTTTCATCAAAAGTGTCTGTACCATCATCATATTTATACTTACCACTGACAGCCATTGCGAAAGAGGGTCCGGCACCGGCAAAAAAATTCCCGGATCTTCCCCTGCTGTTGTAAAGAAAGTTCAAAGGAAGTTCAATGTAATTTATATTCATGGATACTTTTGTGGTAGTGCCCATGATGGTTTGTTTCTCTTTAAATCCTTTTTGCACAAGATTCAAAGCTGGCTGAAAACTGAAGTGTTTGCCGGCAGGGATATCAAGCATTACCCCGGTAGTAAAACCGATCTTTGAATTGAATGATTCAGTTTCACTACCCATTTTTGCTTTGTAACTGGAAACGGAGACACCAGATGTGAGACCGACCCTGATGTTTTGGGCATAAGTATTAATAGAGACCAATACCAGGCTGATAAGAAGTAACTTTTTCATTTTAATAAATTTTAGCGTTAATTAATGTAGTAACCATAGCGGTTTGTAATTATATCAGCATTTTTGTACTTTGTTACCTATAGGATTAAAATGAATTAACTTTTCTGCTAAATATGATTGCTCATCCCGACCATAAATACATAGAGGCCTTGCAGAATAACGATTCATTGCTGATCGAGGAGATCTATCGCCGGTATGCTGACCGTATTAAGTACCTGGTTTTAAAAAATAACGGAACAGAAACGGATGCCGCTGACCTTTTCCAGGACGTATTGATAGAATTACACCGCAAAGCCACTCAAAAACAGTTTACGCTTACCTGTCCCTTTGATGCTTTTCTTTACCTGGTATGCCGCAATCGCTGGATAAATGAATTGCATAAAAGGAAAGGAAAGTCCGTAACAATAAAGGGAGATGAAGGATTTAATTTGAATGAAGATGTGTTCGAAAACCACGAAAGGCTGCTTGTGCAGGAAAAACGAAGAACCCTTATAGAAGAAAAGCTGGCAGAACTTGGAGAAGGTTGCCGCAACCTGTTGACCCTTGCCTGGAGCGGAAAACCCCTGCTGGAAGTAGCAGAAACGCTCAACTTCTCTTATGCCTATGTAAGAAAAAAGAAAACCGAATGCATGTCTAAACTGATCAGCCTGGTAAAAGAAGCACCGGGCTTTAGCGCTTTAAAATGGTAATATTTTATGAGACCCGAATTGACAGAAAAAATAGAACGATACCTGAATAACGAAATGCAGCCGCAGGAGCGGAATGATTTTGAACTGCAATTATCATCCGATGAAGAGCTGCGTAATTCATTTGAGCTTTACCGGAGTATTGATACAACGATGAATGCTACAGCAAAAGAAAAAGAATTACGGCAATCTTTACAGCAAATGAACCGGAAGTATTTTGCTGAGGCCGGTAATGTAAAGCAAGGCCGGTTTAAAAAATGGCTGGCGGCTGCCGCCGCGGTGCTTGTCATTGTTTTCGGTGCGGTTTACTTTCTTTCATCGGGCAAGCCTTCTGCAGAAAAATTATATGCAGAATTTGCGCAGCCTCCAGCTTTAAATATTCAAATGCGTGGAACTGCAACAGATTCCCTTGCGCAAAAAGCGGCCACTGCGTTCAATAGTAAAAATTACAGTGATGCTTTACCACTGATCCGGGCTTATATAGAACAACAGCCGCATGATATACAGATGACTTTTTCTGAAGCAATATGTTATCTTGAAACAGGCAAGTACAAAGAAGCAGAAAGCAGGTTTTCGGCATTTCTCATCAGCCAGACTGCTTATGCGGAAACTGCAAAATGGTGGCTGGCATTGTCATCCCTTAAGCAAAATGATTTCAGCAAATGCCGTAATACTTTAAATCTCATAACACAAACATCGCCCTACTATGCCAGGGCAAAGGAATTACTTGAAAAACTACCCGGTTAATTTTTCCTCCTTTTTAGTCTAAAGAAAAAATATGCTGCAACTAAGGCCAGGATTGCTAATGCGCCGATCAGTTTTAATTTGGCGGAAGATCGCTGGTTTATATTTTCTCCCGGCGAACCTATATAGATATAGCCGCTCCAGTAATATGGAGAAGCAGAAGCTACTGTTGAATTATTGACGACCGAGAGTTTTGCTTTATATAAGGCAGTAGAAAAATCATTGCCCGATAAATTGCTGTAAAATTTTTTAAAGATCTCCGCAGAGGTATTGTCTTCCGTTTGCCACAAACTGCCGATCACGTTCCTGGTGCCTGCATAACTAAATGCCCTGGCCAGGCTCATCAGCCCTTCTGTTTTATTAACAGCACCCGAACCTGTTTCGCAGCCACTTAATACAACAAGCCTTGCTTTAAGCGGCAATGTGTAGATGCGGTTCAGATAAAGAGCGGAATCATAAAACTCAACACCGGCGACTGCAGAATCATTTCCTGAACTTGCATGTGTTGCCAGGTGCATTATGCCGGTATTGACAGCATTTTCTTCAAACTGTTTTAGCGTGGCCTCATTGCCCGTATAAAATTTACCGCCCGGGTAGCGCTGTTTGATCGCCTCTAGTTCTTCGCTGCTGTGCAGGAGTGGTGAGATACCTCTTTCCCAGCCGGTAAAGACCGGTGCAAATGCTGCTATAGAATTACCGGTTGAACTGTTTTTATTTTGCGCCTGCGCCAATAAGGTCTTACAGGAAAATGCATAATAAGTTTCCTGCTGTTTTATTAAAAATGGGAAAGAAGAAATATTGGTTGATACAGCAGGGCCGGTTAAGAGTGCATCAAAAGGGATATAGCCAATAAAGCCATCGGGGATGATCAATAGCGATGACCCTTTTTGAGGAAGATAGGGGCCGAGAATGGAATTATATAAAGTATTTGCAGCCACAGCATATTTTACCGGGTCATTCAGGATAAGGTTTTGATCAGAAAAAAAATGCAGAAGATCACCTGTTATCTTTTTGGTATTGGCCGGCAGTTTATGGAACGCAAGCGGCTGGCCTTTCGCCCCGGTAAAAGCATAAACAGCAGAATCGCCGGTAAAGTATTCAATAAAAGCCGTGCCCGGCAAAATAGTTTTATTTATGATCTCTTCTGCGGGTAAGGAAACTTCATTCGTCATCCAGTCATTATACTGTGGGTTTTTAATACGAATATTATTTTCGGCAGACAATAATTCTTCTTCTGCTTTTTGTTTGCCCAGGCTTAAAGCCTTTATTGAAGCAGTGTCAGGCGATACAGAAAACCGCTTTTGGTTTAATTCTATCTCTGTTACGGCAAGGGTATTTCGTAGTGACTGTATTTTTTTATACAGCGTATCTTTTTCAAGAAAAAGAGAGGAGGCTGTATTGCGGCGCACAGACTCGGCCAGGACAAAGGCCTTATTATGCTCGGCAAATAAAAATGCTTCGTTTGCCCAGCGCTGGTCCTTTGTTCTTTCATATAGCCGGTAACAAACAGCGATCGCTTTTTCAGTTTGTTTCCTTGTTTCTTGCAGCATGTGCAGCCGCGATTCATCGTAACTAAAAGAATTGAGTAATTTTTTTTCTGTTTCAAAAGCCAGCTTATAACAATCAACGACGTTCTGTAATTCAGCTTCATTATATATTCCACGTTCAATGATACAATCGGCCCTTGCATACAAAGCTTCGGCGATGGTATTCTCGGCATAGATGTCTTTTTGCTGTAGAAGGGAAAACTTATCTGCAGTATCAATGTCTGTTACTGTATACAGGGCCCGGCTGTAATACCCCAAAGCGGAATCAGGAAAACTTAATTTTTCCAATGCCTTACCCATGGCAATGTATAATTTTCCGACCTCCCTGTTGCGAGGATTTTGTGCGTATGCGACTTTTGCAGAATCAAGCGACAGCTTATAAACTGATAATGCCTCAAGCGGTTTGCCTGCTGCCGCTAACCAATCCCCTTCTATTTTAAATATGGCTGAATATATTTCTGGCCTTTCATGTTCACCGGACTTAAACTGAACATTTGAGATAAAATCCTTTGCTTTTTTTAATTCAAAACCTGCTTCAGCGATCTTTTTTTGTCTTGTATAAATGTCGGCCAGTGCTATACAGGCCTTTCCTTTTCTTTTCGGACCAAGTCCTTCAATCCTGAATATCCGCAACAATGTTTGTTCGGATTCATTATATCGGAGCAGCTCTTTTTGAGGGATCGCAGTATTAAGAAGACATGACGCGGTCTCTTCTGTTTTTTTTGCGGCCGTATAATATTTAAGTGACTGGCCAAGAAGCAGAAGGGCTTTGTTATAGTCTCCGTAACGGCTGTATATATTTCCAAGTGTTAATTGAGAAAAGGCATAGTATTCGGGATTAGGCATACCATATTGTGCAGATAAAAGAAAATATCTTTCAAAAAGCTCACGACTTTTAAAATAACTTTCCAGTATATCGAGATCAGTAGCGCGGTAATAGGCCAGGTCAATGTATTTTTTTCTCCGGTTAGAATCATTTAATAGCTGATCCTCCGCCAACAGGCTATCGGCAAAAACGCCCGCCTGTTCTAAGAAAATAGTTTTTTTTGTTTTGTCAAAGTTATCATAAAGTGAATTATAACTTGTTTCCCAGCGATTTATTTTTGACGTATCGGCAAAAGAGGTGACCGTATTATTGTTATTAGCAGTACAGCCCCAGAAAGCTATACTTTGAAAGACGAATAAAATTTTGATAGCAGGTCTATGCCAAAACATAAAGCCTTAATTTATGATATACAAATTAAGGCTTTAAGAATAAAAAAGCTATACTACTGGGTTCTGGGCGGCAAATTTGCTTTTGCGATCCTTGGGCATGGGTTAGGGTCGGGTATAAGGGGAAAGCAGTCTCTTTTTACCAGGTCCCAGTCTTTCAGGGGGGTACCCCATGTTTCTTCTCTCCCGATGAGACTGGAAAACCGGATACTTACATCTGAAAATATACACTTTAGTTTATCGATGTCACGTTGATCCTGTGATGCTGGTATTGTATTTAACGTGAAGGAAATTGTGCCATGCCTTGATAACATATCTTTCGGTTTTCGTAATGTGCCCGGCAGTTTGATGTGCAATAGTTTAAAAATAATCTTTCTTACACTTCCGGATGTTTCCACATAATAAGTATAGCTTGGTTTAATACCAACAGGAGGTGATAATGTTCCCCGTACGAAATTTACATTTTGCCGGCTGACCATACTTTCTACCCGGAATGATCTTGGGTTTATATTTAAAGATGGAGGCAGTTGAATTCCATCAGGAATTAAAACTTCGACTATGACGCTTTCTGCATCGCCCTTTCCATCATTATGAAAAGTTATATCGTATTTTATTGGCTTGCTAAATGGCTGCGCAGGATCAAGGCAGTGCGGGTTAGTTCTTATCCCGTTTGGATCACTTGCAAACTGGCCAATTGCAAGTGTATTGGAAACAGGCTCCTGGCTAAGAATCTTGGCACCATTGTGTTTGAACAGAACTGCTTTAATCTGTGTGGCAGAACTGATCAGATCGGAATTGGGCGGGATTGCCATTGAAATAAAAATATTTCTTTCATCAGCACCCAGGCCGCCTGGCACCATAAAATAAATGGCATCTTCAAAGCCCGTCATGGCAGCGCTTAAGGCGTCCCGAATATACCTTGGAAAACTAGCAGAAGAAGTATGTATAGCATAATTTACTTCATTCCTTACCCGGACAGCATTTATTTCCTGGATTACATCACCATTTATGTTTGAAAATATAAACGGATATTTAATTCCCGGGTCAGTAATTTCCTTAAACACCTTTTTCTCATGGTTATAAAAAAAAGCGACTATTGACTGGTTATAAAAATCAGGTTTATGTGTAATAACAAGTGTCATGGTGTCCCCGATCACAACAGTTGTGTCAGAATAGTCAAACCCGATCTGTTTGTTTGCTGCTAACTTAGTTTGAGGAGGGTCATCCTGTGTTGATGAATTAGAAAGATTTGGTATTGCATAATTTCCTCTCGGGGGTTTTATGGTATCGTAGTGACCAATAATATTTAATATCGCTGTTGAATTTGAAGGAATTTTGTAAGAATAGTTTTTACTTGCATTTACGCCATAAATATAAGGATCGTCGGCTTTTATGTACCTTCCGTTACCGGTCTCTATAAATAAAGTATAGTAAGGCAAAGGATTGGTTTGCTGGGGGTTTGAATCAATCAATGAAAGTAATTCGATATTGAAGTTTCTTGACCAATTATCATAACTGAACTTTTGTGCAAAAGATAAATTACCTATCAATAGCCAAAAAACAATACATCCAAAGCCCGGCAACATATTTTTTCTTTTCATAAAAATTTTTTTAGTGAATGATTTATAATAAATCCGGTAACAGCAGGTTTTGTTACCTTTTATAAAAACAACCTGGCGGGATACAAAAATGATCAGCAGTAATTCAGCCGGGGATTGAACTTTACAACAAAGTAGAAAGTAATATTCACAATAGCAATATCAGTAGTCTGCCAGCAATTCGCAGCAAGGAAAATTGCATCAAAAAAATGCCACAGAATTGTAGCAAAATAAAAACTACTTTAAAAAATGCTACAAAACTGTAGAAAAGAAGATCCTCCTCCCGGAAAGAGCTGTCAATTCATTTGAAAATGAGCGGAATAAGAGAAGTATACAAAAAAAATAGACCTGGTCCGGGAGATCAATAATCCACCAGCAATACCTGCCAGGCCTCGTTAATTTTCCCCGCATCCAGTAATTCTTTGGCATAGCGATGTAGTTCGGTATCCATTTCATCAGGGTTGATGGAATAGTACTGGATGATGTTCTTCAGTTTATCATCATTAAAAGCGGGATCAATAAAAGGCATCTCGTGTACATTGCCCAGTTGTCCTAAGTTATTCCCGGTAAGAACATTGCTTTTACGAATACTCTCCGGCAGGGCATCCACGCCAATACCCAATTGCGTGTTGGGTTTGTGCACTTCAAATACGGCAGTACCGCTGGCACGGCAATAAAAATCGGCGCCCATACGGGCCACCAGATCAATTTTATGCGGATCGATATGATCCTTTTCATCAAGGACAGCATCATTGATGTGCATCACTAAAACTTCACAAATAATTAAATTGCCGGCGCCGCCTTCAGTCCCAGTTTCTATGATATCCTTCACTTTACATTCCATCTGCACGGGACTTTCTACAACCCTGAAGGGCTTTACTTTTTCAGAAGCCAGTTTTGTAAAGCCTGATTTTTCAAATTCATCCACGCCCTTTGGATATTCGCAACTGCTCAGTGAAGCCTGCTGCACCATTGCATAGCTGACCATGTTAATTACCACTTCCCTGGTTTCGCAAATATTCTGGAAGGTATGTTTGGTGGTATTGTCCCTTACCCTTCTTGCAGGAGAAAAGATCAGTGTAGTAGGGTTACTCCCGAATACATTAAAAAAACTGAACGGCGATAAATTCGGGATGCCATCCTTATCAACCGTGCTGGCAAAACAAATGGGCCTGGGGGCTATTGCGCTCAAAAGATAACTATGCAATTCGCCTGTTTTTATTTCACCGGGAATAATTCTCATTAAATAAATATTGAGCCCTAAAATTACTTATAAAAAGTATAGTATTGTTTTTTGTAAATTCATTGTTCAGGAATCACCATGCAAATAAAGAAAGTCATACTGCTTTTTATTTTTACTGCAAGCCTGATTTGTTCCTTTGCACAAAAAGACAGCGCCGTTATACGCATCAATTTACTGGGCTATGCTCCGGGCAGTGTTAAAGTGGCTGTTCTCTGTGATAAACAACAACAACCGGTAAAAGAATTTTACCTGGCAGATGCCAAAACAAAAAAGATCATCTTTAAAAAGAATGCAGGTAAGGCTTTTGGCAGCTACGGCCCGTTTTTGCAGACACAACGCTTATCTTTTTCTGAATTTACAAAACCGGGCACTTATTATATTGTAGCAGGAACTGCCACATCTCCTGTTTTTAAGATCGATAATGATGTTTATAAAGGCACCGCAGATTTCTGTTTGCAGTATATGCGGGAGCAACGCAGCGGGTTCAACCCATTTTTAAAAGACAGTTGCCATACCCACGACGGCTATACCTTATACGGCCCGATGGCCGACAGCACACATATTGATGTAGCCGGTGGCTGGCATGATGCAAGTGATTACCTGCAGTATTCTACTACATCTGCAAATGCTGCCTACCATTTACTGATGGCATACCGGGATTTCCCGAACGTATTTACAGATGAGAAACTTGCTAATGGCTTAGATGGTAAAAATAATTTTCCGGATGTGCTGGATGAAGCGAAGTGGGGTATTGACTGGCTGCTGAAAATGAATCCTGCTGCAGATATCATGTTCAACCAGTTGGCTGATGACCGGGATCATATCAGCATGCGTATGCCAAAACTTGACAGCCAGTATGGTAAAAAATATGAACGCCCGGTATACTTTATAAATGGGCAACCTCAACAAAGAGGAAAGTTTTTGAATAATACCACCGGCACAAGCTCTACTGCTGCAAAATTTGCCAGCGTGTTTGCATTAGCCGATAAGCTTTGTAAAACCGACAGTACTTTCAAAAGAATGAGCGATCGTAAGAGCTATTATGGTAAAGCATTTGAAGCCCTTGAGTATGCAAAGAAGAAACCGGGCGTTACACAAACAGTATCAGTGCGGTCACCATATATATATGCAGAAGAAAACTGGACAGACGATATGGAACTTGCCAATGCAGCAATACATGATATGGTCATACACGCACCAATGGGTGCAGACAATGGATCTTATATGATGCAGGCATTAGACTATGCAAAGCAGGAAAAGATCACGCCATGGCTTGGCGCCGATACGGCAAAGCATTATCAGTGGTATCCTTTTATTAACCTGGGACATTACGAGTTAATAAAACAACTGCAAAGCCGGCAACATGGCCCTAAAGTGAGCTATAGCAAAAAATTTATAACTGACTTTTGGAATAATGCAGATACTGTTCTGAAATATTATAAAACAGGAATTGAAAAGGTCTGGAACAAAGCCAGCCGCAATGCTTTTTACAGGGGCGTGCCTTTTATATGGTGCAGTAATAATTTAACCACTTCTTTTGCCACGCAATGTTACTGGTACCGCAGCTTAAGCAAAGACAATTCGTTTGAAGAATTAGAGCAGGCAAATTTCGACTGGCTCTTTGGCTGCAATCCCTGGGGCACAAGTTTTGTGTATGGCCTTCCACAAAATGGAGATTATCCTGCAGATCCCCATTCTGCATTTACGCACCTGAAGAATTACCCGGTCAACGGGGGCCTGGTGGATGGGCCGGTTTACGGAAGCATTTACAAAAACCTTATCGGCATTACGCTGTACCAGCCTGATGAATACGCTGCTTTTCAAAGTGACCTTGTGGTATACCACGATGATTATGGAGACTATAGTACCAATGAGCCTACCATGGATGGTACGGCTTCACTGATCTACTTATTGGCCGCAAAGGAAAATGCTTCTCACCCGGCGAAGAAAAATAAAAACTATATCTATAATAATGGAGCGATCATAAGGGGAGGCCAGGATAAAAAAAATATTTCTCTTGTTTTTACCGGGCATGAATTTGCAGACGGAGGCGAAATGATCGCAAAAACATTGAAGCAGAAAAATATAAAAGCTTCTTTCTTTTTTACGGGCGATTTTTATAATAACCCGTCTTTTAAAAAGACCATTACCCAATTAAAAAATGACCGGCATTATTTAGGCGCACATTCAAACAAGCATTTATTATATGCTGATTGGAATAAAAGGGACAGCCTGCTGGTAACAAAACAGCAATTTAAAAATGACCTGCAGAAGAATTATACTGTAATGAAAAAACTGGGCATCGCCGGTGCAAAATATTTTCTTCCTCCTTACGAGTGGTATAATGATTCTATCGCGGCATGGACAAAAGAAATGGATCTCCAGTTGATCAGCTTCAGTCCCGGCACAAGAAGTACTGCAGACTATACAACACCTGAAATGAAGAACTACAGGGGCTCCGATGAAATTTACAGGTCGATAATTGAGCAGGAAGAAAAGAACGGCCTGAATGGAAATATTCTTTTGCTGCATATCGGCACAGACCCAAAGCGTACGGATAAATTCTATTACAGGTTAAATGAACTTATTGATGTGCTGAAACAAAAAGGTTATTCGTTTAGAAGAATAGATGAATTGCTGGATTAAGATTTCTTTAATGCCAAAATAGAAAAATCGCTTTCGTCTTTTACGATCGTGTTGCTCAA
>Ga0193708_1000109_pt1 | contig 16032 bp, 30 predicted proteins | sample H3c1metaG_FD_160570 | JGI IMG/M metagenome (GOLD analysis project Ga0193708, IMG submission 160570) | Soil microbial communities from a riparian zone of the East river system, Colorado, United States - H3c1 | ecosystem: Environmental > Terrestrial > Soil > Riparian zone | place: USA: East River...
GCAGACTTTCGAATATGAAGGAACGGAATAGTAGCGACGTTTAAAGCGGCGTTGACATGCAAATTGCTGATTCTGTCGCAAACGGCATGATTCGGATTGCCATTGCCGCGCCATCCCCGACGAACTAAACTCTTGACTTTCCAACGCGAACCGTTTATGGCAAATTCCATGCCGATTGTGATTGCGAGCGGCTTGGCTTTCGGCTCGACTGCAATGACCGGCGTATTGAAAATTTCTTCAGCCAGCTTGCGCAACATTTCGGCATGGTCGCGAGCACTCTTAGCTTCGTTTCGAGCGCGCCAAATGCGCGAGCGTAATTCGTTAGCGCGTTGGTATTCGTCGGCCGCTTCCCATTTAAGCAAGCCAAGCCCGCCTTTAGCCTTCGAATCGTAGACTTCGACGTTTGAAGGAACGAGTTCGCCGCTGTCATAAGCTTTAGCAACGCTCTCTTGTCTTGCAGCGTATTCGCTCAACTCGCCTTGTATGGCTTCACAATACGTCTTGTCTTGCTGTAGCGGCAAACGAGCCGAACCTTGGCATGTTCCGCTGAAATAACCGAAGCCTGCGACCTTATAGCCGTGTTTCGCCAGGCGCGGCAGGATAGCCATACCAACGACAGTTAACGCCTGAATACGGCCGCACGCTTGGCAATGGCCTTTGTGGGTATGTTCTTTACGCATGTTCGTTATGCCTCTATCGTTATGCCTCTATCGTTATGCCATCATAGCCAAGAACTTCGGCCGTATCGTTCGCTTCTGCTACAGCGTCAAATTGACTGTCATGCTTAGTCCAGCATTGACCTTCGGGATATTCCGGCAAAGTCACAATCCATTCGCCTTGATATTGTTTAACGATTACGTTCATTTAATTTCGTCTTAAGGTTCGTTGCTAGAGTGTTGTCAATATACGTTGATTAAACTTCGTCGTCAAGTTCTTTTTGGTGTTCTTGGAATCTTTCCCATTCGTCGGCCTTGTTGACTCTATAGCCGTCCGCCTTCGCGCTTTCCTTAAGATCGGCGAAGTACAATTCAAACTTGGCGCGCAGTTCTGTTTTGGTCATTTGGTTTAATTCCGTTCGTTAGGTTGCGTTCAGTGATACGAACTATAACGACGATGTTAAACGTTGTCAACTACTTTAATAAAATCGTCTTCACCTAAGTTCGTCAGGAACAATCCGGTTCGCTTACCACCGCGAAACATTATAGGCGCGGCAAAGTCAATTTCTACCGAGTCGTTGCGCGTGAATTCGTTCAATCTAACCGAGCGCACAGTACCAGTGAAGTCAACGCCCATGTATCGACCTTTAACAGCGTTGCCTTTCTTGAGGTTCTTAAACATGGTCTAGTGCTCCGTTCAAAGTTCGTCTTAATGTGCTGACAATATAGCGACGATTTTAAACTTTGTCAATAGCTTTGACTTTAAAAGTTCCGACCGGAAGCTTACCGTTGCTCATTGCCTGCAATCGGCCAGCGGCTTTAATCGCGTGCGCTTCGCTAATGTGACGGCTGCAAATGTTGCCGTGGCGGGTGTCAACTACTTGGTGCGTTTGCTTCTTCATGGAACGTATATTAGCGACAAGATCAAACGACGTCAATAGATATCTGCAAATAAATTTGTTTGTCTCACAGCCCACATAGAACAGGAATGTTTACTTTGATTGTAACATGAAAATTGAGTTGGTGTCAAATAGCGGCGATCAAATAATACGTTCTTAGGCGCTATGCGGGGTCGGTCGGATTTAAACCATTAGGATCAATGAGATAGGGTCTCGGATTAAAAATAGTAAAGGCTAAGTTGTTGATATTCCTCGTTTAGTAAGAAATAGTAACGTATTAAAGGGGGTAGGGGTAGGGGTAAGGATACTTACCATTACCATACCTTACCATTACCTTACCATACCAATATATATATATTATTATTATTTATTATATTTAGAGTAAAGCTAGCTAGCGCCAGGCTCTCAGAGTTCGATGCGCTTGACTATTTGTAACAACGTGGTAAGGTCATAATAATTACCATAGAGAATTGGAGTTAGTCTAAATGGCATTTGACATTTATGGAGCGTCGCCTAAATCGTTGGCATTGATCGAGCCAGGGATAGAACGAAAGCTTGACACGTTCGTTAACATTAGGTCTAAATACAAGTTTGACCAATTGCAGGTTGGGCAATGCTTTCTAGTTAAGTTTGCCGACTATAAAAATGAAGGCGGATTGCGCGTTAGAGCGGCTAAGGAAGGTAAGAAATCAAATAAAAAGTTTGCTGTTATAAAACATATTACAGAAGGCTGTTACGAAGTAGCGAGGATTGCATGAGTAAGATTATCGCGATTATCGCCGAGTTACCGAACCGGCTTAGATCGAAGCAACAATTAGAAGACACGATTACCCGTATCGGCGGAGCGGAGCAAAGACGAATTCAGCTTGAAGCGAAGTACCTACCATTTAAGCCGTACAAAATTGCGACGGATCAACTAGCGACCGCTCGCGAATGGTTATGGGAAAACGGTCTTAGGCTCGAATCGGTTAAAGCCGGTCCAATGTGGGCAATCGTCAATCTCAATACAATTGAATTAGGAGTATTGGCCGAACGTCAGATTCATGGCGTTCCTTATGATGAAGCGAATCAGCCGAGGTATATACACAATACTTCAGAGCCTGGTTATACCGACTATGAGAGGATTGGTTAAATGAAGACGGTTCGAATATCGATAGATGGTTGCGCACCCTTCTTTAGCGCCGTGAAAAACGGTGAATTTCGAACTTATGATTTTGGTGTTTACTATGGCGCCGAAATGTATGCGAGTCAGATAAAGTTGCGCGTCGAGGAACCTGGTCATACAACGTTTCAAAGTATAGACTTCGGTCCACAGTCTCATATATTAGTTAGAAAGGGTGAGCATTTATCTGGAACATTAAAGGTAGAATAATGGCAATACCAAAACATATTTGTATTTGTATTATTGGTTGTTCGCCGGATGAAGGTATTCATTCAGTGGATTGTATTTGTGTAATGCACGATCAAAATGAGGTTGATTTGTCGTCGCCTAGGCTACGTAAACCGATTGATGAAGACCTTTGTACGCGCTATGAAGGCGGTATGTGCGGTTGCTCACGTTGCGCAATGCGAGCGGACAGAGGCGAACTTTAGAACTGAGAGACCTGTCACAGCTAGATCGCTTTAACGTCGATATAGTGGCTACTCTTACAACGGAGTAGCCACTATGAATGTTCAGAAGCTTGTCAGGAACGCTGTTTACAAATTCTACTTAGGTCCGGAGCGCCGCTTGCCGAAGTCGGTTAAAGAAGTCGTTGACAATATCCGCAAAGACTATTACAATTTAAATCGTCGTATTACCGATGTAAAGAACAGTGCCACACAAGAACGATAAGGCCGGTTGGAAGAAATGGATTAAAATGAATCGTCGTCTTAAGTCGGCCGAAGTCAATCATTTGCATTACAGAATACCTAAAAACCCTGAACGTTGGAGATAGCCATGATAGTTGCAGTTTACTTAGCGCTCGTTTTATTGTTCTGCGTCTTAGCCGTTTTGTTTCTTAGTTCAACTGGCAAGTATGAACCGTTTCATCACGTTGAGATTTGGCCGGATCATCACGCCTATACGGGTAATGATGTTTATGCATTCGATTTGCAGGAACGTCGATTGCGCAAGATTGATGTTAGCGCGCCGTTTACTGATTGGAACGGTAGTGCTCGAATGAACGGCATTCAATCCTATAAGCCCGATGAAGATTATGGTTTCGGCGAAACTAATTGGGAAAGCATACCGAGCACCGAAGGGATTGAAGTAGTCGAAGGCGTATTAACTGACGATAAGCCGACAGACCCGTATAATACGGCGCAGTTTCGGCGCGAGGATTATACGAAGCCTTATCGTTCTTTGCGCGAGAATTATTGGAAATGATATGAGAGTCGTTTTAACTCGAATCCCAAGGCTATTTCGCGGAACATGGCGTATTGCCTGGCGAGTGACTGAACGCGTTCCTGGCTCGTTTAGATGGTTGCACGTTTACGGCTTCGGTTATCAATTGTCAATTCGTTGGGAAGTCAAGTCAGAATGAATCACCGTATTCGTATGGTCCAATTAACTCCGCTGAAGTACGTTCTGGACCTTCAGGACGGCGGTATTAAATGGTATACTCAGGGTCAACCGCAGTCGCACAAAGCCTGCCGCGAGCTTTTGACTAAGATCAAGGCCGGTAAGGCAACCGTTAGCATGAAGATTGAAGGTATAATCAAATGAGCTATGAGAAGCCGGACGGTCTATTGCTAGACAAGCCAGTGAAGCGAAAGACGGCTAAGTCTGCGTTCCTGCGTAAGCTCGAAAAGGCGCAAGAAAAGCTTATGATCGGTTCAGGCAAGTTTCGAATGAACGTAACGCCGTTACTAAAGGCGAAGAAATGAAGTTTATTTTGGACGCGACCTCGACTATAATGGGCGTTATAGGCTTCGTCTTGATAGCAGTTTATTCTAACGCTTGGTTAGCGGTCGGAGTCTTGTTAATGCTTTGGTCACACAATATAGAAAGGCACAAATGACAAACGACGCGGTTAAACTGACGTTCAACGTTCCCTTACCAAAATCTAAGACGAAAGGCAAGACCGAAGAAGCTAGACGAAAGATATTCGCTGCCTATCGACGCGCCTATAAGGCGTTGCATATCGTCGAACCGACCGGTTATACTATGTACAACGGTATGATGCGAATAGTTGCCGGTACGCGCGTGCTAGAGATCGCTGCGCAGAGTCGAGTTGAACAGATAACCCGCATGATGCAAGAGAGGTTCAATACAAGATGAAACTTAGCGTTCACTTAGATTTATTTAAAGATACGATCAAAGGTCGTCTCATTAACAATTGCAGAATTTTGCTTAACGGTAATTGCTTGATGTTTTGTCAAGTCGCCGATGAAGAAGAAGGCTTTGTAATCGTGTATCGAAGTCATGATAAAAAGGTTTACGATGGTTCTACAGAACGTTTGACTGGTGTTGTCGATATCGTAGACTTGCGCTATGTTGACTTTGACGTTTGTGAACCGTAATGGCGTTTAGCAACAACTCGATTATAGAGCCGCGACCTGGCAAGCCTCACATTACATTTAAGCTAGGTTTCTGGCGCGTGTCTAAATGGCGTCGCTATAGTGGAGCGCTTTACTATAGAGCGCACGCTTTCGTAATCCGAATGAACGAACAAAGGAACGTCAATGCTGCTGAATCACAATAAGCTCATAACCCACGGTATCGGAACGACAGACCCTAGCCAGGGTATCCCGACTGCTGTTCTGTTCGATCTAGCCGCATTTAAAGCGGCCGGAAGCGAAGCCGAGCTAACAGGTGTACCGTTGTTCCAGCTTGCCGACATACACCCTGAAGCGCTCAACCTGTTACTATCGTCGGTCCACTTGTATCAAATGCTTATCCGCAACATGCTAGGACTTGACAAGTTCAAGACCGAAGTATTGAAGGCGACTAGAGCGCAAGCCGTTGGGCCGGTATTCTCGCGTGAGCTTTGCGGATGGATAGACGAACTGCAAGCGTTGAACGCTGTAACGCGCACGCTCGTTATTAAAGGTCAAGAGGCGTCGGACAATCAATTAACAGGTGTTAAGTCAACATGAAACCGGACGAAAGAACGACAATAGTCAATACCAGTTTAGAATTAACGCGTATCAGCAACGTCATTTATTCTAGTGATAGTTGCGACGGTTGCGGTAAATTCTTTGAACCTCAACAAGTTGTCGTTACCGGAATAACAAGCTGCTGCAACGGCGGTTGCGAGCGTCGTTTATGCGCGGCATGTGTTATCGCTGCTGCTGAAGCTATAAAGGAATTTGTTAAATGAACCCCGAACAACTGGCGAAGTCTGGTACGGAACATGCCGAACAAATGGCGTTGTTCTGTTGGGTGAACATGGCTCGCAACTTCGGCTTTAAAGTCGCTGACGATATGGAAGCCTACCGCGATCTAAAGACGTTTCTTGATAATAGAACGATGGCAGAGCAAATGCCTGTTCCCGAGCTTCAATGGTTGCACGCGATCCCGAACGCAGGCGCGCGAGGCAATAAGGTTGCAGCATCGCAGTTAAAGGCCGAAGGCGTCAAAGCTGGTGTTGCCGATTGTTTTTTGCCAGTTAAACGGCAATATAGTCAAATTGGTCATAATTACGTTCATAGCGGCTTGTATATTGAAATGAAACGTGCTAACGGCCGTCCGTCTGACGTGACTAAAGAACAAACGGATTTCATGCTGTTTGTAGAAAGTCAAGGTTTTATTTGGAATGTTGCGTTTGGTTGGCGCATGGCGGCGGATATGCTTGAGCGTTATTTGGAGTGTCGATAGTGAAGCTCTACACTTATAAGACCGGGTACTACGTTTCATCTGGAACCGAGTTGCCGAAAGGCGCAGTGTTGCTGACAGAAACCGAAGGCGTTCCGATGTTGGCTAACGGCGATACTCTATCGTTGTCGGTATTCGGTGAAGACTCAACAATGCTCTATTTAAACGGCGGTAAGTTATGGACGGGAAAGCGGACGCAGTTCAAGGTTCTATTGTGGTCGATATCAAAACAACTGAATCGCTTCAAACGGTGGAAGGTTTTCAAACAGTGGAAGGCGTTATAAGAGCGTACTTTAAAGATCGCAAGGTATTTGACGCATACAAAGCCGGTCAGCAAGCTATGCAAGCCGAGGTTCGTAAGATCGTAGCTAGGACGCCTAGCGCAACTCCGCCGATTATGCAACCGCTTGCGCTTGCAATTCGAAAGCTATTTAGGGGAATGGATAGAGTAAAGGATTTCATATGAGTGCAAAATCACGTAAGACCAAAACTCGACGCGAGCGGCGTTTAGCTAAGGCGTCAGGATTCAAGCGCGAACCGAAGCGCAATCCTAAGAAAGTTGGTCACGGTCCTAACTAATGAACTGCAAAGCTTGCGAAGTTGCCCGCGCTCGATTGATCGCGCTTGCGATGCTACTTGTGGGCAGAAGTCAAGAGCAAATCGCCGAACACTTGACGGTTAAATATGGTGTCGTTTATTTCGTTGACAAAGGCGCAATTTGGCGTTCTAATAACCCTGCCAATATTCACATTGTAGGAGACTAGATTGAACAGCTATTTTGACGGCAATATGATGAAGCCGTTTACGGACGAAGAAATAGAACGACTCGCGATTGACGTTCTAAGCGATGTAGCTGTGGCATTTGATTTTAAGGCGTTACGCGATCACGGCGAATATAGGCCACTTCTGTTGCCAGGTACCCACGTACCGCGCAAACTGTCGTTCTTGTTGGCTTCCGCGCCTGCTATGTATCAGGAACTAGGGCGCGTGTTCCAAGCTATGCAACTCATGGTTGACAACTTGGAGATTACAGAAGCAAACCATAGAAAGGCTAATGCAATAGCTTATGCCGATATGTTCAAAACTTCTATCGACTGGTTGACTGCGATTCAAAATCAAATCCTAGTCAGCCGTCGCATTGCTACCGAAGGTCCGGAGAAGGTCGCGGCGGAGCTTTACCAGCACAATCGTAAAAAGAAAGATTGACATTGGATCGACGTAGGGTAGAATTCATTTCGTTGTCTCAGTAAACAAGCTCACTAATAACTCATTAAGGAAATACGAACATGGCTAAGAAAGTTCTGGGTATCGCGTCTATCGTTGCATCTTCGGCACTCGAACCGTTTTACACTTGGGTTGCCAAGGATGAAGCGGCCGAGCTGGTAGCAGCGGGTTTGATCGAAGTCAATGACCAATTGCCCGACCCGAAGAAGAAAGGCAACGTTGCCGCGCGTCCGACCGAAGCCGGTAAGGCGAAGGCTGCGGAGCTTCAAGCATCTGGTTTTGGTGCGCCTGCGGCAACGTCGGCGCCTGCCGAGAAGCCGACGTTTGATTTGCAGTCCGACGTTGCAATCCCCGCTATTACCGGTCGCGGTCGTGGTCCTGGTGAGAGCATTTATCCGTTCGATAAGATGGCGGTTGGTCAGTCGTTCTTTGTCGCGAAGGAATCGAAGAAGTTGGCTAGCACGGTTTCGAGCGCGAATGCTCGTTACTCTGAGCCGGTTCTTGAGAACGGCGCGCCGAAGATGAAGCTGAATCGTAAGCAGGTTTCGGTTCCTGTTACGAAGTTCACGAAGCAGTTCATTGTGCGTGGCGTCACGGAGAACGGCGTAATCGGCTCGCGCATCTGGCGCAAGGCGTAAAGGCAGGGGTGACAGCTAGCTAGCGCCGTAGCTTCGCCTATCGCCGCTAGCGGCTATCTAGGCCGGTCAGGGTAAAACTTGACCGGCCTTTTGCTTTATACAGCTTGCGTTTTGTTGCATCGGCTCTATACTCGCGCAAACCGATGGGTTGCACTAAATAATAACGACGAACTTATGACATGCAATTGGAAATTTCTTTTTCTGAAATCATAGCAGCGATAGGAATTATAGCTTTGGGTATTGGCTGGCTATTGACATTGGAAAATAGATTAGGTCGCAAGATCGATCGAAGCGAACTCGCTACTGCCGTTGAGACAATCAATAAACAAATAGAAAGCAGCGATGCTAAAGTAGAAAAGAAAGTAGATGAACGCCACGGCCAGAATGGTGAGCGTCTTGACAAACAGGACTTGTCTTTAAATCAAATTCGTAGAACGCTTTTAGTTCACGCTTTGAAAGCTAAGCATTACAGACATAGTACTAAGAGCAATCTCCAAGCTATTAACAACAAGTTAACAATCTTACTAGCCGGTGGTAGAGTTTCGTTGCCTCTACAAAAAGAAGAACCGGATGAAGATTTTTCTTCTGACGAAGACGAAGAATTAGAAGAAGACGACGAAGACCATAGAGAAACATAAAAGTTAAGCGGGCCGCTCCGATCAAAGTTTGGACGCTAAAACATAATAACAAAAGGTGCAATATGCAACTAATTGCAAATGCTAAGCAATGGTACAAAATGACTTCGGTTTGGTTCTCGGGGTTAGCTGCAACCATAATCACGCTTTCGACGGCGTTCCCTGACGCAGCATTGCAAGCGTATCTGATGTTGCCGCAAGAGTTTAAACAATTCATTCCTCAAACGACGCTCCGTTATATCGTTGTCGTAATTATCTTGTTGTCGATCTTTGCACGCTTGGTAAAGCAACCGAAATTGAAGGTTGATGAAAACCCAATTAAGGGAACGTTGCTTGCGGTATTCGCAGTCATGGGCGTTACGCTGTATTGGACGTTTCTTTATGTCGGCGCGCGTGGCTTAGCCTGAGCAACTGAGTCCTTTTAAAAGAACTAACAACAACTCGCGATTGCCTACTTTAAAGCCGCTGCTTAAAACAGCGGCTTTTTTATCGGAATCTTTTATGTACGGCGTTGATCCAGCACAATTCAAACATTGGGTAATTATTCCGGCGCTCAAGCGAATTGGTTTAGACGAACCGAACCGCGTTGCTTTGGTGTTAGGAACATGCCTAAAAGAATCGCTGCTGCAATTCGTGTTTCAAGTTCCAAATGGTCCGGCTCGCGGCTTCGGTCAAATGGAACCAGCGACGCACAAAGACTTGTGGGTAAGCTATTTGGCGTTTCAACCCGAACTAGCGAACAAGGTGCGAACCCTATTACCGTATTATATTACGCCAGTCCCGAACCCCGACGAACTGATTGGTAATGCTAATTATGCGGTTGGAATGATCGCCGTACACTATCGTCGAGTTAAAGCCGCATTGCCTAGTTTGGATTCGTTCGCAATGTCTCGTTATTGGAAGCAATATTATAATACGCCGATTGGTAAAGGCGACGCAGACGAAGCACAAAAACACTTTGAAACAGCGGTGAGAACATGAAAAAATATTTGCTAGCAATAGTATCGATCTTCGGTGTTCTCGCCGCAGCATTTACCAAAGGTAGACAGAGCGGTAAAGCAACTGAAGAAACGAAGTCGTTAGAGAAAGATTTACAAGCGGAGCAAAAGAAAAGTGAAACACTCGAAACCGTTGCAGAAGTTCGCGCGGACGTTGATGCTTTGCCTAGTGACGACGCTGCAAACGAGTTGCGCAACAAATGGTCGCGTGATTGATACAGCTTGCAGTTGGGTTAGGCCGATCCTGATTAGCAGACAAGATATGTTGACTGATGGCACGGCGCGTCAGATACTCGCGCACAATGAAGCTACCGAGCGAATTTGTTCTAACGCCGCCGCAACTGATAATTGAAAAGGTTGAGAGCGACGAAGATATTCTAGCGAAAAAGGAACAATTCGCAGAGTTAAGCCTGCGTGAGCCAAACTCGTTTACTGTCGCGCTTGCGATCTATCCGGATGATACCGGGAAAGCGCTTCGCATTGCTAACGAATGGCCAAACGATCCGCAAGTAAAGACGCTTAAGCAGTCGTTCGTTGATGCTGAAGAAGACGGAGAAACGGCATTCTTGCCCACAAAAGGCGAGCTTGCGCGCTTGATTTGGACGCTTGCTAACGACACAACTTTGGATGCTTGGCAACGCGATAGTCGCATTAAAGCGTTGCGAACTTACGGCGACGTTCGCGGCTTTATAGATCGTCCGGCTATTGTCACCACTAACAACAATACTCAGAACGTGCAAGTTAATAAAGTAATGGTTGTTAAGAGTCATGACAATTGGGAACGCGCGGCTATTGAACAGCAAGCTAGCTTGCGAAAAGAAGTTGCTGTAAGTGTCAGCAATAACAAATAACGAAACACAACCCGAAATTGTTTGGGAACCGATTCCGGGTACAAGTCAAGAATTCGCATTAGCCAGTCCGGCGCATGTAACGCTGTATCACGGAGCGCGCGGGCCAGGTAAGACCATCGTTCAATTGATGCGCTTTCGGGCGCGTGTTGGTCTTGGTTATGGCGAATTCTGGCGCGGTGTTATATTCGATGTTGAATATAAGCATCTTGCCGATTTAGTTGCGCAGTCTAAACGCTTTTTTTATGCGTTTGATGACGGTGCTGTATTCAAAGAATCGGCGCAAGAATATAAATGGGTTTGGCCTACTGGCGAGGAACTACTATTTAGACACGCTAAGAAGATTGGAGATTACGAAGACTTTCACGGACATGAATATCCGTTTATAGGTTGGAATGAGTTAACGAAATACGCAACGCCTGATTTGTATGACAAGCTAATGTCAACAAATCGAAGCTCTTTTACACCTGAAAAGCATACGCCGCATAAGCGCGCGATTGATAATGTTATTCCGTTCAATGCTGTTAAAGGCGAAGACGGCATTTATAGAGTTTATGACACTCCAGACGGTAAGCCGCTACCGCCGATTCCGCTTGAAGTCTTCAGTACAACCAATCCTAGCGGTCCAGGTCACAATTGGGTAAAGCGTCGCTTTATCAATCGAGCCGAGCCAGGTCAACTATTTAAAGAAACGATTAGGGTTTTTGATCCGAAATCGAAACAGGAAGTTGATGTAGTAAAGACGCAGGTTCATATATTCGGTTCGTGGCGCGAGAACGTTTATCTAACTGCCGAATATATAGCCGAACTTGAGAAAATCAAAGAGCCGAACTTACGTCGCGCGTGGTTATATGGTGATTGGGACGTTACAGCGGGCGGAGCGATTGACGATCTATGGCACGCCGAAACGCACGTAATACCGGTCTTTCCTGTACCGGATTATTGGCGCCTTGATCGCGCATTTGATTGGGGTTCAACAACGCCTTTTTGTGTTATATGGTTTGCAGAGTGCAACGGTGAAGAAGTTAAGTTGCCGAATGGTGCTACGTTCTGTCCGCCTGCCGGTAGCTTGGTCGCTTGCGGTGAATGGTACGGTAGCAGTGAAATAGGCACGAACAAGGGTTTGAAAATGTCGGCGACTAAAGTTGCTGAAGGAATCAGAACACGCGAAATCGAATGGCTTAAACAAAATCATTTTAAGAAGCAACCTCGCGGTGGACCGGCCGATAATCAAATTAGAAACGTTAATGACGTAAGCGTTGACACAACCGAAGTAGCCATGAAAAAGATTGGCATTAGCTGGACTGAGAGCGATAAATCGCCTGGCACTAGAGCAATGGGATTGCAGCTATTGCGAGACAGGTTAGAAGCCGCGCTTGTTGGCGAAGGCAAAGCCATATACTTTATGCGCAATTGCGAAGCGACGATTGAGCTATTACCGCCGATTCCGCGCGATGAAATTAAGACGGATGAAACAGACCCGGACTATGAAGACCATCCGTTTGACGTTGTTAAATACAGAATTCTTGCAGGCAATAGAACGGCCGTCGAAAAACTAGACGTTCGTTTTGGATAAGGAATAAAAATAATGGCTACGGCAACCGGTTTCACGTCTACTGATACGTTAGTACCGTCAACGCAAAACGTTGGTGTTCGTTTCACTCGACGTGATCTAGAGTTGAACTTTCCTGCTTACGATATGATTGCCGATTGTGTTGCTGGCGGAGAATCGGTAAAGGAAAAGCGAACAACTTATTTGCCGATGCCAGACCCTACTAACCAAGAACCAGATAATAGAGATCGTTACGAATCGTATTTAACGCGTGCTATTTTCTACAACGTTACGCAACGAACGGCATTAGGTTTGCTAGGGCAAATCTTTATACGACCGCCGAAAATTGAAATGCCGGTTTCGCTTGACGCTGTTAAAAATGACTCGAATGGCAACGGTATTGGAATTGAACAGCTAGCTAAAGATGCTTGTTTGTATAATATCGCTTACGGCCGACTAGGTATTTTTATTGACTATCCTCCGGTTAACAAGCCTACAACGAGAGCTGATCTTGATAGCGGTAACGTTCGCCCAACGATTTCTATTTACGGACCTAAAGATATTATCAATTGGCGTTATAAAGTCATTGGTAGCAAGTCAGTTCCGTCTTTGATTGTGGTCCGCGAAGAATACACACTGCAAGATGACGGCTTTCAAACTGTTACAGCAACTCAGTATCGAGAGCTTCGTATAGACGACGCGGGTGTTTATTTCGTTCAACTATGGCGCGAGCTAAAACCGGGTGATGATAAATTTGAGAAGTTCGGCGGTCCCTATTATCCGCTTGACGGCGCAGGTAAAAACTTAGATGCTATTCCGTTTACCTTTATTGGTAGTAAGAACAACGAACCTTCGATTGATCCGCAGCCGCTAAAAGATTTGGCTACTATCAACATTGGTCATTATCGTAATAGTGCTGACTATGAAGAAATGATTTACTTGATTGGTCAGCCGATGCTTGTAATTAGCGGGTTGACTAATGAATGGTATGAGAACGTTCTAGGTAAAAAGATTCCATTTGGTTCTAGAAAAGGTTTGGCGTTGCCGAAGGATGCAACTGCGGAGCTTCTACAGGTCGGTGAAAACACCGCAGCCAAAGAAGGCATGGAACACAAAGAGCGCCAAATGGTTGCTCTAGGTGCTAAGGTGGTTGAACAGAAGACAGTTCAACGAACCGCAACCGAAGCAAATCTAGAAAACACCGCTGAAGAATCGACGCTTGTTAGCATTGCTAGGAATGTGAGTTCTGCAATACAGTTCGCGCTTGAATGGTGCGCTGTATTTATAAACATACCCGAAACAGTTATTGAGTTTGAACTAAACACTGATTTCGAATTAGCGCGTATGACTTCCGAACAAGTCAACGCAACAGTTAAGTCTTGGCAAGACGGCGCAATTAGTTGGACCGAAATGCGCGATATTCTGCGTAAAGCCGGCCGAACAACTCTCACGGATGAAGAAGCCAAAGCCGAAATTGAGAAAGACGCTACGGCCGAGATTGAACGAGCCGCAGCCGAGATTGGCGCAACGACTGCCGCGACGACGGCGAACCTTCCGCCTGTTGCTTAATGTGGGCAAGTGATATGGACGAAATTACTCGCCGTCGTTTAGATGTTATGGAAGATAACAAAGAGGCAAAACCTAAAGAGGTTTTAGAATTAATTTTAGACGATATTAACAAAGGCAATATAAATCCTGACGGCTTATATATCATTTGTGTCAACAGATCGCAACCTAGAATATCTAGAGATATTTTTAGAGCCGGTTTAACTTGGGAAGAACAAATAGCTTATTTGCAACTTGAAATAGCGGACATAAATAAATGGAAACTTGAAGGCCGATAATGGCGATTCGTGATAGAAAATTGTTATTGGATATTGCCATTCGCCTTCAGGTATTCGCCGAAGGCGTGAAGGCAAGCGAAGCTAGAATATTCGACTTGCTTCTAATTGAAGTAGAAGAAGAATTTAAGAAGCTGCTTACGCGAGTCAATTTCAACACGCTTGATAGCTTGACGAAGCGCGAGCTTACTAAGCTGGTTCTCGCGTTGCGTGAGACTCAATCTAAGGTTTATAGCCTGTATCTTAACAAGGTACTAAAGCGGCTTGAATTGTTTATGCGAGCGTCGTTGAAGGTGCAACGAATTGTTTACGCTTGGTCGCATTTTGCATTAGAAGAAGATAACGAAGACTTGCCAGTAATGGACGACGACGAAGCGGCTTTATATATTATTGGTGCTGCTGCGTTTCCATTTTTGTTCGGTAAGGTTGCTGCGTTTAGTGATAAAGGCGATAGACTTTGGCCTAAGATTATAAACGAACCAATACCGTCTAGCGGAGCGTTGCTTAAACCGTTCTTAACGTCGCTTTCCGCTTCGGCGCAAGTTGGACTAGAGAACACTGTTCGTAAAGGTTATGCGAACGCTCTTACGCCAGGTCAAACAATTAGAGAGGCTACTAAGCATTTAAACCGAGTTAAAGGCCAAGCGACTTCGGTAATGGGAACTTCGATGCAGCATATTGCAAGTGTTGTGTCAGCAAGTATTACGTCGGGGTTGTACGGTCGCTATAAATGGTTGTCGGTTATCGACGGTTCAACGACTGACATTTGTTTAAGTCGAAGCAATCGCATTTATGATTACGGTAGCGGCCCGTTACCGCCTGCCCACATAAATTGTCGCAGTTCTATTCAGCCTTACAACGGAGTTGATACCGAACCTGAAACGTTCTATTCATGGATTAAACGTCAAACGCCTTTCTTTCAGAACTTCGCGCTTGGTAACAAAGGCGGCGAGCTTTTACGAACTGAAAAGCTAAAAGCGAAAGATGTTACGCGGTTGACTAATCCAAAAGAAATGACTATTGAGACGTTCGCCAATTCGGCCGAACAAATCATTACAGGCGAAGAATAAACTTACTGCAATTTCGTAGTAGGTAAACCAAGGCGAGCGGTGCTCGTCTTTTAATAGCGGTGCTATATGAAAATTACTAAAGAACAGTTCGAAGCATTGACGGCAGAACAAAAAAAGCTTTGGAAAGCAGCGGGCGAAGAATACGAACTTGTCGGCGATACTGAGATCGCAGCCGAAATGCGCAGAAGCAAGGAACGTGAGAAAGCGCGAGCTGATGCAGCCGAAACTAAAATACTGAATTGGAATCAAGGTTGACGGCGCTTGAAGGCGACAACGCTCGTAAGACTGGTGATATCGGCACTATTGAAAAAAGTTGGCAAAAGAAACTAGAAGATCAAAAAACAGCTACCGACAAAACTACCATCGGTTTAAAGAAGCAACTGGAAGCTGTTATGATTGACGGCGCTCTAGCGACTGTAGCAGCCGAGATTTTCACGAAGCCGACGCGCGACGTGCGACTTTTGAAAGATCGCGTTTACGTTGACTACGATGGCGAAACGCCCGTGCTCCGTATTCGCGACAAGGACGGTAAGCCTTCGGCTCTAACGCTTGAAGACTTGAAGAAAGAAACTGTTGACAACCCCGATTTTAAAGATATCCTGCTCGGGAGTAAGGCGTCTGGCTCCGGTGGGGCTGGAGGCAATCAAGGCGGCGGTGCCGCTAAGCAGCCTAAAGACTACAGCGAACAGGAACGGATTGAGTTGTATAGAACCAATCCGACGAAGTTCAACGAGTTATTTCCTTAAACTGCTTAGCGGAGTATAATAAAAATGGCCACCGTTCGTCTTTCCGATGCTGTTATTCCTGCTGTTTATCGCAGTTATACTGCGTTGAACACCCTCGAAAAATCCGAAATCATTACGTCCGGTATTG
>Ga0193708_1000110_pt1 | contig 15993 bp, 20 predicted proteins | sample H3c1metaG_FD_160570 | JGI IMG/M metagenome (GOLD analysis project Ga0193708, IMG submission 160570) | Soil microbial communities from a riparian zone of the East river system, Colorado, United States - H3c1 | ecosystem: Environmental > Terrestrial > Soil > Riparian zone | place: USA: East River...
ATTTTAGCGCTCCATAAAGCTGGTGTGCCGATTACGGTGGAGCCTCATTGTTTCGATAACCTGCCTCCTCCCGTAGCTGCGACCGAAGAGTGGGAAATCCTGAAGTCTCTGGAGGGTAAAGATATCGATTTCGATATCGTCATTGTGCACCTCACACCTGACCTGGCTCCCAGATATGTTGCGAAGTATAAGGACAAACACGTTATTAGCTACACGGCATGGGAAACTGATAAGCTCCACCCCTACTGGGTAAAGTGTTTGAGTGTGGCATCCGAAGTCTGGCTGCCATGCCAGTGGAATATAGATACCTTTAAGCGTTCCGGCGTGCAGGTGCCGCTGCATAAGATGCCCCACGGTATTGACCCGGACATGTACGACGGCATCAAGGGTGATGATTTTTTGACCGGCGGTGAAGGTACCTTTAACTTCTATTCTATTTTCCAGTGGAATGCACGGAAAAACCCCGAGGGCCTGTTGCGCGCCTATTTCAATGCTTTCCAGGGTCAGGATGATGTCCGTCTAATACTGAAGACGTATCTGGGTGGTTTGCTGACCCCTCACGATGATGCCCAGAAAATTCGAGAGCGTATTATGGCAGTGAAGAGTGATATGCAGCTTTCACATTTCCCCAGGGTGACACTTATCAACGACAGACTAAGTGCTGAGCAAATCCGGTCGCTACATCTGTTTGGTGACGCCTTTGTGTCCTTGCACCGCGGGGAGGGATGGGGTTTGGGTCCGTTTGAGGCCGGTCTAGCGGGCAAGCCGGTTATTGCTACCAATGGTGGTGGAAACCTGGAGTTCATGAGTGATAAGAATAGTTATCTTGTTGATTGTCGCACTACTTTTGTGTCTGGTATGGGCTCCTTTAATCCGTGGTATTTAGGAGATCAGCGATGGTATGATCCAGACCTAGTTCAGGCCGCAGATATCATGGCTGAGGTGAAGCAAAATCTTTCGGCGGCTAAAGAAAAGGGCGCCCTACTCAAGAGACATATCGTGGAAAACTTCAGTTGGGCCAAAGTCGCTGAGTGTATGATTTCCAGACTTAAAGAGATTTAGATGGATAAACTCCCGATTTCATTATGTTTATTTGTAAAAAATGAATCCAAAAATATAAGAGATGCTATTGAATCAGTTTATTCCATAGTAAGTGAAGTAGTAATCGTAGATACTGGTTCTACTGATAATACGGTAGAATTATGCAAGAAGTATACCAACAGAGTATATCAAGTAGGATTCACTGATTTTGGTTCTATCAGAAGTTTATGTGTTGCGCTTGCTTCGCAGCCTTTCATTCTGACATTGGACGCTGACGAGGTTGTAATGCCGGGTGATTGGCCTGGTTTTGCTGAACTGATTAGTTTATCCTCATTGGGTGTAAAAGGGGATAACCTTGAGCTCGACAAGCAGGGTCAGGTTGTGATAGACTCGTGGGCGTTCAGGAGATATAGGTGGAGCGATCGGTGGATGACGCGAAGAGAAGATATAAGTGCTGGAGATGATTGGCAGGTTAGGTTCTTTCGTAACCGTCCTGACAGAGGAATCAAGTACGTGAGGCGCGTTCATGAGACTATTCATGGTTGCGCCCGCACTGAGAGAACGAACCTGGTTATTATACATCATTTTCAGAACCAACACAAGTCAAAAGAAGATTTATTTCGTCGGCAAGAGCTTTACACTCGCCTTTATCAAGAGGATCTAGATGAAGGTGTGGAACATACAGAACCGCCTGTGGCAGATGCTGATCGAGTTTTTTGAATGATACCAGAAGAAGAGAAGAAAGCAAAGCGGAGAGCATATGATAAGCAGTATTGGCAGAATAACAAGGAAAAACGAATAGCTCAGAATAAAGTATGGAAAGAGAAAAATAAGGAAAAGTATAGAGATCGTAGGCGGGAGTACCAACGTAAGTATCATAAGAGTGCCAAATCGAAGATTTGGCGAAAAGAATACCATATAAAGAATATTGCTATTCAGCGTGAATATGATCGATTGTGGAAAATGGAACAACGTATAACTGCTCCGGATAAGCAAAAGAATGCTGCTCGGAAAAGGTATTGGAAAGACCCGGAAAAGAAACGAGCTGACCATCGTATAAGTTATAGTAGGCATGCAGAAAAGTACAGCAGGAAACAAATGGAAAAGTACCATACAAAGAAACATGATTTGGAATGGTATGTCCATTATCAAGGCTGCCAGGCAGCAGCAACAGCTCGTAGAGACGATGCTGGACTTGAAGAGATAGAGGATGCCCGCTATTTGGCTGAGATCAAAGCCATTCTTAGGAGAAAGAAGCCGGTATGAAGTACAAGAATTTGAGGGGCGTTCGTGACGCACTTTTAGCGGGCGAAGAGGTCCCTAACGTTTGTGCCATAGTGAAAGCGTCCAATGCCTGGAACGTGGAGCGTCGTGAGACCCGCAAGATCATCCGCGAGTTGAGAGAGTCAAGCGGGATGGAGAAGCGCCATCTAGATGTCCTCGAGCAGCTTTTGTTGAGCAAAGATGAGTGAGTTCCTAGGGCTCCCTCATGCGAAATATTTTCGCGCCAAGAAAAGGTCTGCCCCCCCCCATGCATGCTATGAAGCTATGCGTCCTTGTATTTTATGACTATAATTCATAGTATTTACTATTTGAGAATAATCAATGATAGCTGGAATATTTTTGGTTAGTGGTATCGTAGGTGGTTTGGGATTTATTATCGCCACTCTTGTAGCTGGGGTGTTTCGCCAGGATTACAGTACGTTGCATCAACCGGTGAGTCTATTGAGTTTGGGACCCACAGGGTGGATTCAGACAGCCAGTTTTGTGGTCACTGGGTTTCTTATGATGGCTTGTGCGGCGGGGCTTCGCCTCGCGGGACGTGGTGTGTGGGGGCCCCTCCTGGTCGGTGTCTATGGCCTCGGTCTGATTGGAGCTGGAATATTTCCGATTGATCCAAGTTTTGGTTATCTCGGAACCGTTTTGGGCCCGGCACATATGCCTTCTTTGCATGGACGGCTGCACGACCTGACGTCGGCTGTCGTGTTTGCATCTTTGACGGCAGCGTGCTTTGTTTTCGCGCGCCGATTTTACCGAGCGTGGACTATCTATTCTATGCTCACAGGGGTGGCTATACCTACCTTCCTGGTATTTATGTTTATTGCTTGGTTTAGTGATACGCCTACTAGTTTCAGTGGTTTATACCAACGAGCTAGCATTATTTTCGGTTGGGTATGGATTAGTGCACTGTCCTTCAAAACTTTAGTCGATTATAGGAGAACGCTTTAAATGTTAGTAGGGATATTATCCATATCAAACGGGGTAGCGTTAGGTTATCCTATCCCACCGGTAGTGCTTAATCTTTCTGGTTTCGCAGATAAATGCTTTATTGGATGTGACCCGACCTATCCAGCTGACCGTAAAGTTATTGAGGACATGGGGTTGAGGAACGTCGAGATTATCGACAGCCCGTGGATGCGAGAGGTTGATAAGGGCCGTGAGATCGCGACTCAGATGGATTATCTTGTAGCATATTCCCATACAAAAGGGGCCGAGTGGGTTTTAGTCTTACAGGCGGATGAGTTAATCCATGAGCGTGATTACTCCATGCTGAGGCGGTTTATCGGGGCTACGGAGCAGTCCGATGGGCCCGGCCCTTATTATCCTGATGTAGTAGGCTTCAGTATGGAGCGGCTGTATTTTTGGGGCGCGCTAAATAAAGTTCGTCAAGATTGGAATGCTCGCTTGATAAGGTTATTTAAGCCTGGTTATTTCTCGTTCCTGGCTGAAGGTACCGACCAAGCTGGTATGTATGCTGGGCAAATAAAACCGGGTAGGGTGTTAGACCTCACGTATAACATCTATCATTACAGCAGACTAGGCTCTGGAAAAGAGATTAGTAAGAGGGTGCGTAATTTGGATAGTTTTTTTTGGGCCGAAAAAGATTTGGTACCTGCTCAAGAGTTACCTGAGTATGATTTCAAAACTCGAGCTTACGATAACTATTCTATAGTTGAGCCCCCTCCTTCTGTTGAAGGTACTGTGGTTGATTATGATGGCTCACACCCTTTAGGTATTGAAGAGTGGTTTGGAGTTGTTCCTAACAAGTAGAGAGATTTTTCTTATATTACATACTATGGATAAGTTACCTGATAGTTTTAGAGACAAGATAGTAATATCGATTACTAACTTTTATAATGACAGTCCTTGTTGGGAGTGGATTGCCTCGCTAAATAACAAAGGCTATGGAAGGTTTATGTATGAGCGCACAGCATGGCTGTCGCACAGATTTGCTTATACTGTTTTAGTAGAAACTATACAAGATGGTTTAGAACTTGACCACCTATGTAGGAACATTATTTGTTGTAATCCCTCACATTTAGAAGCTGTAACTCACCAAGAAAATATGCTTCGCGGTAAGAACATGTGTTTTCAAATAAAATCCAATAAAACACATTGCCCAAAAGACCATCTTTATGATGAGGAAAATACATATTACTATCCAAATGGTCGAAGGGGCTGTCGTATTTGTATCTCTGATAGTGGTAAAAAGCGTCAAATGTTGAAATCAGATGAGATTAAGACTCAGAAAAAAGTTTGGCGGGGCAAGAACAAAGAGAAAATACAAGAAGATGGTAAGCAATATTATCAAACTAATAAGGAACAAATACAGGTAGTCCAAAAAGCTTGGCGGGAAAATAATCGTGATAAAAACGAGAGTGTGACAGGCAGTATCGTCAAACGAATCGGGAAAAGATACGAGCATCTCAAAAAGCTTGGCAGGAAAAGAATCGCGAGAAAAAACGAGAGTATATGAAGAAGTATTACCAGAGGAAGCGACTTAAGGATAAGCCAGATGATAAGTAATCACCCCGATGTGCTGGTACCTGAAGCCAGTTTACCGCCCTACGATTTCAAGGGCCGGGAGTATGATAATTACAACATAAAGGAACCACCGCCTGAGAAAGAGGTAGTGGTAGTTGATTACGAAGGAACTCACCCGCTGGGTATAGGGGAGTGGTATGCCTAGCCCACATATACCAACATATCGAAAATACGTGAATGCTTTCCGCGAGTTTGATTACGTTGGAATGGAAGACACCTATCTGACTTTTGCAGATAGTGTCGGAGTTTTTCCTGATGTTAGTTACTTACTTTATAGTTTCGTAGCTAGCCCAAACGTAAAGACTGTCGTCGAAATTGGTGCGGGAATGAGTACTTGTGTACTTGGTCACGCCGCAGCGAAGTATGGAAAACTATTTACTGTAGTAGAATCATCATCTGTGTGGGTAGCTCACGTTAGTAAGGCGCTGTTGGCTTGTGGCGTTCCGGTACCTGAAATAATTAACACAGACGGCCTAGATAAGCCGCCGGTGCTGCCTATGCCGATTGATTTTATGTGGGTGGATGGGTGTATACTCCCTGACCCTACTAATATGCTCAAGCGAATAGATGGGGTTCTTCATTATAAAGAGGATTTGCAGGATGCAATTCTGTGTTTTGATGATGCCCAGTATTTGAAAGAGGATATCGCTAGGCTGCGCGACCGGTTCCCACTTAAAGACAGGTCAGAGTGCTGGTATAATCCCACGGATCGGTGGGACCGTCACGTTTTCATATCAGTGCCTGATAGTAAAAAGTTTGCATTGGATATAGTTAGTCAGTGCTTGGGGGTTTATGTCTAAGATCATATTCTGCCAGATGACCATGAATAGACTAGCGGAAACTCGGGTCTGTGTGGAAAAGTACTTGGATTACGTAGATAAGGTCGTGATTGTAGATGGCGGTTCTATTGACGATACGATTTTCTACTTCAGGAATTGGGCGGCTGAGGAACCCAAGATTAGTTTCACAGTTATTCCCTGGAAGGATAGGTTCTACGAGCAGCGAACTAATTATCTGCGGATAGCTGATACCTTTTCATCGCCTGGCGATCACCTTTTGGTGTCAGACCCTGACGAGCTGCTGGAAACTAAAACCCTGGATAACCTGCGTAAGGTTGCCACCTATCTGGAGAAGAACGATAGAAACGTGGGGTGTTTTCGGAGCCGGGATATCTCTATGAAAGGGCCGAAAGTGGTCCACGAGAATCTGGCTGATTACTGGAAGCATCTGTTCTATCGGTGGGAGCCTGGGATGTACTACGTGGGCAACCCCCACGAGACGATGGTGATTCCGTCCGGATTTAATCCGGTCCAGTTTGATTTGGCTTATACCCATACCAAACAGGAAAACGTTACGTGGCATCGTGGCGCCCGAAATTTCTTTGTCTGGGGTGTGGGGCGAAACAAGGAGATGGAGCCAGATAAGTGTAAGATGGGGGTCTGGTTGTCGATGCGAGAAGCTTGCGCGGAGGCCAAAGCTCCGGAGCGTTGGCATGATTTTGATTCTTACTTTCTGCGAGGAAATATTAGTACAACCCTAAAAAATTGGCTTATTACTAACAGAGCCATCGAAGGGTTTGAGTTCGCCTCTGAAGCAAGAGAGATGTACAAACTGTACTTCAGGATATACCATCCCGAAGAAGAGCCGGACGAGCTCAAAAAAGAAAGTCTATGACGTACCACGTTCCGTTCCTTAAGAAGTCGTACCCTGAAGGCTATAAGTTGACAGGCGCCGAAATTGGTGTGTGGGAAGGTGAGGGTGCAGTCAGGCTGTGCAGGGCGCTTGATTTCTCTATGTTGTACCTGGTGGATGCCTATGTATTGTATGACGGGTATAATGACTTTAATGGTTTCGGAGATTTATCTGATTGGGGTAAGTGCGAAGACATCATGAAAGTCGCGTTAGGAATTGATGAAACTAGCTTTGGGATGTGTAACGGCCAACCGGTCAAACTCCTGAAAATGATGTCGGCGGATGCTGCGAAAACCATCTCGGATGCTTCCCTAGATTTCGTATATATCGACGCCAACCATGATTACCCCTATGTATTACAGGACTTGAAAGCCTGGTACAGCAAAGTAAAGCCGAGCGGATGGGTGATGGGCCACGACTGGCCTTGGCCGACCGTTCAACGAGCTGTCAATGAGTTTATGGCAGAACGAAACCTTCAATTTGACCCAGAGAGCGGTCACCTACACGGCACCCACGACTGGTGGTTTAAGCCGAAAGAGAAATCCCTGTGACATACCACGTTCCATTTCTGAAAAAGGCGTACTCCGACAGCTACAAACTTGCGGGCGCTGAGCTTGGCGTTTTCGAAGGCGAGGGTGCTGTTAGACTTTGCAATCAACTTCAGTTTTCCATACTCTATTTGGTGGACCCGTACCTTCTGCATAAGGGTTACGACGGTTACTCTGGCTACGACCAGGCCGAATGGAATAACATCGAGGAGCGCATGAAGAAGGCGCTCCACATCGATGACACGGGCATTGGTGTGTGCAACGGGCAGAGGGTGAAGCATCTCAAGATGATGTCTGTTGATGCGGCGAAGACAATCGACGATGCCGCGCTGGATTTTGTGTATATCGATGCAAACCATGCTTACGAGTATGTGAAGCTGGACTTAGAGACGTGGTATGACAAGGTAAAACCTGGCGGGTGGGTAATGGGGCATGACTGGCCCTACCCAACGGTGCAGCAGGCGGTTAATGAGTTTATGGCGGCTCGAAATATTCATTTTCATCCAGATAGTGGCCAGTTGCACGGCACCCACGATTGGTGGTTTAGGAGGTAGTTTTGGGCTCGGATACTATTACGTATGTTTGCGTTACTCAGAATAGGGTGGAGAACCTCAGGCGAAACTTTCCGCAGATTCTCCCCTATGTAGACCGAGCGGTAATTATCGACGGTGGGAGTGCGGATGAGACTGAGGTGTACTGTAAGTCGCAGCCCAAAGTCGAGTGGCATTACAGGAAGTGGGACGACAGTTTTGCCAATCAGTATAACGAGTACCTGAAGCATATCGATGAAGGATGGGTGTTGCTTTGTGACGATGACGAGCTGCCTTCTAAGGAGATGCTGGAAGCTTTAAGGGGTATCGTTGCTGATTCAGGGGATGGTGAAACTTATAGTTGCGTAGAGTTTCGTTCGTGGTCGATTAACTCCGATGACGAGACCCCAAAAGATCATCCTGATGACTACTGGAGGAAAATCCTGTTCCTCTATAGCCCTGGTATGAAATACCAGGTGGATTTGCACCAGTGCCTGATGGGGTACAAAACTGGCCGACACGCCCGGAGCAATCTGGTTTACTATCATATCAAATCTATTCAGGATGTAGCCAGAAATGCGTGCCGGAACTACTTTATTGCGGGGATTTGGCTGCCTAACTCTACGGACGGTCTTCGAGGCCCGGAGTGGATGGATTTCAGAGCTATCGTTAAGCGCTGTTACCCCGAGGTCGGTACGTTTTCCGATTTGAATTCGCTATTCATCAAAGGCGGTATTCATCAGGATTTAAAGGATTGGATTATCTCTCATAAGGATTATGGCTCGAACCTCTACCATGAGGTCCATCACTACTTTGAGTATTACTTTGAGATGCTGCATCCAGAGGAGGTGACGCCGGAAGTAAATGCCGCTGCTGCCAGAGCATCCTCCGAAAAGACATACTTTGATATAGATCTGGTGTCCGATACCTGGTCCCCTGCGGGCGATTCTCGTGACCTAGGTATTGCGCTGACTTCTGTGAATTTTCGAAAAGGTGGTGAGTGGTATATGAAATCTGTGCTTGACCCGTCTGTGGAACTGGTGTCGTTTAATGGCATCGAGGGCGGTAATTCCGGCACCAATTTTTCCTGGTCGGGAAAAGAGTCCAAGATTCGACTGTATGGGTTGACTGAGGCACCCGATGAAATCCTGCTGCAGTTTGCTTGGCCACCCAGGCCTGGGCAAAATGTGGCTGTTAAAGCTGGTGGCCGTGAAGCCTCGGTTAGCCGCACAGCCGTTATATTCTAAAGGAGCTGTATCACAGTTGGAAAGGTGTTGGGGATTCTTCAATGGATTCTGAAAGATGTCAATGCCATGAAACAATCTATACCGCAGGATAGATTTATTTATTTGTGTAGATCGGTGTGTGAAACGGGGGGTTATGAAGTCAGCTCTTTTAACGGGATTTAATGGTTTTCTTGGCACGGCTTTGGCGCGTAAGCTGTCCGGCCGGGGTGTTCGCGTGGTTGGACTAGTGCGGGACCGTAATTTCAAGACGGTACCGGATGTCCACAGCAAGTGTTCGGTTGTCTACGGCGACCTGCAAGATGTTGATGTCATTCGATACTCTCTGTCGCACTACGAGATCGACACTATTTTTCATTTAGGGGCTATGACGATTCTGCGGCAGTCAGTTGTGGATCCCATGACTTGCTACCGAACGAATGTCATGGGAACTGTGAATGTCTTGGAGGCAGCCCGACAAGTTGGGGTGAAAAAGGTAGTTGTCGCCTCGAGTGATAAGGCGTACGGCACTTATGACGAGCTGCCCTATGTGGAGACTTTCCCGGTGCAATCGTCACCCGACGCATACAGCACGTCCAAGGCTTGTGGGGACCTCATTACCCAGTCTTATGCTAGCGGATACGAGCTGGATGCTTCCATCGTTCGGGCGGGCAACATCTACGGGCCGGGAGACTTGAATCTATCTCGCCTTGTCCCACGCTCTACGCTAAAGTGTTTGGCCGACGACCCACCGCAAATCTACAGGGGTGTCGGCGGGTATAAGAGAGAGTTCATGTATATCGACGACGTGGTGGATGCTTATCTCGTGGTACAGGAGCGCGGTTTGCCGGGTGAGGCGTATAATGTTGGCGGCTCGGGATTCCTAAGCATTATTGATACGGTGGATAAGATCGTGAATCTGACTGGTTGTACCAAGCAACCAGAGATTGTCGATAAGGATTTCGTGGAAATCAAAGAGCAGTATCTGGATTCCACCAAGATTGAAAGTCTGGGGTGGGAATGCAAGGTTAAGATTGACGAGGGGCTCGAGAGAGCTGTCGAGTGGTATAAGAAGTACCAAGATGTGTATCAGCTTCGAGTGTAGTAAATGGTACTCCGATACGACGAAGACGCCTGGAACGAACATCTCCCTCAGCTAGAGACGGGGTTTCGCTCTTGCTTGTTTAATGGGGAGTGCCTTGTACAGGATTGCGGGATTCCTAGCCCGTCTTCTGAGGAGCTTGTTTGGTTTAGAAAATCCCTTAAGAGATTAGAAGTTAAACGGGTGTTGGACTTAGGTTGTGGTATTGGACTGTTTGTTGGGCTTTTCGACGGGTTGGATTATACTGGTGCCGACCTGACTCCGGCCATGGTGACCGCTGCAAAAGAGAGATTGCCCGATAATCGGTTTGTTGTAGCGTCCGGAGGAAATCTCGGCGAAGTATTTGGGGAAAGCTTTGATTTGGTTTGGACCAGGGCCGTCATTCAACACAACGCTGAACCTGAAAAGTCTGAAATTATCAGAAGCATTCGGGAGGTGCTCTCTCCCTCGGGATATTATATGTTTCATGAGCACCAATTTTTGGATGGTCAGGATATCGAATCCTATATGAGTGAGCTGGGCTTCGTATTGCTTGAGCATCCTTATGAGTTTGTTTTTCTATTCCAGAAGCAAGACTAATGAGCCAGCTGTGGATCGATGTTATTAAGAATACGTCTACGCCGATAGTAGAGTTGCCTTTTCGTGGTGAGGACCCGATTGATATCTACCCCGAGAGGTACATGGCAGACATCCCGAGCGCTGATTGCTGGGAAATTGCTCATCGGCATAAGATGGAGATATTTGACGACTTTGATCCCGGTTGCTCAGTTTTGTTGTTTGGCTCAGGCCACAGTTTTTGGGCCAACTTTGCGCAATCCCTGCCCAATATAGCCAAGGTCTCAGTACTGGATTATATTCCTGAGGCAGGGCTGGGCCTGAATAGCGGGATTGATTTCTACTGTGACGATATACTTACTAAGGACATTACTGGTAAATACGACTATGTGTTTTCAGCTCATACCGTGGAGCATTTCAACCGGGAACAGGTCCTAACCAGAATACTTCCGGCCTGCACAGCGGCTGCCGACAAAGCTGTTGTGTTTCTAGTTCCTTATGGAATAGCTTGGTCGGATGAGCCTTCTCACAAGTGTTTGTTTTATGAGACTGATGAGTTGGCGGTCAAAGCTAAGCGGTATAAGATAATCAGAGATGGGGTGGAACTCGTACTATGGTTTACAGAATAACTGAAGAGGAAATACAAAAAGAGGGCGTAGAGTATAGAAAGAACTATCCCGAGTTTGTTCCGTACAGGTTCACTGAACAAGATGGTTCGCGGGTCGCTGCTGCATTTGCCAATCTGATTACCACCCAGAATGGCAGAGATTTTGATGACTACTGTGTTATCGACGATAACGATAAGACTCAAAAATACCTAACTCCCTGGCTGAAAAAGGGTTCTAAGGTGTTGATTCATGGTGTCGGCACGGGCCGAGAAGTCGTATCTGCTAAAGAACATGGGTACGAAGTTATCGGGATAACTCTGGGATCTCGTAACATGGAGTTTGGTCGGCGGTACCTCGGGCTTGCTGCAGGAGAAATGATTGAGTGTATTGCTGAGGCTCTTCCATTTCCTGCTGAGAGCTTTGATGTTGTGGCGGGGTACCAAATCTTTGAGCACGCGCTGTCACCTCTGATGTTTTTGCTGGAGCAGTCTCGGGTATTAAAGTTTGGTGGCAGGTTAGTACTTGAATGGCCTCCGGCGGACAATTACAGCATGGACGAGAACCCGCACCACCAAATATGCTATACACCAGGTCAAGCGCGCGCTCTGTTTCAAAAAGCTGGCTACGCTAAGATTAAGTTGTTTTATAGCAACATGGACCCCATTCCTGACGAGGCGTTGTGGTCAGGCGTTTCGGACAAAATGTTGTGTATTGAAGGAACGAAGGTAGATTCTGGAGAACAATATATTCGTAGAGCCTGGACGCTTAAGTGAAAACAGTTAGAGATATTTGTCAGTATATTGGCTCGGTAATCGTCAAGTACCCGACCTGTATTGAGACGGGCACGATGTATGTTTCTTCGCCCGATAATGAGCCTCATAATACCACCAATAACATACTGGAATTTATTTGCGCGCCAAAAGAAGGATATCTTTATTCGCTTGACATTGATCCCGAGCATATCAAATTCGCTACTACTTTTTGTGGCAAGCTAAATGGATGGACTTATTGTTCTTGGTTGCTGGGAGATAGCGTAGATACCTTGAAATCTTATGAGGGTCCCGACGTTGATTTGCTTTGCCTAGATTCTAAAGAGTTCGACGAAAATCATATGGTTAACGAGTATAACGCCATCAAAGAGAGTTTGGCCGAAAAGCATTTTGTGCTCATTGACGATATTCATAATGTAAATTCAGTCAAGTGGAAAAAACTTGTTCCGCTTCTCAAAGAATTGTCTTATTCTTACATAGAGGTACCAACTCTAACCGGAATGTTTGTTGCTACGAAAGGATACAATTTATGGGACTAATGCATAAAGACCTTACTAAAGTCACTATCGTGAATAGTGCTGTTGAAGCCGCGCTGGCTTCTTTAGACTTTGATTTTTATTCCCGCCTGACAGGCGATACCCTGTTAGGCCCAAACCAGGCTGTCAGACTTACTTTCTATGGAAGTTTTGAAGAAAACTCCGGTGGTAGTCGATCTGTTAAGTTTTTATTTCGGTTTGGAAGTGGTGGCAGCGACCAAGATATAGATATTCCTGCTGGATCTACGTGGTGGAAAGCTGTTTATGATGTACTTTTGAGCGGCCATCCAGGAGGGGATTTGGTTGGTCAAACAATATTGGTGGGGGATAAAACTGGTTCATCGGGTGATGAGAGAGTCAATTGCTCTAACGGGCTTGGCTCTATGACCTCGGCTTCGATGGGTTTTGTTTTGAATGCGAAGCTCAATGCAGCTCACGCATCGTTGGGTGTTACTTTAAACGGGTACTATATAGAGACACTGTAGGATAAGATTTAGGATAATTGATTAAGGGAGCAATATACAATGATTAAGGAAACGGAAGAAGTTCAGGCGGCACTAAAGGAAAATGAAGTTCAGCTCAAACTGAAGCACCTCAATACGATTGCCACGGAGCTGGGCAACTTGGCCTACCTGAGGGTTATTGCAGGTGAGCTGAGCAATATAAGTTATGCTCTGGATAACATTGTATCGTATTTGGAAAGGCAAGATACAGCTGAAGTGGAGGAAGATGCCGAGGTAGTTGAGGAGGAGGAGGCGGAGTGAGTCGGTTTCTACTGATTGGTGGGGCCGGGCTGTTGGGGAGCCATTTGGGTCCCGCGCTGCAGCTGGCCGGACACGACGTTGGTATCGTAGATCGGTTTTCTGGCAGTATGTTTTTGCGGACCTCTAAAGATTTTCCGGTCTATAAATCGGACGCTACCGATTACAACGGTATGGTTCCAGTTTTTGCGAAATTCAATCCTGATGTTGTGGTGTTGATGGTGAGCCATTATTACCCGCGCGACCAGTACTACAGTTCGTATGAGGAAGGCCGGATGGCGGTAGGGGCAGCTAACACTATTTGTTCGCTGCTCAGCCCGAAAATTAAACACGTGTATTTGTGCTCGCATTCTGACGTGTACGATGGTACTGAATCTGGTCGTGGTTTGTCCGAGGATAAACGTATCTACACACCGGTGTCGTATCGAGGGGCAACCAACCTCGCTGCGGAGTATATGTTTACGACCCGTTGTGCGGAGTTGGATATCCCTCTGACTGTGCTGCGAATCTTTGATATGGTAGGACCGCGACTCATGTTTACGCCGATTTCTTGCCGATTGAACTTTATAGTGGATGCTTTTTTGCGTGGCGAGCAGATTGGTTTGGTGGGTTCGAATAAGCGGCGGGATTTTATTCATGTTGGTGACGTGGTGTCAGCTATAGTGGGTCTTCATGCGAATGAGTTCAGTGGAGTAGTGAACTTAGGAACCGGTAATGGTATTACCCTGAAGCAAGTTGTTAAGGAGTTGGGAAAATCAATGAAGATTCACTATCCTCCGATAGAAATTACTGACCGCCCCTCCTATGCTGCGGTGGCTGATATCAATAAGCTGACTACGGCGGTGTCTTGGTGGGAGCCGCAAACAGATGTTTTGGAGTACTTATCCGAGTTGGTGGAGTTTAGGCGAAAAGAGGCTCACTACTATCGGCCAGAAAATGCTGCGCAAGTGTTGAGGGATCAGCGGAATGGTTAGTTTTAACTCGCTGCTGGCCCCACAAACTGAGGGGGAGAACTTTGCCTCTACTGTTGATTACGAGGTTGTAGACACTCAGGCTCGGTTGGTAGAAGTGGTGGAGTTGCTCTTACAAGAGCGGCTGGTAGGGGTTGACACCGAAAATACGGCGATTGATCCTTATCTGGGCAACCCTCTCATTTTGCAGATAGGCACCTCATATAAATGTTATGCTTTTCCCGCATTTATAGGATTAGATTTTTCGCCGCTCAAAAAAATCCTGGAAAATAGCGACATACTAAAGATATTGTTTAATGCTAAGTATGATTACCAGTGGATACTAAACAAATATGATATTGAACTAAACAATATATTTTGTTGCCAGGTGGCAGAGCGTTTGCTTACGGTAGGAAAGCCGGGGTCCTACAAGCGCCCATCGTTGGCCGGTGTGGCGGAGAAATACCTTTCGATTGTCCTCAAAAAAGAAATTCGAAACCAATTCATTAATAGAGACCCTATTGCTAAACCTATTACCAGAGAGGAGTACGCATACGCGTGTGCTGACGTAGCGTTGTTGCCCGACTTATTTTTTCAGCTGTCTCTACTATTGGAGCAGGATGGATTAGGTCCAGTAAATCAACTGGAAAATGAAGTGCTTCCGGTATTTGCCGAGATGGAGTTGAACGGCTCCTTGATTGACCGCGAAAAATGGGAAAGCCTACTCAAGGAGGCTCGGGTTAGGTATGACGCACTGGCCAAAAATCTGCATGATTTGTTTAGCCCGGTGGTGGCTCAAACGAATTTGTTTGGTTTGCCCGCCTTTAATCTTAATAGTAATGTACAGCTGTTGAGTCACCTCAATAAATTGTTGGCTAAGGAAAATGTTAGGCTAGATGGTGGTGCGCTGATTGCGCTGGATAATACAGACGAACAGGCGCTGCTGCGCTACAAACGCCACCACTCGATTTTTTCGGTGATTTTGGAGTATCGTGGGTATCAAAAGATTATCCAAGCTTATGGTGATAAGTTTTTGGAGCATATTCACCAGTTAACGGGCCGTATTCATGCTCATTTTAATCAACTTGAAGCGGACACTGGTCGCAGCTCGAGCTCAAAACCAAATCTGCAACAAGTATTGGGCTATGATGAGGATGATCCGGAGTCGTTGAATTTTCGTAGTTGTTTTATTGCTCGGCTAGACTATCTACTTGTAGGAGCAGATTACTCGCAGCAAGAGTTGAGAATCCTTGCAGATTTTTCTGGCGATCCGACTTTGGCTAAGGCATATTTGACTAAAGATGACGACGGGAATGATCTAGATGTTCATAGATATACTGCTTCTGTAGTATTTGATGTTTCTTATAAAGAAGTCACTAAGAGTCAGCGGCGTGTTTGTAAAACTTTAAATTTCATGCTCGTGTACGGCGGGGGCGCTCAAAAGTTGTCTGAGACTCTGGAAATCAGTCAGGATGAAGCCCAGCAGATTATCGATGATTATTTTAAGCGGTACCCCGGTATCAAGCGGGCGCTGGATCGTTGGGCAAATGAAGCCCTTAATAATGGGATGGGTACAAGTATTTCAGGCCGGCGGCGGTATATGGTGTTGCCACCGCAAGATCACCCGGACTTTACTAAAATAAAAGCTTCGATCAAGCGTAAGGGTCAGAATAATAAAATCCAATCCAGTGCAGCTGATGTGACTAAGAGAGGTATGGTGAATGTGAGACGTGCGATTAGGGAAAATGGTTGGGATGCACGGATTCTGATGGTTGTGCACGATGAAATTGTGTTGGAAGTACGGGCAGATCAGGCGGAAGAGTGTGCTCGGGTAGTGGAGCGTGAGATGATT
>Ga0193708_1000111_pt1 | contig 15991 bp, 11 predicted proteins | sample H3c1metaG_FD_160570 | JGI IMG/M metagenome (GOLD analysis project Ga0193708, IMG submission 160570) | Soil microbial communities from a riparian zone of the East river system, Colorado, United States - H3c1 | ecosystem: Environmental > Terrestrial > Soil > Riparian zone | place: USA: East River...
GCGAACGGGTGCAGAGAATGTTTCCAGGAAAGTATTAAGGTATTTGAGTGACTGCACAGATATCTATGTAAGTTTTGATGTGGACAGCCTTGATTCATCCATTTCAAAAGGCACGGGAACCCCGGTGAGTAATGGGTTGAAAGAAAGAGAAGTGGAAGACCTGATCAGTAAATTCATGCAGAACCGGAAGATATGTTGCTTCGAGATCACCGAAGTGAACCCTACCCTGGATAAAGAGAACCTGATGGCCGAGATCGCTTTTAATATTTTACAGCGAAGCGTGAATGTATTGATGATGAATTAAAGCACATGCAACGAATATTTTATTTATTATTATTTATTTTCCTTTACCAGTTTTCCTTTGCACAAACGAAAGATCTTTATACAAGCTCCACACAAGCCTGGCAAAAAAACTATGTAGCAACGCATGAAGTAGTAAAGCAAAAAGATAAAAAGTACTTTCATTTCTTCCCCGTCAACAAGGCCTTTAATGTTTCCTGTATTTTTGAGAAGATCACAGATACCGCAGGCTTCACCATGAGAACATCAGCCAATACCTTAAAGCATTATTTTAAATACGGAAGGCTGAATTTTAAATTATCGGGTAAAGACCATCATTTGTTCGTTTACCAGGGCAAGGACCTGATGCAGACCGAGAAGTATAAAGATTATTTGTTTGTGCCCTTTACAGATGCAAGCTCCGGTGATGAAACATATGGAAGCGGAAGGTATCTTGAATTTTACATAAAGGATATTAAAAGCAATATGCTGCAGCTGGATTTCAATAAAGCTTATAATCCTTATTGTGCTTACTCAGCAGGTTTTAAATGTCCCATACCGCCAAGAGAGAATTTTTTACCCGTTGCCATCAGGGCGGGTGAAATGAATTTTGGTAAAGCACATTGATATATGCAGAACACTTCACAGCTTTTAATGATACAGCCCGTTAATTTCGGGTTTAATACGCAAACTGCTGTTAATAATAGGTTTCAAAAAGATCCCGGGGACAATATCCAGCAAAAGGCCTTGCAGGAATTCAATGATTTTGTTGCTGTGCTGAGAAAGAATAAAGTGGAGGTTATGGTTATTGAAGATACCGCGGAGCCTTCAACCCCTGATTCTATATTTCCGAATAACTGGATATCCTTTCACGAGGATGGCCGCATATTTCTTTATCCCATGTTTGCAGTTAACCGCAGGCTGGAAAGAAAAGGAAGTGTGCTGGATCTGGTCAAAGATAAATTCACTGTTGCAGGGATAACAGATCTCAGTAAATACGAAGATGATGAGATCTTTTTAGAAGGGACCGGCAGCATGGTCTTAGACAGGGAAAATAAAATTGCCTATGCCTGCATCTCGCCACGAACAGATAAAAAACTACTCGATGAATTTTGCGGCCTCACTGGCTTCAGCCGCGTAATATTCAGGTCAACAGACAGCAATGGAGTTGATACCTATCATACCAATGTGATGATGTGTATTGCTGATAGCTATACGGTCATCTGCCTGGATTCCATCCCGGATGATGAAGAAAGAAAAAATGTTATTGCTTGCCTTGAAAGAACGAATAAAGAGATCATTGCTATCAGCCAGCAACAATTGAATTCATTTGCAGGTAATATGCTGCAGGTTAAGAATACAGATGCTGAATTGTTATTGGTTATGTCAACACAGGCTTATCAATCTTTAACTGCTCCACAAATTGAAGCCTTACAAAGGCATAACCGCATAATTCATTCTTCTTTACTTTCTATTGAAACTGCCGGGGGCGGCAGCGCCAGGTGTATGATAGCAGAAGTGTTTTTGAAAAGAAAATGATAAGGGTTAACAAACCCCACACCTATGGCCTTTCAAATTTTCAAAGATTTAGGCAATAGTAAAATAAAGTATGCTTTAAAAGCAGCATATGATCAATAAGAATTGTCCGGTACAGTATAGCCATATAAACATAGTTAGTTTGTTTTTTCCTTTGTTCTCTTTATCTCACTTACTTTTAAATAAAACGACTATGATATCAATAGTAAGGATCTTTCTTCTTTCGGGTATTGTTCTTTTTGTAAACTCGTGTAAAAAGCACGATGTCGCAACTGCACAAAATATTTACGTAGCCGGTTCGCAATGGAACGGCACAAATTACGTCGCCAGCTTTTGGAAAAATGGGGTGGTAACGCATTTATCTGATGGTACAAGGTCGACCGTTGCGAATTCAATAGTAGTCAATGGCGGCGATGTTTACGTGGCCGGCGAGGAAGAGTACATTGCATTTAACAACATCAGCGTAGCCAAATACTGGAAAAACGGGATAGCGACCAATTTATCTGATGGTACAAAACAGGCATATGCAAAATCGATCTTTGTCAATGGCAATGATGTATATGTTGCGGGGTACGAAGATAATTATGTTTACAGCAGGGCCAAATACTGGAAGAATGGCGTGGATGTTACTTTAACCGATGGAACAAGAAATGCACATGCATACTCCATTGTTGTTGTTGGAAACGATGTATATGTTGCCGGTTGGGAGAATACCGTTGGTAATTACCAGGGAGTTGCCAAATATTGGAAGAATGGTGTAGCTGTTAATTTGACCGATGGGATAAAAGATTCACGGGCATTCTCCATTGTTGTTATTGGAAGCGAGGTTTATGTCGCCGGCTATGAGTCTATCAGTCCATATTCCCGCCGTATCGCAAAATACTGGAAGAATGGAATAGCAACAAACCTGACTGACGGTACTACTGATGCAGTCGCAAACAGCATTGCTGTTAATGGAAATGAGATATTTGTTACAGGCTATGAGATTGATCAAATGTTTTCCCCTGGTGTAGCAAAATACTGGAGAAACGGAATGGTCAACAATCTTTCTGATGGCTCAAAAATTGCCAGGGCAAATGCCATAGCGGTTTTTGGAAATGATGTGTTTGTCGCAGGGCAGGAAAGCAATGGATCCACTTTTATGGCTAAATACTGGAAGAATGGTGGGGCCATCATTCCCGATAATACAGGATTCAGTACATCCAATGCCAGTTCTGTTTTTGTGACGCAATAACGGATTAATAAAACTAAATGCTATGAGATCAATAATAAAAATTCTGTTTCTTTTCTGTACCGGATTCTTGATAAATTCCTGTAAAAAAAATGATACGCCGACGACAGATCCGGTTATTTACCTGGCCGGGGCTTATAACAACGGTTCAAAATCAGTTGCAGCATACTGGAAAGATGGTATAGTGGTCAGTTTATCTGATGGCACAAAGAATGCAGGAGCAAGTTCTATTTTCGTGCAGGGCAATGATGTATACGTTGTTGGAATAGAAGATTTCAGTTATGGTAATGTACTCAAATACTGGAAAAATGGTGTTGGTACAGTTTTAAGTGTACCGACCAAGCATTCAATTCCTGCAAGTTCAAGTGGAATTTTTGTTAATGGCAATGACGTGCATATTGCCGGATTTGATACTGATCCCATAGATTTTACTGAGCGACCCACATATTGGAAAAATGCTGTGGCAACTACTTTAACAAATGCAGCAACGCATGGAGGAGCTATTTCTGTTACTGTTGTTGGAAATGATGTTTATATAGCCGGCGTTGTGACTGACCCAACGGGTTCAAATAATGTTGTTACCTATTGGAAAAATGGTGTTCCCGTAATCCTGACCGATGGTACGAAAGAAGGCTTTGTATCATCTATAGCTGTTAATGGAACTGATGTGTATGTAGCCGGGGCTGAAGAGGCACCAGGTTCTCCAAAAAGTTTTGCACGATACTGGAAAAATGGCATAGCAACCACTTTGTCTGATGGCAGGAACCAGGCTATGGTAACATCAATCGCCATTGCCGGGAACGATGTACATGCTGTTGGCTGGGAGCTAAACGGCACAAATGCTGTAGCAAAATACTGGAAGAACGGAATTGCCACCAACCTGACTGATGGTACAAAAAGTGGTCATGCACATTGTGTTGTTGTTTACGGTAACGACGTATATATCGTCGGGAACGAATCGACCGGTAGTAATAATTATGATTATATTTCTAAATACTGGAAAAATGGTGTGCCTGTCAACCTGGGAAGTACAAACCCTAAATTCTTTGCGCATTCTATTTTCTTAACTCAATAGCCAGATGGCGTAGAAAATAAAAAACCGGGAGATCTCACATCTCCCGGCCTACAAACTAAATTATCAATCGTAAAGCGTTAATATTTTACATTCCTCCTATATCTCTTTTTTGTCTTAAGCTGTTAAGCGAAGGATCCAGTTCAATTGCTTTATCACACATCTGTTGCCCCCTCTGTTTTTGCCCTTTCTTTTGAAAACAAAGCCCGGCCTGGTATAGCGCCTTTCCATCCTTCATGTCCATTTCCAGTAATTTCTGGCAAAATTCCAAAGACTTGTCATATTGCTTTTGCTGGTAGTATGCATCAGCAATAACCCTCAGCATTTCTTTATCGCCCGGCTTCCTGGCAATGATGTCCAGTAATAATTTTTCGCCTTTTTCAAATTCACCGCTATAAATATAAGCGAAGCCGAGGTTCTCTTTAAAATCATTGCTTTGTATAAAGCCCTGTTCTGCTGCTTTATTAAAATAGATCACCGCACCTTTGAAATTATTATTATTGTAATAAAGTAAACCGAGTTCATGCGACCATAGGCTTTTACTTCCGTCTAACCCGATGGCTTTTACATATACCGGTATTGCCTTTGTTTCCAGTTCCATTTCAAAATATGTCTTTGCCAAGGTATAAGTTAACTCTGCATCATTGGCATTTTTTTCCAACAGGCCCTGTAATGCTTTTTCAGCCCTTCCATAGTCTTCCATTTTAAAATATGACATGGCGATTATCCTTTCCGAATTTTCACAGCCCTTACACTTACCTGCAAAGTCGATCGCTTTTTGGTACTGGCGGTAATTAAAATAAAGGTCAGCCAGTTCTTTAATGGCTGCATTATTTTGCGGCTCCAGCTCATGAACCTTTGTAAAGTTTTGCATTGCAGCATCTGTTTTACGCATCGCCAGGTTCACATGACCATTTTCAAGATATGCAGCAGTAAAACGGGGATTTAGTGTTGTGGCTTTTTCAAAATAATTGGAAGCCAGTAAATATTTTTTTCCTGCTTTTTCTTCAAGGCCTTTTTGAAAAAAATGAGATGAGCTATCCTGGGCCCGTGAGAACAGGGCTATTGATATTAAGAATAACGTGACTGTGATTTTTTTTTTCATGTGTTTGGTTGGTACAAGGATTATTGGAGTATTACTGCTCCTAACGCAGGAAGGTGCAGGTTTATTTCATAGATAAGTTTCTTTTTATCCACCAGTTTTAGCTTTGGAGAAGGGTTAAAAACATCACCTGTGCCCCAGTATTCAGCGCTATCACTGTTAAAAACCGCTTTCCACGCAGATTTCCCTTTGACTTTTACCTTCCAGTCCCTGCGCACAATGGGGGTAAGATTCAATATTACCAGTATATCATCCTTCCTGTTCTTTCCTTTGCGAAGATAAGCAACAACAGATTCCTGTCTTTTATCGAGGTCGATCCACTCAAAGCCTTTGGGATCGAACTGCAGTTCGTAAAGGGCAGGCTGCGATCGATACAAATTATTTAATTCCTTCACACATTCCTGCATTTTCTTATGCGGATCGAACTGTAGTAATTCCCACGCAAGCTCTGTTTTGTAATTCCATTCTGTTGTTTGTGCAAACTCGTTGCCCATGAATAAAAGCTTGGCGCCGGGGTGGGTGTACATATAGGTATAAAGCAGCCGCAGGTTCGCAAACTGCTGCCATTCATCACCCGGCATTTTATAGATCATGGGGCTTTTGCCATGCACCACTTCATCATGGCTCAGGGGCAACATAAAATTCTCATCATAGAAATACATCATGCTGAATGAGAACTTGTCCTGGTGAAACTGCCGCAGTAACGGATCCAGTTTAAAAAAATCCAGGGTATCATGCATCCAGCCCATCATCCATTTCATACCAAAGCCAAGGCCACCCGCCGTTGTTGGCTTTGATATTTTTGGCCAGTCTGTGGCTTCTTCCGCAATGGTTTGCACATCAGGGAAATCACGGTAAACCGTTTCATTAAAATGCTTGATGAATTCGATGGCCTCTAAATTTCCATTGCCGCCAAATTCATTGGGTGTCCACTCTCCTTCCTCCCTGGAATAATCCAGGCGAAGTATTGAACTCACGGCATCTACCCTTATGCCATCAATATGGAACTGGTCAAGCCAGAACCTTGCACTGCTTATCAGGAATGATTTTACTTCTCCTCTTTTATAATTAAAGATATAGCTGTTCCAGTCGGGGTGATAGCCCTTGCTCATGTCGGCATATTCATAAGTATGCGTACCATCAAACATGAAGAGGCCATGTGCATCATAAGGAAAATGTGAAGGCACCCAATCCAGTATCACGCCTATGTCTTCGCGGTGAAAGGCATCAATAAGGTCTTTGAATTCATCGGGTGTGCCAAAGCGGGAGGTAGCAGCATAATAGCCGGTACCCTGGTACCCCCAGCTTCCATCAAATGGAAATTCCATTACCGGCATTAATTCCACATGGGTAAAGCCCATATTCTTTACGTATGGAACAAGGTGCTCTTTAAGTTGCCTGTAGCTGTTGTAACTTTCTTCATCTGTTGGCACCGGCCGTTGCCAGCTACCCAGGTGCACTTCATAAACACTCCAGGGCGCATTCAATGAATTGTTCTTTTTCCTTTTCTTCATCCAGGAATCATCCATCCAGTCGTGGCCAGTGATCCATGCGATAGAAGATGTTGCCGGCCTGAGTTCGCAATACTGTGCATATGGATCACTCTTTTTTAATTCGGCGCCTTTAAAGCCTTTGATATAGTATTTATAGAGATCGCCTTTTTTAAAGTTGGGAATAAAGCCTTCCCAGATCCCGGATTTATCGAGGCGGACAAATAAAGGGTGGAGTTGCTTCTTCCAGCCATTAAAATCACCGATCACGGATACGGCAGTGGCATTGGGTGCCCATACTGCAAAATAAAAGCCGGGGGTCTCTAAAACATTCATGAAATGGCTGCCGAATTTTTTATAGCCGCTATATAAGGTCCCGTTTTGAAAATTTCGGATGTCTTCATCTGTAAAGAGCGAATAATTCCAAACCGGTTTCTCTGTATCTACAAAATGCGCTTCCTCGTATTTTATACCGGGTAGCGTAGCCGCTTTATCTTTTTTTATATCCACCGGCGTTACCGGCTGTCTTTTAGATGTTGCCATTTATGGAATTGGGTGAAGATAGTTCCACGGAGAAGCGACCTTCGTTTACGAGAAAATTCGTTTTAACGTAAATTTAAGAATACCCTTTTAGTTATTATCAATTAATATATTCATCTTTAACTAAGAATTTAGTTTAAAACCAAAAACACCCTGCCTGTATATGCCAAAACTGTCTGTCCTCCTTGCCGTATTATTTTTTACAATAAACGCCGGGGCACAAACCATCAATGTGTCCGGTTCTGTTAACGATACCATTCAGAAGAAGGGTGTTCAAAACGCCGTTGTAGCACTGCTTAATACAAAGGATTCTGTCCTGTATAAGTTCACCCGTACAGATGCCGGAGGCAAGTATGCATTCAAAAATATTAAGGGTGGCGAATATGTGATCATGACCACACACCCCTACTTCGCGGATATTGTTTCAAATGTTGATATCAAAGACGCCGAGACCACGATACCTTCCATTGCACTAACCTCGAAAAGTAAATTACTGGAAGAAGTTATTGTAAAAAGCGGCTCGCCCATTAAAATTAAGGGAGATACTACTGTTTATACCGCCGATAGCTTTAAAGTAAGGGCGGGTGCGAATGTTGAAGAGTTACTCAGGAAACTTCCCGGTATCACAGTTGATAAGGATGGAAAGATCACCGCCATGGGTGAGCAGGTTAAAAAGGTATTGGTAGATGGTGAAGAATTCTTTGGTGATGATCCAGGTATTGCTACCAAGAACCTGAGAGCCGATGTTGTAAAAGAGGTTGAGGTCTTTGATAAAAAAAGCGACCAGGCTGCCTTCACCGGCATTGACGATGGTATAAAGGACAAGACGATCAACCTGAAGCTTAAGGATAATGCGAAAAAAGGATATTTTGGAAAGGCAGAAGCCGGTACTGATTTTAAGAATTATTATAACAACAGCGCAATGGCCAATTCATTCAGGGGCAAACGAAAGCTTGCGGCCTATGGCATAATGAGTAATACCGGCAAAACAAATTTAGACTGGAATGATCAGAGTAATTATGGCGGCGGGATGGGTGATAATATGGTGGTGCAGGATAATGGAGATGTTTATTTTACAGGTGGCGGTGGTGACGGTGATAACTATTATGGGGGGCGTGGAGGAATCCCAACAAACTGGAATGGTGGATTACATTACAGCAATAAATTTAATAATGGAAAACATTCCCTGAATGGTGGCTATAAAGTATCAAAAGTGAACAGCCCCAGCGGTGATCAGAGTTATACAACTTATTTTGTAGGGCCTGATTCCAGTTATTCCGGCAGCAAGATCTCCGAGGGCTTTACATCAAAGATCAAGCAAAACCTCAGCCTTACTTATGAAGTGAATATTGATTCTGCAAATTCACTAAAATTTACGTCGAGGGGAAACCTCAACAATACAAGATCAAACAGCAACTACCGGCAACAGGCTGTTACCACCAAGGAACAGTTCATTACAACGGTCAACAACAGGGCGAGTAGTGAAACGGATAATTCTGCCCTGAACAACACATTGTTGTGGAAGCATAAATTTAAGAAAAATGCCCGCACCCTGACCGTCAATATGAATTACAATCTTTCGAACTCAAATACTGACGGGTATCTTTATACAGAAAACAACGACTTTATAAACCATATCAACGATACGGTTGATCAACATAAACTAAAAGATATTAACGCACATACGTTTGCCACAAACCTTACCTATACTGAGCCACTTATGAAAGACCTGTTCATGTCATTTACCTATACATACAGCACTTCAACTAATGCAAATGAGCAGTTGACGTTTTCAAAAGATATGAATGGACTGTATACGAAGCGGGTTGATTCGCTGAGTAATTCTTTCCTGTTCAAACAGGTAAGCAACAGGCCCGGTATCAGCCTCAGGATGGTAAAGAAAAAATACAATTACAGCGTTGGACTTTCAGTATCATCGAATAGCTTTAAGCAGAACAACCGTACAAAGCTCATTTTGAGGGAGTATAACTTCACGAATCTGTTCCCGACTGCATCCTTCTATTACAAGCTCAGTGGGTATGGCGGTATCCGTATGAATTATAATGGCTCTTCCAAAGCTCCTACCCTTGACCAGTTGCAGCCGATCGTTGATAACAGCGATCGCCTGAATCAATATATTGGCAACCCGGACCTGGACCAATCCTTTACCCATTCTGCAAGTGTGAATTATAACTTTTATAATGTATTAAAGGAACGTGGCTTTTGGTCAGGCATCAGCGGCAATTTTATACAAAATGCATTTGTTAATGAAACAACCATCGATAACAGCGGTAAATCAATTTACAGAACCGTAAATACAGATGGTAACTATTTTTTCAACTTATATTCCAACTATAACTTTAAGTGGAAGAAAATAAATACGCACATTTCCTTTGGGCCAAATGCAGCTGCATCAAGGAATATATCATTTTTAAAAACGCCTTTTACCGATATGCAGAAATCAGTGACCACCAGGCTGAGCTATGGCTTTAATGCAGGATTGCGAAAAGATAAAGAAAAGAAATATAATTTTTCAGTTAATACAAATATAAACTGGGTGAAAAATGATAATTCAATAGGAAATGCTGCCGCAGACTACTGGCAGGTGGGTATTAACGCTGATGCAGAACTAACGATCCTGAAAAAATTCCGGTTGGGATCAGATGTCAATTTTAACGCAAAGCAAAAGGATCCCCGTTTCCCTGCAAATAATCAATTCACTACATGGAATGCCTCCCTGAAACATAATGTTTTTAAAGAGGTACTGGAATTATCAGTTTCTGTAAATGATATACTAAGCCAGAACCGGGGCTATGAACGCAATTTTAGTGACAACAAGTACACGGAAACTTACTACAATACACTAAAGCGTTACTGGCTGCTTACACTGACCTGGAATTTTTCAAAGAACGGTAAACCAACAAGCGGCTTTTAATTTTTAAATAAACGAATCATGAAATATATACTGTCAATTGCTTTTACAATTTGCTTTTATGGCTTAACTGCCCAAACATTCATCAGCAAAGGAAAGATCGAATACGAAGTTGTAGTTAATAACCACAAGGCCATGGGTGATGGTACCTGGGCGGAAATGTTCAAGGATAAGATACCCAAGTTAACAAAGAGCTATTACCACCTCACCTTCGATGCTGATAAAAGTATTTATAAGTTCGACCACAAGGATGAGAAGACAAAGGCGCCCATGTGGGGTAATGAAGGCAGCGAAGATAATGTGTGGTATAATGATTACAACAGTGAGAGTTTTGTTCAGCAAAAATCGGTTTTTGGGGATACCTATCTTTTAACCGACAGTCTCATAAATATCGACTGGAAGATGACCAACGAAAGCCGTGAGATAGCCGGTTTCAACTGCAGGAAGGCCGTGGGAAAATTATTCGACAGCGTATATGTATTTGCCTTTTACACCGATGAGATCATTGTAAGCGGCGGACCGATGAGTTTGCACGGGTTGCCGGGCATGATCATGGGAATTACTATCCCACGCATGTTCAGCAGTTGGGTGGCAACAAAGATCGAAGTGAACGGCGTTGACATTACAAAAATAAATGCGCCAACCAAAGGCAGAAAGAAAAAGGCCAAGGAGCTACAGGAAACTGTTGTAAAAGCAACCAAGGACTGGGGAAACTGGGGACAACAGGCTGTTTGGAATATATTCTTATAAATTTAACCCGGTAGAAGCGCCGGTTTTTTTGTGAACGTTATTTTGTGAACGTTGTAAAATTTACAAAATAACGTTCACAAACAGAGGCTGACGCCTTTCATTGATATTATATAGTAAACCCGTCAGGTAATATCGCTCCTTTTTTAATCACTACGATCCCATCTTTAACAGCATACAGTGAATGGTCACTATCCGGCAAATGAGCACCGCCTGTTATGCTGACATCGTCGCCGATGCGGCAATCCTTATCTACGATGGCATTTTTGATCTTACAGCGCTCTCCTATCCCAAGCTTTGGAATGCCCCTTACCAGCGAATGCGCCATTTCGGGAATGGTTTCGTAATAATCGCTGCCCATCACATAAGAGCTGATGATCTCGGTCTCTTTGCCGATCCTTGTTCGGATACCGATAACACTGTTCACAATTTTAGAAGCATGAATGATAGATCCTTCAGCCAGTACACTGCTTTCTACATGCGTGCCTGTGATCTTCATGGGTGGCAGCATGCGTGACCTGCTGTAAATGGTCTTTGTATTGTCGAATAAATTAAACGGTGGTATTTCTAAAGTCAGCGCCAGGTTCGCTTCATAAAAAGAATAAATGTTTCCAATATCTGTCCAGTAGCCATCATACTGGTAACTTAATACTTTGCATTTATCAATTGATGATGGGATAATTTCTTTACCAAAATCTGTTGCTTCTTTTTTCTCATTCAGCAACAGGTCAAATAATAATTGGCGGTTAAAAATATAAATGCCCATTGAAGCCAGGTAGTTACGCCCCATCGCTTTCATCTCATCTCCTGTTTCACTAACCCATTGGGGTAATAATTCCTTTGCAGGCTTTTCTATAAATGAAGTGATGCAGTTTTCAGTATCTGCTTTTAAGATGCCAAATTCAGGCGCTTCCCTTTCGCCAACCGGGATGGTTGCAATGGTGATGTCTGCTTTTTTTTCAATGTGGTTCTCCAGCATTTCCCTGAAATCCATTTGATATAACTGGTCGCCGCTCAGGATCAGTAAATAATCAAAATCATTGTTCTGGATATGTTTTAATGATTGGCGCACGGCATCCGCTGTTCCCTGGAACCATCCAAGGCTATCCGGCGTTTGCTCCGCTGCCAGTATATCAACAAAGCCGCTGCTGAAAGCACTGAACTGGTAAGTATTTTTTATATGCTTGTTCAAAGAAGCCGAATTGTATTGTGTGATCACGAACATCCGGTTGATGTTTGAATTGATACAATTTGAAATGGGAATGTCAACCAGCCTGTACTTGCCTGCAATGGGAACAGCCGGTTTACTCCGGGTGGAGGTCAGCGGGTACAAACGACTGCCTGCGCCGCCGCCAAGGATTACGGCAACTACTGATTTACTGATCATATGTGGATTTAGGTTTATCGTATTGAGTTGTATAAGTTAATATATTTTCCTGCGCTTACTTCCCAGCTGTTATCTATCTGCATCATCTGTTCACGTATCTCCGCCAGCTTTTCTTTATCATCATAAAGCTCAACCGCACGATGTATAGAATAGGTAATGTCCCAAACGGTTGCATTATTGAAACGTATACCATAGCCCTTTGGTTCTCCAAAATCGATGACCGTATCTTTTAAGCCACCCGTACTGCGAACGATGGGCACCGTGCCATAACGCATAGCATACATCTGGTTCAGGCCACATGGCTCTACCCTGCTGGGCATTAAAATAAAATCCGCGCCGGCATACATCTGGTGGGCTAATTTTTCATTATACCCTATTTGTGAATTATAGTACCCGACAAAACTGCTTTTTATTGCCTCAAGTTGCGATTCAACAACAGGATCGCCGCTTCCTAAAATTAAAAAATTCATTTTATTTTTCATAGTACCGAGCGAATCATTGATCGCCTGCGGCAAAAGATCGGCGGCTTTTTCGCCAACCAGCCTTCCAATGAAAATGAACAGTGGCATTTTAATATCCAGGTTAAAGTCTTTGCAGAGTTTTTTCTTGTTGAGCTCTTTACCGGCCTCAATATCTTTTGTTGAAAAATTATCCAGGATATAGGTATCCGTCGCCGGATCCCACACAACCGTATCAATGCCGTTAAGTATGCCGGTACATTTTGCTTTTTCCATTACAAATAACTGTTCAAGCCCGTTGGCATTGTAAGTGAGTTCCTCCATATAGCTAGGGCTTACGGTAGTGACCCTGTCGGCACACTTTACGCCGCATGCCAGCGGGTTGATCATATTATCCCAATCCAGTTTACCCCATTGCCAGGTATCCCAGCCGGGGATATAGGAACTTTTATCCCAACTCATCCATCCCTGGTACTGGCCATTGTGAATGGTAAGAACGGTTGGAACAGATGCCAGGTGCCGGTAAGCAAAACAATGCCGCATCATAAAAGGCACCAGTGCAGCGTGATGATCGTGAACATGAACCACATCGGGCCGGTGTTCCCAGCTGGCCAGCCAGTCAACCACGGCGATCTGGAAAGCACAGAAGCGCTCGGTATCATCATCGTAACTGTAAATATTTTCACGGTCGAGTAAGCCGTAGATATCTACACAGTAAAGGTCAAAGTTTAGTTTATTGGTCTTTTCCTTGATGATGGTATAATCAAAGTGGTTATTCCCCATGGCAAAGCCTCCTTTGTGTTCTACCGTCCATTCATTTTCATAGAGGAATTTGGTGCGGTGCATGGGTATCACAACTTTGGCAATATGCCCCAGTTGTTGCTGGTATTTTGGTAAGGTACCCACAACATCTGCCAGTCCCCCGGCCTTTGCATAAGGGTAACATTCCGCACTAACATGAATAATTTCCATTCAACCGTTTTATTACTCATCAATTTACCAATCATTTTGTTGCAAACCAATTCAAAATGAAAATTTTTCACAATGATTAAATTATTCTATTTTCAACAACTTAAAAACAACAATATGCCAACTGAACAAAAAGATTTAATAACTCCTGTAGAAAATCAATCCTTAAAAGAAACCAATTATGGTGCATTGAGCACATTGGTAACAGTGTTTTTTTTCTGGGGCTTTATTGCAGCAGGTAACAGTGTCTTTATTCCTTTCTGTAAGCATTATTTTAGTTTAGACCAGTTTCAAAGCCAGTTGATAGACTTTGCTTTTTACACTGCTTATTTCGTTGGTGCCCTTGCATTGTTTGCATATGGCGCTTTTGGCGGCAAGGACCTTGTAGGCAAATGGGGATATAAAAAAAGTATCGTTTACGGATTACTGTTCTCAGCCCTTGGTGCTGCGGCAATGATCATCGCAGTAAATGCCAATACATTTGCCGGGATGCTGGTAGGGTTTTTTATAGTTGCATTGGGATTTTCTTTACAACAAACAGCGGCACAGCCTTTTTCCATTTCATTGGGAGATCCGGCTACAGGATCCAGCCGTGTAACCCTGGGCGGTGCGATCAATTCCTTTGGCACTACCATTGGGCCCATCTTCGTTGCCCTTGCATTATTTGGTACCACGGCTGCTATAACAGATGAAAAGATCGCGGCTTTAAGTTTAAGCAAAGTGATCATTTTATATACCTGTGTGGGCGCATTGTTCATTGGCGCTTCTGCCCTTTTCTATTTTTCTAAAAAGGTTCCGGCGGGTATCATGGAAGAGAAGACAGAAAAAGCCAACAAGGCATTATATATGTTATTGATCATGGCGGGATTGCTGTTTATGATGTTCGTTCCCGTTTTTAATACCTATAAAACAGATATGACCAATGCCACTGATGTGGAGAAGCATGCTATGGAGACTTACAGGATGCGTTGGCTATTGGGTGCGCTGGCTGTTGTACTCGTGGGGTTGTTCGTCGCCAATATAAGTTCGAAGAAGAAAGCGAATGGCTGGGGTGCTATGCAATATCCTCAACTGGTCCTCGGCATGCTTGCGATCTTTGTTTATGTGGGTGTTGAAGTTACCATTGGCAGTAACCTCGGGGAATTACTAAGACACGCCGATTTTGGAGGCGTCCAGGCATCTGAAGCTACTCCATACATCGCAATGTATTGGGGAAGTTTAATGATCGGCCGCTGGGCCTATGCGGTAGGTGCATTCAAAATGAAAGAAAGTACGAAGATCATTTTGCAGATCGTAGTGCCCCTGGTAGCGTTTGGGATAATAATAGGCGTTAATACCATTTTCAATTATGATATGCGTGCTTTGTATTATTACATTATTTGCGTAGCCGTTCAGATCATTGGCTTTTATATCAGTAAGAACAAGCCGGCAAGGACCTTGCTGATATTTAGCCTGCTGGGCGTTGTTGCAATGGTGATCGGATTGCAAACTACGGGTACTGTTGCCATCTATGCATTTCTTAGTGGCGGGTTATTCTGTTCCATTATGTGGCCGTGTATCTTCAGCTTATCTATCGCAGGGCTGGGAAAATATACTACACAAGGCTCTGCTTTCCTCATTATGATGATCCTTGGTGGTGGTATCATACCTCCGTTACAGGGTAAGATCGCAGATTACCTCCAGTCAAATTCAACTGTTGCCGGAAGCGGTATTCATAATTCTTACTGGATTGCAGTGATCTGTTTTGCCTACCTGGCATTCTTTGCATTTGCTGTAAAAGGTATTTTAAAAAGACAGGGGATCGATTATGATTCAGAAGTTGGGGCCGCGAGCGGACATTAATAAAATGCCTGAATAAATTTGTTTATGAAGAAGGAATATGCAATAGGAATAGATATCGGCGGCACAACAACCAAATTCGGTATTGTTGATCACCGCGGTGATACTTTATACCGGGGTGTTATTGCCAGCAATAAATATGAAGAGATAGAACCCTACCTTGATGAATTATACGCCGCCCTCTCGCCTGCCATAGAAGAAGTAGGTGGTATTAAAACAATTAAAGGTATCGGTATTGGCGCACCCAATGGCAACTTTTACAACGGCACGATCGAATACGCTCCCAATTTAAAATGGAAAGGGATCGTTCCGCTTGCAAAACTGGTAACAGATAAATTCAATGTGCCGGCTGCATTGACAAATGACGCTAATGCAGCAGCCGTTGGAGAAATGATGTACGGCGCCGCAA
>Ga0193708_1000112_pt1 | contig 15897 bp, 20 predicted proteins | sample H3c1metaG_FD_160570 | JGI IMG/M metagenome (GOLD analysis project Ga0193708, IMG submission 160570) | Soil microbial communities from a riparian zone of the East river system, Colorado, United States - H3c1 | ecosystem: Environmental > Terrestrial > Soil > Riparian zone | place: USA: East River...
CGGTTCATCGGCAGCGGCGCCGGCTTGGCATCGCTATCCATCAGCGGAACGGCGACAAGGCGATGGAGTCGACGGCGTAGATCGCGCCGCGCTTGAACGAGGCTTGGCGTTCGCCTCCAGGCCAACCGCCGCAGGCCGACAGGCGCGGCGGCGCGGCCGGTTTGTTGGCGACAGGCGAGGCTGGTTCCGGCTTGTGGATCCCGCTGCGTCGAAACAGCGATCCGGTGTGGATGCCCATGGCGTGCTCCAGTTCCCAGTTACTCAAAGATGGTCGTGTGTCCTGTGCGCTGCGCGTAGCCTGGATGAAACACGCGCTCCGGGTCGAGGGAGGAAGAGAATCCCGTCACGCTGTGCTCCACCCGGGCTACGGCGAGGCATCGATCTCGTAATGCTCGACCGTCGGCTCGAACTCGAGCAGGAAGTCCTTGTCCTCCGGGTAGTACTTGGCGCGCTCGATCTGGTCGCCCGCGAACGCCTTGATCGCTTCGAGCGATTGCCAGTGCGTCAGCGTCAGGACCTGGGTGACGTCGCCCTCGGCGCGCCGCAACAGGTACACCGCCAGGTTGCCAGGCGTGGCGGTGTAGTCCGGGATCGCACGCTCACGCAGGAAAGCCAGGTAAGCGTCCGCCTTGGCGGTGGGCACGGTGCCGTGCCAGATGCGGGCGATCCGCTGGCTCATCCGTTGCAGGCCTGCGGCTGCCGCTCGTTGTTGCAACGCGGGTCCCCGCGTCGATCGAGTTTCGCCGTCGCGGCCTCGGGCGAGGCATTCGCCGCGACCGGCAACTCGAACGGTTCGTCGAGGTCGAGGTTGTAACCGGCGTGCATCGGTCGGCCACCCAGCAGGAACAGCTGGTCGAGCAGGCTGGGGCCTTTCGCCGGCTTCACGACAGCGCGCCCGATAGCGGACGCGCCGCGCTTGGCGGAGATCTCGCGGGTGCTCGCAGCGGTATCAGTCGTCGAGCGCGCGCGGCGACCCTGCCGTGCGAGCCAGCTCGCGGACGCGGCGCGGTTGCCGAGCGTCGGACCGAAGTCGGCGGCGGCGGTGTGGGCGCCGTACTCGGCGCGCGGTTCTTCCAGGTCCTCGGGACGGGTGAAATGACCGTCCAGGAACATCAGGCCTTTGAACATGTTCATGGGGTGCCTCCGGGCATCGCGGCAGATGCGGAATGCGTCTGTCTGTTGAACAGAGCAGAAGATAGGCTCATGCTTTGGCAGGTAAAAGCGACAGTTTTGCAAGACAGACTTGAGCTGAATTCAACACGGGGGCCACCATGAGCCGACCACCGCTTCAGGCCCTGCAAGGGTTCGTCGCCGCCGCCCGCGCCGGCAACCTGTCGCGTGCGGCCGAGTCGATGCACCTCACCGTCAGCGCACTGAGCCACCAGATCAAGACGCTGGAGGAGCGCATGAACTGCCGCCTGTTCGTGCGCGGTTCGCGCGGCGTGAGCCTGACCCCGGACGGCGAGCGCCTGCTCGAACGCGTGGCGCCGCATTTCGATGCGATCGCGCAGGCGCTGCAGCCGTTTGCCGCACGCCGCGACGACGTGTTGACGATCAGCGTGACGCCGTCGATGGCCTCGGCTTGGCTGGTGCCACGCTTGGGCCACTTCCTGGCCACGCAGCCGCAGATCGAGATCAACCTGCAATCCGACACCGCGATCGTCGATTTTGCGCGCGACCACGGCGTCGATGCCGCGCTGCGCATCGGCGTCGGCGGTTGGCCGGGCGTGACCGCCGAACACCTGTTCGACGAATGGCTGGTGCCGATGGCGAGCCCGGCGCTGGTTGCACGCATGGGCACGCCGGCCCTGCCCGACCTGGCGCAGTGGCCATTGATCGGCGATCCCGAAGGGCAGTGGAACCTCTGGTTCGCCCTGCATGGCGGCACGCCGCCCGCCCGCTATGTCGCCAACCTGGACGATTCCGAATCGATGCACCGCGCCGCGCTCGAAGGCGTCGGCGTGGCACTCGGGCGGCTGACGCGCGCGCGCCTGTGGCTGGACTCCGGCCAGCTCGTGCCGCTCACCAACACGCAGCTGAAAACCGACTACGCGCACTACCTGGTGTATCCGCCGCGCTCGGCGACGCATCGTGGCCTGCTCGCGTTCCGCACGTGGCTGCTGGCGCAGGCCGCCGAACATCTGCAGCACATCGAACAAACAAGCGCAGTCGACACGCCACGGACCTGATCCGCGGCGCACGCAGATGTGGCACCCTGCGCACCTCGTCCCCCATGGAGTCCGCCATGTTCCGCACCGCCCTGCTCGCCTCCGCCGTGGCCGTCGCACTCGCGGCCTGCGCGTCGTCCATGTCGGCGTCCGACAACAACGCCGCGACCGATGCGGAGGCAGCAGCGGAAAGCAGCGCTGCGCCGACGACCGCGTCGCTCGCCGATGCCATCGCCGGCAGCTGGCGCGATCCGAAGAACAGCGCCCGCGACGGCTATCGCCATCCGCAGGAAACGCTGTCGTTCTTCGGCGTCGCGCCGAATCAGACCGTCGTCGAGATCACGCCCGGCGGTGGCTGGTATGCGGAGATCCTGGCGCCCTACCTGCGCGAGTCCGGCCGCTACGTCGCCGCGGTGGTCGACCCGGCCACGGTGGCGGAAGGCAAGAACCGCGACTCCCAGCAGAAGTACAAGTCGCAACTCGAAACGAAGTTCAGCGCCGCGCCGGCGCAGTTCGACCGCGCCAGCGTCGTCGCCTACGACCCGGCGGCGCCGAGCTTCGGCGCGCGCGCTTCGGTCGATGTCGTGCTGACCTTCCGCAACGTGCACAACTGGCGCATGGCCAAACAGGCCGAAGGCATGTTCAAGGGCTTTTATGCGGTGCTCAAGCCGGGCGGCGTGCTCGGCGTGGTCGAGCATCGCGCCAAGGCCGACGTGCCCGCCGACGACAAGTCAGGCTACGTCGGCGAAGCGCAGGTGATCGCGATGGCGCAGGCGGCCGGCTTCGAGCTCGATGCGAAGAGTGAGGTCAACGCCAATCCGAAGGACACCAAGGATCATCCGAACGGCGTGTGGACGCTGCCGCCGGTCAACGACCACGATGCCGAGGACGATGCGAAGTACGCCGCGATCGGCGAGAGCGACCGGATGACGTTGCGGTTCGTGAAGCCTGCGCAATAGCCGCAGCCGTGCCGGAGGGCTTTAACGCTCTTGCTCGTCATTCCCGCGAAGGCGGGAACCCAGCGACTTTGCGGTTGTTGACGGAAACCAGAACGGCACTGGGTTCCCGCCTTCGCGGGAATGACGGTCAGGGGCCGCAAGATTCCTGCCCCCTTTCGGTTGACGGCTCACGTTCCCAGACATGCTCATCGCCTTCAACAAACCCTACGGCGTGCTGTGCCAGTTCACCGATCGCAGCGCTTCGGCCCGGCGTACGCTGGCCGGGTTCGGCTTGCCGCAGGATGTCTACGCCGCCGGCCGTCTCGACCATGACAGCGAAGGCCTGCTGCTGCTGACCGACGACGGCGCGCTGGCGCATCGCATCACCGATCCGGAGCACAAGCTGACCAAGACCTACCTGGTGCAGGTCGAGGGCACACCGCGGGAGGAGCAACTCGTCGCCTTGCGCGAAGGCGTCGTCCTCAACGACGGCCCGACCCGTCCGGCGCAGGCGCGCGCGCTGCCCGCACCGCCGGCACTGTGGCCGCGCGATCCGCCGGTGCGATTTCGTAAAACGGTCCCCGACGCGTGGCTACAGCTGAGCTTGCGCGAAGGCCGCAATCGTCAGGTGCGGCGCATGACCGCTGCGGTCGGGCTGCCGACCCTGCGACTGGTGCGCGTGGCGATCGGCGCGTGGCTACTGCGCGACCTGCCGCCGGGAAGCTGGCGCCCGCTCTGAAGCCGCGGTGCCCGGCGGCTGAATTGTTCAGCGCTGTCCTGCGTGGGCGTATCGTGTCCTGAAACGATTTGCTAACGTCCCAGCTCGCGCCCAGGCGCATTCAGCTTGGGCCATCAACGGATCGGGGCGCAAGGGACAAGGACAACGCATGACTACGCCGGTGATGACTCCGGGCAGGATCCTTGTCGTCGACGACCAGCCGGCGAACCTGCGCGTGGTCAGTGCCCTGCTGGCGCGGCACGGTTACGAAGCGATCGTCGCCAACAATGGCGACGAAGCGTTGGCGATGGCCAGTGAGCATGTTCCCGACCTGATGCTGCTGGACATGATGATGCCGGGCATGGACGGCTTCGCCCTGCTCGGCCACATCAAGCAGCGCTTGCCGCTGCTGCGCGTGCCGGTGGTGTTCCTGACCGCGGTGCAGGATCGTGACCTGCTGCTGCGCGCGTTCGACGCTGGTGCGGTCGACTACGTCACCAAGCCGTTCATGCCGGAGGAACTGCTGGCGCGCGTCAACGCGCACGTCGGCCTCAAGCTGGCGCGCGATCGTCTCGAACGCGTCGCGCGCGAGCGTCAGGAACTCGTCAACCTGGTCGCGCACGACCTGAAGAATCCATTGAGCAGCGTGCTGTTCGCCAGCGACATGCTGCTCAACGAAGACGTGCGCCGCGAGCGCATCCCGCGCTACCTGCAGATGATCCAGGACAGTGCCAAGGACGCGCTCGGCTACATCCGGCGCTATCTCGAAATCCAGGCGGACGGTGCGCGCAGGCACGCCGACGGCGACAACGCCTGCGTGCCGCTGCGCGAAGTGCTGGCCTGGCTGGGCGGCCGCTACGAACTGCAGCTCGAAGGTCGCGGCATGCGCCTGCACGTGCGCGCCGGCGAGCAGGACGGGCTGGTCGCGATCGAAGGCCTGGTGCTGCGCCAGGTGGCCGAGAACCTGATCAGCAACGCCATGAAATACGCCCCGGAAAGCGAGGTCGAACTGTCGATCCGCAGCAGTTCGCCAGGCTTCTGGCAGTTGCTGGTCGAAGATCGCGGCCCCGGCATTCCCGCCAACCTGCAGCGCGAGTTGTTCAAGCCTTTCGTGCGATTGAGCGATGGCGATCCCGACGGCATGTCGAGCGGCCTGGGACTGTCGCTGGCGCGCCAGATCGTCGCCAACGCCGGCGGCCATCTCTGGTACGAGGATCGCGACGGCGGTGGTGCGCGCTTCATCGTCGAATTGCCCGAGGCGCGTGCGAGCGATAACGAGATCGCCTGATCCCGGCACTGCGGCAAGGACTCACATGAAAACGCCGGCGCGATCGCCGGCGTTGTTCATGGGCTGTCGTCGCTCACGTCGTCGATTCGGCCTTAGTGCGACTCGCGCGCTTGCTAGCGCTGCGAGACTTCGTGCCATTGCCGCGCTTGGCCTCGATCCGCGTCGACTTGCCCTCGATGGCGCCGTTCTCGGCCTGTTTCTGCTTGCGCCGGATCAGATACCACACCAGTCCTGCGCCTGCCGCCGTGGCGACCGCCACGGCCGGGTTGCGCCGCACGAACTTCGACGCCACGCGCGTGCCGGTTTTCAGCGCGCCCAATGCCGCGCCGGTTTCGATCCACTTGATCGCGCGATCGGGCACGTTGTTCTTGATGCCTTCGCCGACCTGCGTCACCAGGTCCAGTGCGCGTCCCGGCAGGGAATCGAGTCTGCTCATCATTGTCGTCCTGAGTGTCCTTGGGTCGGGCCAGTGTCCACAGCGGTCCGTTGACTCGGCGTGAGCGGGCGCGGACGTTGCCGGCTCGGCGCTGAATGGCACATCATGCTCGCGCGCCGCCAGTCATGCGTCGCGCAGGCAGGCGTCGCAGGAGACCATGATGATCCGGGTATTGCCGAAGGTGCTGAATAGCGCGGAGCTCGCCGCCGTCGACGAGTTGCTGCCGCAGGTCGGGTTCGGCGATGGTCGCGCGACCAATCCTGGTTCGTCGGTCAAGCAGAACCTGCAGGCGCCGCAGGAGGATCCCGCCAACATGCGCATCGCCGAAATCGCACGTGCCGCGCTGTTTCGCCACGCCGAACTGCGCGTGCTGGCACAGCCGCGCACACTGGCGCGGACCACGGTCGTGCGCTACGAACCGGGCATGACCTACGGTTGGCATGTCGACGAGGCCCTTTTCCCGTCGACGCCGCCGATCCGCAGCGACCTCTCGTGCACGGTATTCCTCAACGATCCGGCCAGTTACGACGGCGGCGAGCTCACCATCCAACTCGGCGCGCAGGAACTCAGTTACAAGCTCGCGCGCGGCGATGCGATCCTGTATCCCTCGACCACCATCCACCAGGTCGCTCCGGTCACGCGCGGCGTGCGCATCGCGGCGATCACCTGGCTGCAGAGCTGGATCGCCGATGCGCAGCAACGCGAACTGCTGATCCAGCTGGAAGAGGCACGCGCCCGGGCCGGTACCGACGATCCACGCCTGGCCGTGCTGCTGGCCTCGTTGCGCAGCAACCTGTTCCGGATGTGGGCCGATACCTGAGCGAGTTAGCGGCGAACCTGCCGCTACGCAAGCGCCGCTGTGAATTGCGGATGCCGTTGCAGGAAACGTTCGCGCCATCGCTTGCCGGCTTCGATCTCGGTGGCGAAGCGATGACCGGCTAGCGCAAGGTCGTGTTGCCGGTCCGCTGCGTCGTACGCATACGTCTCCGCCTTCGAGTATCGCGACCAGGCAGGCGATGCCAACGCCGCGGCCAGTCCGTCGCGCGGCAATTGCAGATGTGTGGCGATGTCCGCCAGCACGGCATCTGGCCGTGCCAGCAGGTCCTCGAAATCGATCCGCATCACGCGCGCGCCGTGGTGGCCTTGCGACAAGGCATGGAAGCGGACGCGCTCGGCGACCCACCCGAGGGCGCAGCGCTCGGCCACGCTGTCGGCTTCCGGCAGCGTGTCCGCCGCGATGAGGCCGGCAAGATGGTGCCTACGGCCAGGCTCGGCCGCCAACGCGTCGCGTACCGAAGCCTCCGCCTTGAGCAGCGTCGACAGGTACGGCACAAGCGGCATGTCGAGCAGCAGCGCGCGTCCACCGCCCACTTCGAGGATCGGTTCGATCAAACCGTTGCAGCTGCTCGTCGCCTTGATCACGGTGCGCGTCGACGAGGTCTGCGGCCGGCTCCATAACGCAATCATGGGCCGCAGCAACATGCTGTCTTCGTCGCGCGCGATGCCGCTGCTGTCCAGCGCAGCAGCCAGGGTCCGCAGCGGCAGAGGCTCGCGCAATACCTGCACGCCTTGCCAGGATTGCAGCAGGCGCGACAGCAGCGTCGAGCCGCAGTGTCCGATATGAAAGATGAAATCCGCGCTGGTGCCGTGCGTCGATGGCGCGGCGTCGGCGAGCAATGAAAGCGGGATCCACGCGGCCTGTGGCTCGGCAGGCAACGCGCGCTCATCGAGGAACGCAGCGCCGGCGCGCTGCTCCGCCGTCAGCCGCAGCAGCAGCAGGCGCCGGTTGCCGAGATCGAGCTTGAACGGCAGGTAGTCCGGGTCATCCAGCAGTGACATGGCCTGCAAGGAAGGAGGGCGTTGCGCGACAGTGTAGGCGAGCGCCTGCGCGTCGGTCCGTCTTCGACCGGCCAAGGCAAACCCGGAACAGGGCCATGAGACGGCGTGCTGCGCGCCGGCGCGATCACCGCAGCGATGGCAGGCTCAGCCGGTCTCGTGCGGCTGGTTCAACACCAGCCAATACAGTCCGACCTGCTTCACCGCCCAGACGAACTGCTCGAAGTCGACCGGTTTCTGAATATAGCTGTTGACGCCCAGCGCATAGCTCGCCTCGACGTCGAACGGTTCGGCACTCGTGGTCAGCACCACGACCGGCAGGCTGCGCGTGCGCTCGCTGGCGCGGATCGCCTGCAGCACTTCGCGGCCGTCGACTTTCGGCAGGTTGAGATCGAGCAGCACGATCGATGGCAGGTCGTCGGGGTCGCGTGCGGCGTGCGTGCCGCGCGCGAACAGATAGTCGAGCGCTTCGACGCCATCGCTGACCACCACCAGTCGATTGGCGAGCTTGGCCTCGACGAACGCGATCCGGGTCAGTTCGACGTCGTCCGGATTATCCTCGACCAGCAGGATCGCCTTCTCGCTCATGCCTCGTCCTCGTCCATGGCCGCCGCCGGCAGTTCGACGTGGAACGTGCTGCCGGATCCGGGTTCCGATTCCGCCCAAACGCGACCGCGATGCCGTTCGACGATACGTTGCGCGATCGCCAGGCCGATGCCGTTGCCGCCTGCCTGTTCCGGTCCGTGCAGGCGCTGGAAAGGCTCGAACAGTTTGTCAGCATAGCGCATGTCGAATCCCGCGCCTTCGTCGCGGATCGACAGCAGCAGGCGATCGTCCTGGCGTTCGCCGGAGACGTGGATGCGCACGCGCTCGCGCTCGCGCGAGAACTTCCAGGCGTTGTGCAGCAACTGGTGCAATAGGGATTTGAGTTGCCGCTCGTCGCCCAGCGCGAACAAACCACGCTGCACTTCGAACTCCGCCGCACGTTCGGGTTCGGCATCGGCGAGCTCGGCATACGCCCACTCGGCAAGCAGGCTGACGTCGACGGCCTGCAGCCTGAGTTCCGCGCGCGTCGCACGCGACAGTTCGAGCAGCGAGTCGATGAGGTCCGACATGCGCGCCGCGGCGGCGCGGATCCGGCCGAGATAATCGCGGCCGGTCTCGTCGAGCTGATCGGCCTGTGCGGCGAGCAGCGCCGCGAAGCTGTCGATCGCACGCAGTGGCGCGCGCAGGTCGTGGGAGATGCCGTAGGCGAAGAGTTCCTGCTGGCGATTGATGGCCTGCAGTTGCTCGCTGCGTTGCTCGTCGTGCTGTTCGAGTGCCTCGTTGAGTTCGCGCAGGGTCTGTTCGGCCGCGCGCTGTGCAGTGATGTCGCGCAACTGCACGATCAGATAGCTGGCGCGGCCGTGCTCGTCGCGCATGGCGGCTACGTTGACGTGCGCCCACAGCACCTCACCGTCGCGACGCAGGTAGCGCTTCTGGGCATCGAGCGCGGCAACGCTGCCTTCGACCAGGTCCGCCATCGAGGCCTGCGACATCACGATGTCGTCGGGATGCGTGAATTCGGCTGCCGCGTGTCCGATCAGCTCAGCGGCGTCATAGCCGAGCATCCGCTCCAGCGCCGGATTGATCTCGACCCAGCGTCCGTCCACGTCGACGATCGCCATGCCGATCCCCGAAGACTGCATAGCAAGGCGGAAACGGTCGTCGGAGCGGGACTCGTCGGTGCGAGACCCTTGGGAGCCGGAATCGTCGGAACGAGCCTCTTCGCGCTGGTCGGTCACATGGTCGCTGCGAGGGATGCCTACCGACACACTAGCGACGGCGTCGTGCAGGTCAAGTGTAAAAAGTGTGAAGGCACGGTAGCACGCTGCTGCAGCGGGCTGGCAGAGTCGTCTTCCCACGGCCGCGATTTGCACGTTGCGCCTCTTCCATCGACGAGCACGCGCGCACGAACGATTGTCGCGAGTGACGCCGCCGGAGGACGGCTGGACCGGCACGCCCCGGCTCCTGGATCAGAACAATTGCCCTTGCGGCGACGGCTTGCGCGGCGCGACGAAGTGCGCACTGTCCAGCGGCGGCAGCCGGCCGAAACCCAGCCGCTTGTGGGCCTTGGCGAAGCGCATCGCGATCAGGTCGGCGAACGGTCCCTCACCGCGCATGCGCGTGCCGAAGCCGCTGTCGTAGTCCTTGCCGCCGCGCATCTGCTGCACCAGGCTCATGACGTGCTGCGCGCGCTCTGGGTAATGCAGCTGCAGCCATTCGCGCCAGATCTGCTTGAGTTCGTGCGGCAGTCGCAGCAATACGTAACCTGCCGAGCGCGCGCCGGCGACGTGCGCGGCTTCGAGGATCGCTTCCAGGTCGCGGTCGGTGATCATCGGGATCACCGGCGCGACCATCACGCCGACCGGCACGCCGGCATCGGCCAGCGCTCGCATCGCCTTGAGTTTCGTGTGCGGTGCCGACGCGCGCGGTTCCATCTTCGCGGCCAGTCGGTTGTCGAGCGTGGTGACCGAGAAGAACACCGTGACCAACCGCTGCGCCGCCATCGGCGCCAGCAGGTCGAGGTCGCGCGTGACCAGCGCGTTCTTGGTGATCAGGCTGACCGGGTGCCGGCATTCGGCCATCACCTCGAGCAGTTCGCGGGTGATGCGGTAGCGTCGCTCGATCGGCTGGTAGGCGTCGGTGTTGATCCCGAGCGCGATCGGTGAGCAGCGATAGGATGGCTTGGCGAACTCCGCCCGCAAGCGTTCGGCGGCGTTGGTCTTGGCGTAGAGCTTGGTTTCGAAGTCCAGGCCCGGCGACAGCTCGAGATAGGCGTGCGATGGGCGCGCGAAACAATACACGCAGCCGTGCTCGCAGCCGCGATACGGATTCACCGACTGGCTGAAGCCGATGTCCGGCGAGTCGTTGCGGCTGACGATGCTGCGCGCCCGCTCCTCGCGCACCTGGGTGTCCGGATGCGGTGGAACTTCATGCTCGTCACCACTGCCGTCGACCGATAGCTGGTAGAGCGAACCCCAGCCGTCGTCCTCGGATTGCGCGATCGTCTTTTCGTAGCGCCCGGGCACGCGCGAGGCGGCGCCGCGACCCTTGATCGGGCCGTATATCGCCAGCGGCACGTCGCCGATGGAGTCTTTTTTGCCGGGAGCCGCCATGCCACGTAGCCTACGCCCGGCGTGTCGCATCCTGTGCGACGACCTTCGCGGGAACATGATGCCGGATCCGACATGGGTGACCTGACGATGCCCGCACTGCTGGTGCGTGCCTGGGACGCCTTGCTCGCCGTTCCGCATCTCGGCCTGTACCTGGCGGCCGGCTGGTTCGGTTACCTGGTGCTGCTCGGCGGCTGGATCGTGCTGCAGAAGCGCGAGCCGGTGGCGACGCTGAGCTGGCTCATGGGCCTGGCGTTTCTGCCTTATCTGGGCTTCCTGATCTACGTCGTGTTCGGCCCGCAGAAGATCAAACGGCAGCGCTTGCGCCGCGCACGGACGCGGGTCGCATTGCCGAACATCGAAGGCCAGACGGACGGCAGCGACCTCATCGAACTCGGCAACCTCGCCCAGGCCACGACCGGGCTGCCGCCGAGCACCACCCGCGACGTGCGTCTGCTGATCGATGGCGCGGCCAAGTACGACGCGCTGCTTGCCGATATCCGCGAAGCCCGCAACCACATCCACCTCGAGTACTACATCTTCGATCCGGACGAAAGCGGGCATGCCGTGCGCGATGCGTTGATCGAACGCGCGCGCAATGGCGTCAAAGTGCGCCTGCTCCTGGATGCGGTCGGCTCGTCGAGGTCGCGGCGTTTTTTCAAGCCGCTGCTCGAAGCAGGTGGCGAACTGGCGTGGTTCCATCCGTTGCAACTGGGGCGTATCTGGCAACGGACCTGGCTCAACCTGCGCACCCATCGCAAGATCGTGGTGATCGATGGCCGCGTCGCCTACACCGGTGGCATCAACATCACCGATGACGAGAACGAACGGCTGCGCAGCGATGCCTATCGCGACCTGCACCTGCGCCTCGAGGGCGATGTCGTGCGTGCCTTGCAGCTGGTGTTCGTCGAGGACTGGGCCTACGCCACCCAGAGCCGCGACTTCATTTCCGAAGTGGCGCGCGCGATGCCCGAGGCCGAGCCCGGGCCGCGCATCGCGCAGGTGCTGACCTCGGGGCCGGATTCGTCGTGGGAAGCGATCCACCGCCTGCACGTGAGCACGATCCACGCCGCGCGCCACCGGGTGTGGCTGGTCACCCCTTACTTCGTGCCCGGCGAGGCCGCGATGATGGCGCTGACTTCTGCTGCGCTGGGCGGACTAGACGTGCGCCTGCTGGTACCGAGGATGAGCGACTCGCGCCTGGTCACGCTGGCGGCGCGCTCATATTTCGACCAGTTGCTCGCAGCCGGCGTCAAGATCTATGAATACGGCCCGCGCATGCTGCACAGCAAGGCGCTGCTGGTCGACGACGGCATCGCTTTGATCGGCAGCGCCAACTTCGACCATCGCAGCTTCCGTCTCAACTTCGAGGTGTCGATGCTGTTCCAGGACGAAGGCATTGCCGCCGTGCTCGCGAAGCTGATCGAAAGCGAGTTCGCGCATGCCCCGCGCGTGCGTCATGACCGCAAGCGTTCGTTGTTCCGCGACGCATTGCCCGAGGCGCTGGCGAGACTGCTGTCACCCTTGTTGTGAACGGACTGACCAGCGGCGCCAGCGCCATGGCGAACGGCCGCCAGTCGCGGCCAGACCGGGTAGACTGGCGCCGATTTTTCAGGGAGCCGTGCCATGTCCTGGTTGTTCCTGCTGCTGGCTCTGGCCGCGTTCGCGGTCGCGTTCAAGACCTCGTCGGTCGCGCTGGCGACGATCTGCCTGCTGGTGGCGTTGGGCCTGCTGGTGGCGTGGGTGATGGGGTTGCTGGCGCAGCGCGTCGGCAACAGCACCCGCGACGATGCCCTGATGCTGGATCCACAGGAACTGCGGCGTTTGCGCGAACAGGCTGAGGCGCGCCGCGCCGCGGCATCGGCGCCTTCGGAACCGCCGGCGGCTTGAACTCTCCGCTCGTCGCCTGCCCTCCCCCGGCTGCGTCGCAGCGATGACGCGGCTGAGCGTCAACGTCAACAAGATCGCGGTGCTGCGCAATTCGCGCGGCGGACGCGATCCCGATGTCGTCGCCGCCGCGCGCGCCTGCCTCGAGGCCGGTGCGCACGGCATCACCGTGCACCCACGCCCGGACGCACGCCACATCCGCAGCGACGACGTGCTGGCACTGGCGGCACTGACGCGCGAGTACGGCGTCGAGTTCAACCTCGAGGGCAATCCCTTCGCGCCGCCACGCGGGGATTATCCCGGATTCCACGCGTTGTGCGCGCAGGCGCAGCCGGCGCAGGCAACGCTGGTGCCCGACGGCGACGCGCAGCTCACCTCCGACCACGGCTTCGATTTCGAGCGCGACGCCGACGCTCTGCGTCCGCACGTGGCTGCGCTCAAGAGCCTGGGCTGCCGGGTTAGCGTATTCGCCGATGCCGGCGCCGCAATGGCCGCGGCCGCTGCGGTCGGCGCCGATCGCATCGAGCTGTACACCGGTCCGTATGCCGCGGCCTTCGCGGCCGGTGCGCCGGATCCAAGTACGGCATATGCAGAGACGGCGCGACGCGCCCGAGCGGCCGGCTTGGGCGTCAATGCCGGACATGACCTCGACCAGGCGAATCTCGGCGCCTTCCTGGCGGGCGTGCCCGACGTGCTCGAGGTGTCGATCGGACATGCGCTGATCAGCGAGGCCTTGTACGAAGGCCTCGCCGCCACGATCAGGCGCTATCTCGCCGTCCTCGGCCAGGGTTAAGCCGCACCATCAGGGTCGACTGGTGCGGGTCCGCTTGTTGACGCGCGCTATTTCCGGACGAACGCGATGTTCGTCATCCCGGCATTCTTCGCCAGCGCCATGACCTTGGCGACCGACTGGTAGTCGCTGTCGCCGTTGGCGTCGATCTGCAGCCGCGGCGGGTTGTCGCGGTGGCCCTCGATTTCCGCCCGCATCAGCGACGGCAGCGCCGCTAACGACGCGAGGCTGTCATTCCAGTACACCTCGCCGGAGGCCGCGATGCGCAGATCGATCGACTCCGGTGGCAGCGGCCGCTCCTTGTCCGGGGGGAATGGCTGCGGCAGGGCGAAAGTGATCGGCTTGGACAGCGTCGGTGCCGTGACCATGAAGATCACCAGCAGCACCAGCATCACATCCACCAACGGCGTGATGTTCATTTCGGCGATGCTGCGCGGTGCAGGGTCGTGCCGGGAGAACGCCATGACGCACCTCCTTCGTGGTGGAGACGCGATCGACGCTACGCCTTGCCGCCGATACTGGGCAAGCATAAAAAAGCGCCGCCCGATGGGCGGCGCAATAAATCAGGTAGGCGTTTACCGGTAGGCATCCGCGGCCGGCTGCAGGCCCGCCGCGGGGTGGAGCAAATCAGTTCTTGACGAAGCCGATCTTCTGCATCTGCGCGTTCTTCGCCGCAGCCAGCACCTTCGCCAACACGCCGTAATCGGCGTCGGCGTTGGTGTCGATCTCCAGCGTGGGCTGGTTGTTGACGTCGCGCTGGACCTCGCTTTCCATCATATTGCGCAGCGCCGAAACCGGCACCGGGCCTTCGTTCCAGAACACCTGGCCGGAGGCGTCGATGCGCACGCGGATCGGCTCGGGAGGATCGACGTTGGTCGGTGGCGGGTTGAGCGAGCGCTGCGGCAGGTCGATGTTGATCGGGAACGATGGCGTCGGCGCGGTCACCATGAAGATGATCAGCAGGACCAGCATGACGTCCACCAAGGGAGTGACGTTCATGTCGGCCATCGGTGCGCCTGCACCGGAGTCGGAAGCGAATGCCATGGTGTCTCTCCGTTAGCGCTTGAGTTCGGGTTCAGCGACGAACCCGACCTTTCGCATGCCCTGGGCCTGGGCGATGTTCACGATCTCACTGACAACGCGGTACTTCGTCGTACGATCGCCGCGGACATTGATCGCCGGCTGCGGCGTCTTCTGCGCCTCGACAGAGAGCTTGCTTTCCAGCAGGCCCTTTGTCACCGGCTCGTCGTTCCAGAAGATGCTGCCGTTCTCGAGCACCGCCAGCGTGATCGGTTGCACCGGGGGTCCCTTTTCTTCCTTCTTGTCCAGCGTGGCCTTTGGCAGCTCCACCTTGGTCTTCTGGGTCATCAGAGGCGCGGTGATCATGAAGATGATCAGCAGCACCAGCATCACGTCCACGAGGGGCGTAACGTTGATCTGCGACATCGGAGCGCCGGTTTCGTTGCCGGTGGCGAAGGCCATGGTCGGTCTCCCTCAGTCGCTTAACGCTTGACCGCCGGCATCTCGCCGACGCGCGCGCCGGTAGCGAAGAAGTCGTGCAGGTCGTGGGCGAAGGTGTCGAACTTGCTGTTCGTGACGCGGTTGAGGCGTACGAAGAAGTTGTAGCCGAGCACCGCCGGGATCGCGACGAACAGGCCGACCGCGGTCATGATCAGCGCCTCGCCGACAGGGCCGGCAACCGCGGTGATCGAGACCTCGCCCGACGCGCCGATGCGGATCAGGGCGCCGTAGATGCCCCACACCGTACCGAGCAGACCGACGAAGGGCGCGGTCGAACCGACGGTGGCGAGCACGGTCAGGCCGCTTTCCAGTCGCATCGATTCGCGGGTCACGCCCTGGCGCAGCGCGCGGTCGACGAACTCGGAACGATTCAGCGACTCGACCAGGCGCGAGCCTTCGTGACGCTGATGGTGGGCGGCGGCCTGGGCGGCATCGAGCGCGATCTTGGAGAACGGCTCGCTCTTGGGCTGCTCCTCCATGAACCGGATCGCGTCCTGCGCGTTCGAGGTTTCCCAGAACGTGGACGTGACCGTGTCGCCGCGGCGACGCAGGTTCATGTTCTTGATGAAGTTGACGACGATCCAGTAGATCGACATCGCCGACATCAACAGAAGGGTCAGCGCCACGATCCACTGCACGGCGAACGAGCCGGGATCGTTGAGCATTGACGACAGCATGTGATCGACGCCCATCTGCGTCAGGGCGGAGGCGGCGTCGCCTCCGGGCGCAGCGGCGGCGTTGGTGGTTTCCTGCAGCATGACGCTTACCTTTCGATGTTGTGGTTTGGGTTAGTCGTTGGAGCTTTATAACAGGGTGCTACGGGTGGAACAGGGGAACGTGTAAGGAACTACTGAAGACTGAAGTCGACCGGCACGCGGACGCGACCGGCGGCCTTCTGGCCACTCTTGACCGACGGATTGAAGCGCCACTTGCGGGCCGCTTCCATTGCAGCACGGTCCAGGTCACGGTTGCGGCTCGACTTCTCGACCGACACATTGGTCACGTTGCCGTTGGCGTCGACGTCGATGATCAGGATCACTGTGCCTTCGACGCCCTGGCGAAACGCGGCCGGCGGGTATTTCGGCGGATTCATGTTCTTCGACGAGATGTCGACGCTGGCGCCGATGTCGGGCTGCGGCGCCGGCGGCGCCGGCGGCGCG
>Ga0193708_1000113_pt1 | contig 15880 bp, 16 predicted proteins | sample H3c1metaG_FD_160570 | JGI IMG/M metagenome (GOLD analysis project Ga0193708, IMG submission 160570) | Soil microbial communities from a riparian zone of the East river system, Colorado, United States - H3c1 | ecosystem: Environmental > Terrestrial > Soil > Riparian zone | place: USA: East River...
AAAAGAAAAATAAAAAAATTAAAAAGTATTTTATAATTAAAACACTAAAAATATTGTTGTTACTTTTTTGCTTGCCCAAAAAAGTAACCAAAAAAGGGCACCCGCAATCGATTACGGCCCGATTGCGGGAAGCAGCTATGTGCATCGTTTGTACTACTGTAACTTGTACATCATATCTCTACTCTTAAATTAAGAGTAGTATATAAATCCGCAAAACGTATTTATGATCTGATTAAAACAATAAAGGCCTCCCGAAAGAAGCCTTCATTTATTTTATTAGAGTAAGCTTATCAGCGCCTGGTCAATTCTTTTTAGAAAATGGTTTTACCGTAGCTGTAAATAATATACCGGCGCTATTGAGCTTTATTTTGCCGATGCCTACACCAGCCAGCGGCAGTTTCATGTAAGGCTCTGCCTGCACAGAAACCCGCTTGCTTATCCTGTATTGGTAACCGGCCGAAAGTGTAAGCACTGAAAAATAGTGTTTATTCTCATCCTTCACTGCTGCTTTATAAGTATAGTTTTGGCCGGATGGCATTTTGTAATTATAATCATAATCTTCCGTCTTCATCAGGTAAGAAGAGATACCTATTCCCCCAAACAGGTTATAGTTTTTCTTTTTTATGATATCATAGGTTAAGCCAACGGGTATCTCGTATATTTTACAGTTGGCGTCCACCATGTCCAGGTAAGGATAAACAGTTCCGCCGGTATATTGGTCGGGTTTAGCGCTGTATATTTTTCTGGAAACATAAAATCCTGCACGGGCCGTAAATCTTTTTGCAAAGCTGTAGCTCAGCCCTGCGCCATAGTTTAATGTTGTTTTGCCGGTATTGTTCAATTTAACAAAGCTGATGTCCGGACCCGCGGAAACAGTGATGCCGAAATTGCTGAACACATTTTTCTTAGGCTTCTTTTTTTCAGGCGATGAAGAAGGTTTAACTGATGTTATTTCTTTTTCCTTTTCTTTTTCTTTGATCTCCTTATCCTCTTTCAAGGTCTCTTTCCCTTTTTCTTCTATTGTATTTTTTCCTGTTTTAGAAATTGAAGGCGTTGAAGGTTCATTTTTAGTTTCATTGTCTTCGGGGTTATTGCCAGTTATGGCTACACCTGTTTTGTCAACATCCTTCGCAGGTGCTGTTTTAACCGCTTTTGTTTTCTTTCCAGTTGTTGCTATCGTTTCATCAAAAAGGCCGGGTGAGCTGATGCTCATATTGGCCCTGCCTTTCTTTGTAATTGTTGATCTTTTATTTTTTGACAGCTCTCCGTTAGCAGGCTCATTATTATTGTATCGTGGACTGCTATTCGGCGCCAGCGTATTTACAGGATTTTTCTGTTGTTGTTCTGTAGCATTGCTGCCCGGAGAATTTTTTGAATCCTCATTAAGCGGTACAGTCTTTTCATTGACCGGTACAGTGCTTACTGTTGATGGGGTAACTGCCGGCTGTTCATTTGCTTTTGTTTCGGCAAGCTTGCTGCTTACAGAATTTTTATTACCTGTGAACTTAACAACAGTAAGCAGGGCTCCGCCTCCTAACAATAAAAAGAACAGCAGGAAGAAAATGAATTTTTTCCTGTCCTTCTTCTGCGGAAGGTGCTTATCGAGTTGCGCTTCCATCTTCTCCCATGCCCCGTCATTATAGGCCGGGTGATGCTTGGCTGCTGCATTCTTTATGATATCGTCCATTTCTTCATCCAACATTTCTTATTTCGGTGGTTTGGTTTTGGGTAAATAGTATTTTTTGTAATTGCTTTCTTGCTTTTGCCAGGTTTGATTTGGAAGTACCGACAGATATGCCAAGCTGCCCGGAAATTTCTTCGTGGCTGAATCCCTCGATGATGAACAGGCTCAGCACGGTCCGGTATGCAGGAGAAAGGTTTTGAATGAACCTGATGATCTCGTCATAGGACACTTTATCCAAACCATTCTCTTCATGTACGGAAGCGTGAACAGAAGCTATATCAAGCTCTCCCACCACGCGGTGTTTCTGGTTCTTGCGAAAATGATCAATAGCCGTACAAACCATGATCTTGCGCAGCCATCCCTTAAATGAGTTTATTTCATTGGTATAAGCGGGCTTATAGCGATGCACTTCCTTGAAGATCTTAAGGAAGCCGTCGTTTAATATTTCCACCGCGTCTTCCTCGTTATTGGCATAACAATCACATATTGCCATAGCGTAGCCATAGAAAGAGTTATAGATCTTTTTCTGGCTCTCTCTTTCGTTCAGGGCACAACCCCTGATATATAAGCTTAATTCATCTGCTGAAAGCAATAGTTTGCTGTTTAGTAATTAATCGTAAAATAAGGCTCTTTAGTTGCCTCTGGTAAAAGTTACGGATTTTCCGGTTGAGAAACAAGTGGGGCATGGGTTTGAGCCATAAGAAGTTGATGGCTAAAAGAATATTGAACAAGGAACAAGGAATTTCGAACAAGGAACAAGGAATGGCGAACAAGGAGCGGAATGCTTATCAGGACCAAACTTCGAAATTCAGTATTCCTTGTTCCCTGTTCATTATTCGAATTAATCCTGCTCCCACTTTCTCTTTGCAGAGCCTTCCTGCTTCACTACCTCCCAGCCCATTTCTTCTGCCCTGGCATACAGCCGCTGGCGCAGTTTTTTAGGATAGAATATTTTCATATACATCGTCGTTTTCGGTAAAGGCTTCACGATGTCCAGCTGGCTCAGTATATCATAAGTAGCTGCGGCGCAACGCATGCCAATGAAGGCGTAGTCATACGGGGTATTTGATAAGTAGCTGCTGGCTATACTGTCGTAGCGCTGCTTTTGTGCCCTGGTGACCGGGATGATGACCGTAGCTTTTTTAACCGTTTCGCCTGGGCAGCCAAAGCCTGACCAGAACTCATCTGCATGCCTCAGCATAAAACGACTGTGCTTATTTTGACTGGTTTCAATTAAATGGAAGTTCTTATACGGATGAAAGTCGAGCACCCTGCTGCTATCTCCCTCAATGCCTACGTGCCCGCCGGGTAACCCGCCAAACCATTTCTTTTCGGTATCCCGGTGCTTTTTTAAGGGTTTTGACCCATAGATGAACTGCACTTTTATATAGGAGGTATCATTGGCAAAGACCTGGCCGCCTGCCATGCATAGCGCCACGATACAGCATTTCATTAAAGCCTTCTGGAATAATGTCATAAAAAAAATATACTTAGGTTACTGCCGGGTGTTTGGATCTACGGGGAAACCAAATATACGCCAAACATGCCGGCAAATGAGCCTGCTACAGGCAAATCAATAAGTTTGTGATTTATTTAATGTTTGACAAATAAAGAACTTGGCTGTTGGGTCATTAATAATTATTTTTGCGTCCCTTGCAAAAGGACGGTCCCGTAGTTCAATGGATAGAATAGAAGTTTCCTAAACTTTAGATACAAGTTCGATTCTTGTCGGGACTACTAAACTTTTACAATCTAACCTTGGAGTAATCAATACTTCAAGGTTTTTTTATTGGTGGAGCTAACCGTTTTTTAACTCTTTAATAAAATTCCTTGCTTTTCTTCCTCAATACTAAGTACCAAAGAGTTTTTGAGATTAGGAAATTTTTCTTTCTTTTTCATTACTTTATTAGACTTAAAGAAAGGAAAGAAAGTGGATTAGCTAAGCTATTTTAGGCAGCTTTGCTTTTTTGTCTTTAGCTTTCCAAATGTAGCGCTGAATGTTCTTTCCCTGTAATGTGCGAATAAGAATATCAAAGTGACGTGATAATTGCTTTTTTATCGCTTTAGAATCCATCCCTTCTTTCACCTCACCTCTTGAATTTGAATAGTCAAATTTTGAGGCGTTATAAGCATAAGTTATAAAATTCCTTTTTCCTAAATGCGAGTATCGTTGAAATAATTGCTCTTTAAAGATTTTATCAGAAACACTTTTATTGCTATACGCCATTGATACCGTCTTAACAATACGGGCTTTCATTTTTCTGAAATAATGTGAGAGGCTACTTGAACGAATAAAAATGTTTTGACCGTTAAATTCAAAGCCAAGATATTGCAATGATTTGTAATAGAGCTTTTCGTTTATTGCAGTTGTGTTTGAAGTATTATTTTCGATCTGCTTTTTCTTGTTAAAAGCCCTTATTTTTCCCTTTGAATTAGCTCTAAACTCTGTAAGTTCGACCTTTTTAGATTGTATTTCGAGATGATATTCATCAGCTATTTTTCTAATAGCATATTTTTGCAACAGTTCCGCTTTATCGGATTCACAAACAATTAAGATGTCATCACAGTACCTGTAATATACAAACCCTTCTTTTTTTGCTTTTTCGTTTAAATCCTTATCAAAGTCAATGAGATAAATATTTGAGAGTAACGCACTCATCCCTGATCCTTGTGGAATTCCAATGGGCTCTTCTGTCTTTTCATTGATAGCCTTATTAACGACAATTAATTTATCATCCCTCAATCGCTGAAATTTTTCATAGTCTTTTGTGCCTGGCACCAAGTCAAGTAAGGTTTTTGGGGGATGGGATAGCTTTTTGAGATTGGTGTTATATTTTTTTAAAATGCTGTTTTTGCTAACGTAACTGTATTGTGTCAGGCTTTTATAAAGTTTTAATTGATCTTCTGGGAGTTTATCGCCTAATATTTTACTCCACTTTTCTTTCAAGATTTTGTGGTCGATATGGTCAAAATAACCTTTAATATCTAAGGCAATTGCAGTGCAATTCTCTCTTTTCTTGATCTCACTAAAAACTTCCTTCGAAAACTGGATATTGCATTTACCACCAAGGTTTGAACGATAGGCTAAAGCACAATCTCCAAACCCTTCTTTTGCGATATAATCTTCATACTTTCTGGTTAAGGCAAAAGCATAAAAACCAAAGATTAAACTATCAAGATGGGAAGCGAAACAGATGGGCCGGATTTTTGTTTCTAAGTCGTAAGCTTCTTCATTCTGCTGGTATTTATACCGAGGAGTTTTAAGCAGAATTTTTAAAAATGGAGCAAATGCCCACCATTCTATTCTCTTATGTTGACGTTGATAAAACCTTAATCCATTTTTTAGTACTTCTTTTAATTCATCTTTTCTTTCAGGAAACCAAAATTTAAGATCAAAATGGGTGTAACCTTTTTTCAGGTATTTTTGGATTGCTTTGCCAGACTTATCATTCACTAATGTATAATTGGCTTCTTCCTGTTCTGACCATCCTTGCCAGTACTTTTCAAATTCATGTTCTGTGAACATAGGCAGTTTTTAATGGGACATCGTCCAGAAAAGCAATACCAGTCATAACTTAACTGGACGATGTGCACTAATTTAAAATGCATTTGGCTGAAAGTCTGCCTCCAACTATCTGGGATTTACACCCTAAAAGCCTTTATCCACCCATAGCCAATCAAGAGCCAACTTTCATTGGATTGTGGCACTTCAGATTGCAATTGGATTGCAACCCTCTCAGCATTACCGCCAAGAGAACTGGCCCTTGGTTTAGTTTTTTCCCCTGAGACCTTGAGACCAAAAAGCCTCTCGAGCATTCCCGGATTACTCCAGGGAGGACTGATTTAACATCATTAAGATGAAAGTGTCAAATACTACCATATTGAGCTGCATGAGCATCTTCCTCATCGGAGGAGCTATTACAACAGACCCTAATACTGTTATTCTTGCCTTGTGGGCAGAAATAATGGTACAAGGTTTGATAAATATTGTTAACTTAAACACCTACCCATCGGCCTTACGCCTTTGCAGGTCAAATATACGCTAAAAATATGCCACTACAACCTGCTGCCATTATGGCATTTAATGTAGATACAACTTAGCTTTCTTGTTGATAATAGATTTTATAGTATTTCCGTCCATCCTTATCAACTCCTTGCTCAATTAACTGTCTATCTCCGTGAATGTAGATGTGAAAATTCTTGTCAAGTTTCAACACACTTTTAAAAACCCGAGCCTGCTTTTTCACAGCTTGGGATGAAATTTCAAAGGCATTTGCTTGTTCGATATCATTATCATTTCTATATATTGAATCAAAATTGTGAAATGATTTAATGATTCCTTTATCTTTAAAAACCTCAGTTTCAAATTCTTTTTTATCAAATTTTTCATGGGTTTTAAAATACTCAACTGAACGATTGAGCAAATCAATCTTATCTGCTTTGCTCATATCAAATTCTTGTGAAAGTTGTTTGGTTACAAAATTTTTAGTAATCCCCAAGAATTGATTTGTCTGATAAAATTCATCGCCAATTGGTTTAACTTTTAAAAAATCATCCTTCCAATATTGTGCCTCGATTGATCTGTTCGTGTTGTCGAGAATCAAAATTTTATAGCCTTGCTTTTTATCAGTCTTGAAAATGATACATGCTTTATCCATTCCCTTAATCTCAAAACCATAGTCATGATTAATATTAAATTTTGATTTATGGCTTTTCATTTTAATAAAAGGAACATGAGTTTCTGATTTAAAAATACCAATTGCTTCAACCACTTCATCATCTAAGAATATATTTGAGAAGTAGGCAATATTTAACTCACCTTCCTTGATCTTGGGATGCATTGATTGCTCATAAAGAAGTTTAGCAATGCTTTGTGATGAATTGATGAATGATTTTTGATCTGTAAATATGTCGTCAACTATTGTATAAATTTCATTTAGGTTAAGTTTTATTGGATGATAAAATGAAAAAAATTCTTCAACTTTAAGTGGCAATAAAAAATATTTTAAAAGAAAATCTTTTGTATCATTTGCAACTGTGGATGCTTCACTTGAGAGTGTAAATTTCTCATCTCTCAGTTTATTACCTACATGATGGGTAATTAATTGTTGAAGTTCGATTTGGGTAAAATCTAAGATAGCCATGTCGTTGTTGTAAATTGTTTGCTAAGCATTTTTGAGTTTGCATAATTCGTATTTTTCAGTTTTGAATTTTTCAAACTCTTTTCTTAATTGATTATGTATGGAGTTATAAGGGACATTTGAATATTCATCTTTCGGATAGATTTTAACAATATCTACCACAAATTCAATATTACCTATCCTGTTTTTAAAATAGTTTGAAAATCCAAATTTAATTCTGCAATTTCCCTCTGCTGATGGTATAGAAAAGGTATAAATGATTTCCATTTCTGTAAGCTCCATAAACTTGTGAAGGGTAGCATCTTTAATAAAATGAATATTATGTAGTACTTCTCCATTGATATTTAATTCACGAACTTTTGCCAATTCCAACCAGTCAATTCCTGCAGGCAGATTTTCATCTGGATCCGGTCCAATATCTAAGAAAGTAGCTTTAGTAAATCCAAATACATCGTTGCCCTCTGTCATACTTAGAAAGAATTCAATTCTTTCTGCGTTTGAGAAATCCTTGAAAAGAATCCTTTGAATTTCCTTATTGGGGTTCATGAAATTATTATCCTTAAAATGCTTTTCTAGGCTTTTTGCAACCTTTTCTGATATGTCAGTTGTTTCTGGTGATGTATGAATTATCTGCAACTGTACTTTATTCTCTTTGGTGGTTACTTTTTCGAACGTAACCTGTCCTCTGAATTCATTTTTTCCTCTGAACCATGCCTTGCTATAATTAGCAGTTTCACATTTGAAATCTAAAGCAATGCGGTTGGGATTGTTGTCAACCATTTTAAAATTAGGGCTGCCGATAACATTATATTTCGGGAAATTTGTTTTAATTATTTCTTGAATATTGAAGTTGTCAGGTATAGCTGAAATTAAAGTCTTGTTTGATTCCCAGTCTAAGGTTCTTGTTATAGTTTTTTCTCTGTCTTCCTTCGCTTGCAGTTTTTCTTTTAGAAACTCAAATTCAACGGGACTTAATAGCGAAGTTGTTAGAATCGGAAAGGTACTATCTTCATCAGCAGTATTTACAAACACTCCTTTCATTCTCAGTAATTGTTTTCTTTCAGTGTCCTTGATAGATGGATGTTGCAAGATTGCCCTTAATGACTCTCCGTAGGGTAAAAACCTATTTATATTATCGTTTATTTTTTCCATAATTAATTTCTAAAGTTTGGATTGAAATTATCAACCGTAAGAGCATTTGTAAAAGATGCTTCTTCAAAAGTCAGTTTTGCACTATCGACAATTTGTTCGTGCTGTAATCTGTTGTAATCAGGAAAAGCAATAATCGTGTTTGCTTGAAAGTTCCCTGCAATATTTTTTGCCAGTCCAATCAGCTTAATCAGTTCGTTTTGCTCGAAATTTTCCTTTGAACAAAGGATGAGCGTATTCTTGTTTGCATCTGTCGCAATCTTTAAAGGAAGAATGTTTGAGGATAAGTATTGTACTGGCATTATCGTCCCGTTTTTTACAGAAGAATCATCGCTGTTAAAACCAGTATTGAAATAGGTGAACTCAATTTGCTTGTTGGGGTATTTGCGTTTAGCGAATTCAATTGCGTAAAAGATAAATTCAATTTTTTTATTATCAACCAGAAAAATACCATCATGGTTAAAATCTTTTGGAGCTTCTATTTTGAATAGTTTCTGCAAAATATCCTGTGAGTCATCATCAACATTATTCAACCAGAAAATTATTCCTCTGTCAAAAGTTGTTTCAAAGTCTGAACGATTGCTTATAGTTGTAGCTCTTAATTCAGATTTTTTAAACGATTCAATTGCCATTCCCAAATCTTTGTAATATTTTTTGAATTGCTCAATTGGTGCATTTGGATATTTATCTTTGCTATATTTAACAGAAATTAAAATATTCTCCAACGTCCTTGCAATCATTGGACTTTGATAATGAAAATATCCGTCAATGCCATGTGACTGTTTTGCGTGTTTTTCGGGGTCTATACTTGGTATGTCAATATTTCGGACTGGTTGATGCCAACCGATCAAAGCAAGGAAGTCTACTACGATTTGCTCGCCAATATCACCGATGCGTTTAGAAAATTCTCCCATGATATGTATATTTTGCTACTTATTTTGCAAAGTACTCATAAATGATTAGTAAACTTAATATTTTTATTAGCTTATTCGTGGGATTTGGCAGCTTTTGTAAATGTTATTACTAAGTGTTGATTTGGATTATTGATCCACAATATTAGTAGTATTTAAAACGTGAAAGATTGCTTTTTAACTTCACTTATAGGTAAGTTATTCTTTCTTGCAGGCAACCATGCCGGTAATAGATTTATGACTCGTAATACCTCTGTTTCTAACCCATGACCCAAAGGGATACTGATAATCTTTGGATTGATTACTTTTCCAAATGTATCAATAGTAAACTCAACGATAATAGTTCCATTGATATCAATTGCACTATCAGGGATTTTTAAATTTCTTTGTAAAAAACTGCGATAAGCAACATCACCACCAGGGAATATAGGTTCATCAACTAAATTTTCTTTCTCATTCTTAATATTTTTCTGTTCACTCTTTTCCTTTTCTCCTTGTTTTTTTAACTCAATTTCTTCCTGATTTTTTCTTTGCTTTTCCTCTAATAATTGCTTTTCAATTATCTTTTTTGCGATTGGATCATTTAAATATTTTAAAAAAACAAAATCAGCAGCAGGATTTCCTATTGAAAAGCTACCACACATATTCATTAATAGCATCCTCAAATTTTCCTTATTCTTTTGACCCTGACAATAAAGGGCAAGAAAAACTTTGTCTTGAAAAGTGTACTCTTTTTCAATATTTTTCAACAATGCCAATGCTCCAGTAAAAGTCCCTGTTTCTCTTTCTGCCTGCGAATGTAACCATGAACGCATACCAGCATCCATTTGTTTATATTCATAATTCGAAGCAACAGCATTCCAGAATTTTTTTATGATTAAAGGTCTTTGGGCATTCGTAACTCCACCAAACACCAAACAAAGACAACATAAGGCAAGTATTTTTTTCATATTCTTAGTTATTACTAAGCGCTAAGATAAGGGGAATATCGGTACTTACGCTTGCTTATGTATGCCTAAGAATAAGAAAACAAATATCGAACAATACGTCATTAATAAAATAAAGGAAATTCGCATTGACAAAGGGTTTTCTCAGGAGGATATTGCTTCAGCCTTGAATACTTCCCGAGGGTTTATTGGACAAATTGAAAGCCCTAATCATGCGGCTAAATATAATCTCAATCACTTGAATATTTTGGCAAAAGAATTACAATGTTCACCCAAAGATTTCTTACCGGAAAAGTCAGTTTCAGAAATCGGTAAAAGGATAGCCAAATAGAAATAGGCGTATAAACAATTTTAAAGCATCAAACTTTTGACTTCTCCGATTTCGCAAATAAACTACCAACAAGTCATTTATTGATTTCTATCAGCCTTAAAAGCCCTATAAGCAAAGTTTCAAAATGTGGGAAGAAAATTACAATAAAAAAACTTTGGTTAACAATAAAAAGAAAACACACTCGAATTAAGATGGTAATTTTGTTGGTCAAATGAGCAAAGAAGACCAACAGATAATTGCATTCGATGAATCGGGTAACACCGGCTCAGATTTGCTTGATAAAAATCAACCCGTTTTTGTTCTAGCATCAGTTAAATTCACTTTTTCACAAGCCTTAGAACTCACACAGCTCTTTCAAACCAATGCCGATGAGTTAAAATTCAATCGTTTAAAAAAATATCATAAAAATCACTCCCGAATAATTGCATTTCTTAATCATGAATTAATCAGTGATGAAACAGTTAAGATTGCATTATTTCATAAGGAGTATTGCATTTGTGTTCATACGGTTGATCGCTTAATTGAACCTTTAGCACATAAAGATGGTCTTGATTTTTATAAAGATGGGCTCAATTTGGCATACACAAATTTGCTTTTCTATTGTACAGCGGTTTTATGTGACAGAGAAATTTGGGAGCAATACAAGATAGATTTCATTAAGTTATTCAAACAACGAGATGTAGATAGTATTCTTTCTTTTTATGAAACTGTCCAAAATTTAATGAAATCAAGTGATAAAAGAGGGACTGATTTTTCAGCTTCTCTTTCACCGATTTTTATGAGCCATGAAATAATCCATGACATCTTGGGAGATTGGGACACCAATAATTTTGATCCTATGCTAACAGGATTTATTAATTTAATTGATAACTGGGGAAGAAAAACCAATACTAATTTCTTTGCTTTTGTTGATTATTCCAAATCTCTTAACCACTTTAGACATATTATTGATAAAGTAAACAATATTGTAATAAAACAACAGATAGTGGGAGCTGATAGAAGAACACTTCAATTACCACTTAAACTAATAGATGTAAAATTTGAAGATTCAAAGAAAAATCCAGTCGTACAAATCGCAGACATAATTGCTGGAGCAGCAAATCATTATTATCGTGCATTAGCAGATAATAAGTTTAGTGATAAACTTTCAGAGCAAATTGGACAAAGCAAGCTTGCCAAACTTCTTCATAGTCCTGTTTGGCCATCGCAAGCATTTACACCTCAAGATTTAGATACTGTTCATAACGGTAAAGCAAATATTATTGATAGCCTTATGCAACTTTCCAATAATGCTAATACAGATAACCTATAATTGAATAAGTTGTTACCTTGTTTAAACAAGCTATATGCCTTCAACTCAACTATATGAATTTTCAATCCCCGGATTTGTTTCGCAAAGACAATGGTGTGTCTATATTATTGTGGGAACACACCAGGTGACAAGGTACAGGAATGTCTATGTTGGAAAAGTTGGTGATAACAGAGATGGTTGCAATTCCATAATCACAAGAATTGGGAATCACTTATCGCACAATAAAGTTCACTCACAGCTTAGAAATAAGATTGGTAACACAGCTGATTTTGATTACAAAGTCCATTTTGCAACTTTTGGAGAATATGTAGAATCAAATAAAGAATTCAAGGATAAAATAAATCACTTAGAACGTCAATTGAATATCATCGTTCAATCGAAAATCACAGGACTCATAGATATTAAGCTGGAAAATCCATATAAAGGGAAGGGATATTTGTCTGTATTTGAAAGACAATATCGGCAAACATTGGTTAACCAATCTGAAATAGATATACTTACAGATATGGCGGGAAAAGCGCTGACATAATACCCATGCCAAAAAAAACACTATAATATGAATTTTGATATCGCTTTTATAGACATGACAAATGTTGAGATAGTCTTACAAGAAAAGGGTGGTTCATTATTTTTGAAAATATTGCCAATTACTTATTCCGACAACAAAAGAAATCCAAGGTTACCTCGAAAAGCTTCAAAACAAACCAATTTACAAAAAGATACAAATCACATTTTCCAACATGCTTTTTCTTCACTTAAAACTACTTTAGATTCAGTAGGACGCTATAAAATTGATATCAAGGTGTATAAATCAAATGATAAGTTGGGCGGTGGTGATCTTGATAATTATTGCAAAGCGATATTAGACGGAATAACATCAACAAGAATGATTTGGGTTGATGATAAACAGGTAGATGAAATTGGAATCAAGAGATATTTTATTACCGACAGTGAATATTCATATATTGAACTACGAATATCAAAATTATAAATCGCTACTAACTAAGACAATCAAAAAATCATCGACTCAAGCAATTTAAGTCATTAAATTTTGGACTTCTCTTCAAATTCAGGTAAACCCTCAGCAGCTCACTGTTTGGCTTTAAATCACCTTAAAATTGCTTTCAGAAATATTTACTTTGGATTTGATCTATTGGCGTGGCTTCAATCTCTTTCTTTACTATTTGGTTTTTCAAGTGTGTGAATTCGTCTTTATCCACATTCTGGTACAAAAACTCTATATCACTCATTAATTCCACAGTTTGATCAAGTTCAATTAAACTCGATGAACCCGCAACCAGTCGTTTGATGTCTTGCTTTGCATATGCTTTTTTATTTGAGGTGATTTTCCCTGCTTTTCGCAAGTCTTCAAGCAATTTGTACAACGATGCAATACCCATGTCTTTTATTGATTTTACCAATAATTCCTTTTTAAAATCACCATAAGAGGCAATATCGGTGCTGAAAGTAAAGGTTTTCTTGGTTGAAATGGATTTATACTTCATATACCAAAAGTCATTTAATTTTTTCAGGAAGGTTTTTGACCTCAAATGAACAACACGCACTGTTTTGTACTTCAATAGCTGATTTATCTTTTGTTCTAATTTCACCTCATACCTCAATATGTTTTTATCCTTTAAAACACCATTCCTATTGTACTGATAAAATTCCCTCTCATTTTTCTTCAATTCTTTTACCTTATCATACATGGTCACCGAATGAGTGCCGTTTGTTTTTTTATATAATAGCCTGTCGTTGATTCTATCCCTATGGTAACCATCAGTTTCATCAAAACAATCCAGGTATTGCCTCACATTCCTTTTTACAATGATGTTTCTGGCTATATCAATGCGCTTAATGAAACCTCTTTCAATTGGCAATCCCAATTCATCGCCCAACCAAACAACAGCAGTGACAATATCTTCATGGTCCATTGTTTGAAGGTTATTATCAAAGTAATATTTAGCTAAACTGCCTGTTACTTTCAGATAATCCTGTGTTATCAAAACCTTCATATTCTTCAGTTTTCCAGTGAGGCAAACAGAATCAGTTGATTTTATGGTTCTGACAGTATTAGAATCAAGCCTATTAGCAATCTGGTCAATATCCCAGTTGTTAGGGGCATCAATTCTTCTTAGTTGTATAGCAATGGTATCAATCATAGTATATCTGGGATGGGGTATATTTTCTTCTTCTTATATTTAGTAAATGCCAGATCAACATTGAAAAATTTGAATTGACTTCCTTTCACAATTACTAACATAAGTGGTGTAAAACTCCTGTAAGAAAAAATTATAAATTAAAGAGTTGTTGTCAATTTGATTTTCAAATAGAATTAGCAATGTTTCCTCATCATTATATGCGATAATAACTACATCATTTTTATAATTTGTTACAGCGGTTTCCCATAACTTATTAGCTATTATAGATTCATCAAAATTTATTGCCTCCATTTCGATCTCATCCAGAATCAGAAGTAAGTGATTCCTCAATGGCATCAAGGCTGTATTATTAAAAGGAGATATTCCAGCTTCTTCGCTACATAAAATGCCCCGGTATCGGATAAAATGCTTTATTATTCCTTTTCTTTCAGTTTTAAATATGCCATAATAATGATAAGGACGAGGTTTTCTAATTAAATGTTCGCTTATAATACATTCATCGTTTTGTGGTTGATTTTCCATTTTAGTTTCTTTTGGTTGATTTAGAAATAATATCAGCCTGTCTTTTCATTTCTTCTTGTGTTTTTACAGGGTTTTTCTTCAACCATGCAATGATTTCAGCCTTATCAAAGAACAGGGTTTTGCCTCCTGGGCTTTTATAGTGTGGAATTGTTTTGGCACTACATAGTTTGTACAGGTATGACTTCTCATATCCCGTGTATGAACATACTTCGCTGATGGTGAAAAGTTCTTTTTGATGTAACAATAAATTCCTTACATCAGTCATGACTTGGATTACAGATTCTTTTTGCATAAAATTTAATTTTAAGAGTAAATAATGTATTAATAACAGATTTGCATAAGTGGCTTGTTAGCAAGCCTTATTTTAGAATATTTGTGGAATGATATTGATGGCACTAAGTTTTTTAAGGTCACTCACCCGTAAGTAAGTTTGGGTTTGTAGGATGCTCTTATGGCCCAGCAATTTGGATACGGTCAATATATCAACCTCTTGCTCCAATAAATTTGTTGCATAGCTGTGCCGGGCACAATGCCATGTGATGTGCTTTTCAATTTCTGCATTCTTTACCCATTGTTTTAGGTGTTTAAGGCAGCCGGTATGGGTAGGAAGGTTAAATATGAGGTGATTTGCGGTTTTAGGTTCTCCCATTAATTTCAATGTGTCAGTTCTAAGTTGAATCAGTAACCTTTCCTTGGTTTTTGTCTGTACTATATCCATACAGCCATCTTTTATGTTGCTCCATTTCAGCAGTTTAACATCGCAAAACCGTAATCCAGTCAAACAGCAAAACAGGAATGCATTTTTCACCTCTAAGTTGGGACAAGCTGTTGTTACCAATGTTTTAATATCACTCATTGTAAGGGTGTCCTTTTCTGCAGTCTTGGATTTTTTATTGATAATGCTTTCTGCTGGGTTTACTTTAAAATATTTGGCAGTGGTTGCTTCTTTAAAAATCCTCTTCAATTTTTTAAAGTAATTATGCGCTGAAATGCCATTATGCTTTGATTCAAGATGATCTTTGAATTCTATCATCATTGTTTCAGTAATACTTCCGCAGGGTAAATTTTCCTTCCCACACCACTTTTTGAATGAGTTTGTTACAGCCCTATATGTCCTAATTTCTGATATTGGTGCCTTCCTTTCCATAAATTCGGTAGCATACTCGAAGAAGTTTTTACCTAATTCAAAGCCATTGTCCAGCATAAAATCGGTGTAAAGACTATCCAGTTGCATCTTAGCAACCATCTTTCTTATCATCTCTTTTTTATCTTTTTTGTCTTGCCGCTCTTCTGCATTACGGGGGATATTGGCATATTCAATGCCCTTACAGCGTTTTTGGGTCCTGATACCGTTATGACGAATATCAAAGGTTACACTTATCACGTTATTCGATAAGAAGTTTTCAACTACATTTACTTTCATGATTGTTTCTTTTAGTGCTGTAACTGGCATTTTAATGGAGGTCCAGTTTTTTGCTGTTAAGAATTTGTTAACTAATCAAGAAAGAAAAGCTCAACTCAATAAGGAAATATTCAGAGAAAAATAATGAAGTAGTTCATTTTTTTAGAGTTCACCGTTTTTTAACTGAAAGCATCTTCCATTGCTGTCCATTAAAAGAAAGTAAAGTCATCAAATGTCATCTATTCACATTGCCAGAGATATTACCGAGGTGGGAATTTTATAAAGAAATAAATGTCGGGACTACAAGAGCTTCAGGCAG
>Ga0193708_1000116_pt1 | contig 15606 bp, 12 predicted proteins | sample H3c1metaG_FD_160570 | JGI IMG/M metagenome (GOLD analysis project Ga0193708, IMG submission 160570) | Soil microbial communities from a riparian zone of the East river system, Colorado, United States - H3c1 | ecosystem: Environmental > Terrestrial > Soil > Riparian zone | place: USA: East River...
TAAAAACTCATGCCGCCATAAATGCGGTAGGCAATGCCCATGCGGCGCAGGGATTCTTCAAAACTGCGGCTCTGGGCATTGGTGCGGTACAATATGGCGAAATCCTTATTGTAATAATGATTGCGCAGTTTTTGTTCCTGTATGGTATCGGCTACCATTTTCCCTTCATCATTATCCGTCATGGTACGCACCAATGATATCTTTTCTCCTTCTTCATTGATGGTGAATAATTTTTTTTCTATCTGGCCTTTGTTGTTGCCGATCACTTCATTGGCAACGTGTAAGATATTTTGTGTGCTGCGGTAATTCTGTTCCAGCTTGACCACTTTCACTTCGTCATAATCTTTCTGGAACTGTAAGATATTTTCAATGGTAGCACCGCGGAAACTGTAAATGCTTTGTGCGTCATCGCCTACCACACATACATTTTCATGCATGGCGCCCAGCAGTTTGATGATTTCATATTGAGCCGTGTTGGTATCCTGGTACTCATCGATCATAATGTATTTGAACTTGCGCTGGTACTTGCTTAAGGATTCCGGAAAATTTTTAAGCAGCAGGTACATTTTAAATAAGAGGTCATCAAAATCCATAGCGCCGTTCTTAAAACAACGTTTTACATACGCATCATATATCTGCCCGATGGCGGGACGGTTACTCCTGGCATCCTCCTGTTGCAAAGCCCAGTCGTTCATGTATTCTGCAGGGCCTATCAATGAATTTTTGGCAGAGGAGATCCGGTTGTATACTACATTGGGTTTATAGTGTTTATCGTCCGATTCTAGTTCGTTGATCACTGTTTTCACTACAGATTTGGCATCATCGGTATCGTAAATGGTAAAGTTTGAAGGATAGCCCAGCTTGGGCGCTTCGGCCCTTAGTATCCGGGCAAATACGCTGTGAAAAGTGCCGATGTATAAATTCCGGGCTTCGGTATTGCCCAGGATCCTTTCCACCCTTTCCTTCATTTCGGCAGCAGCTTTATTGGTAAAAGTGAGCGCCAGTATATTAAAACTGTCGATCTTATGCGCCGCCATTAAATGCGTGATACGTGTGGTAAGCACTTTTGTTTTGCCGCTACCTGCCCCGGCAATAATCATGATGGGCCCGTTCACATGCATTACTGCCTCCCGCTGCGGTTCGTTCAATTCATCTAAATAAGTCATGCAGCGAAGGTACGAAGAGATGGTTTGGCGATGTTGGGTGTGCGGAAATATTTACCGTTGATATAAATTATCTTTTCCTACACAACTGTAAATCTATCTTTATCATGCCAAAAGTATAGCCAACTAATGCAACACATCGAATTCTTTCATATTGATCATTTTGAAGATGATTACCACCGGGTAAAGCCTGCCAGAGAACTGGAGGAGTTTATTGATTTTTTTTGGGAGACAAAATTTGACGACCTGCTGGAGCAGTACCCCGAAGGGTTTTCAGATGCTCTGTTCCCGAATATTGGCTATACCTACCTGATCAACCTGGGCACCCCGTTCGTCATGCAGGTGGGCGATAAAAAATTCAACATGAAAACGGATGGTTTTTTGCCACGCAATAAAGCCATTGAATGTTATCACCGGGAGGGCAATAAGCTGTTTGGCATTAAATTTAAAATATCGCCGATCATTTATAAGACCAAGGTAAATTTTGCCGAGTACAGGGAATATATTTACCCGTTAAGCTACCTGATGGAGCAGTCGGTAATTGACCAGGTAAAAAAAGCTGCATCCTTTGAAGCCAGGATAGAGACCCTGAACAGCTATTTTCAATCGATCATAAAAATGTATTCAGGCTCTTGGGAAGCCATCAGGATCGTTTCTGAAATTCTGCAGCATTGCGACAGTACAAATGATTTTACAACATCGGTAGAAGATTTTGCAGCAAAATATAAGATCTCTGCAAGAACGCTGCACCGGTATTTCGAGACCAGCACAAGCCTCAGCAGTAAAAAAGCTTTGCAAATATTACGCATCCGGAAGGCAGTGAAACATTTGGCTAATGCACCCGCAGAGTTTAATTATGCGATGTATGGCTATTATGATTACAGCCATTTTTGTAAGCACCTGAAAAATTTCTTACAAAAAGATACCCTCAATAACCTGAAGCCACATTTACAGTTGTTACAGGCACGAAAAAATAAATAAGGCTTAATTCTTCTTTAACCAATTGATGGTCTCTTCTGCAATACTATAATTAAAATTGCCTTTTGCGTATTGCTGTTTTTTAAAATTATCTCTTGCTTCTTCCCAGTTCTTACTCTTCATCATAAAATGATCCAGTTCGGGAACAATAGCCATGCTTGCATTACCGGGATGAGCTTCGTTCACCGTTTCTTTGATAAGCATGGGTTCTACAATGCTGCAACTTTCATAATCCGAAGCACCATGAAGCACCAATACAGGACAGTTCACGGCCTGCCAGCTTTGCGCCATGTTTAGCGAATCTATCTGTGGCCAGAAAGCCCAGTGCCTTCCCCACATATCATTACTTGTTTCTTTATAACCCAGCTCGCTTATCACCAGGTCTTTATACTCCGGGTTCTGTAATAAGACCTCTCTTGTTTTTCTGAGTACAAAAAATTCGTAGTAAATCTTCTGGATCTTTCTCATGAAATCTTCTGTCTGTAAATAGCTTTGATTGTCAAGTAAAGGTTTTTGAACACGGTGCATCTCCAATAAAAATTCACTCCAGGGTCTAAAGGTTGTGCCGAAAACCATCACGCCTTTAGGGTGATGTCGCTTTGCAATTTCAGGAGCAATAATACCGCCCATGGAATGTCCCCAGATATAAAGCCTGCTTTTATCAACAAAGGCAAGTTGCTCCATATAATTATAACCTGCATCAAAACTTTCAATATCAGTTGCCAGGTCAACTTCACTGCAGGGCACACAATTATAGCTGTCGCCAAGCCCTGATTTTTCAATCGTAATAACCGCATAACCGGCCTTCAGCCATTCGGTAAGCAGTTTACCATTGTAGCTGCTCATATAATTTTCAATACTGCCGCAACCATAACCGGGCACTAATAAAATAGCAGGCAGGTTTGTTTTGCCTTTTGGTTTCCTGGTGATGGCTCTTAAAGATCCGTTACGGAATTTTACCCAGTCATATTGTACATCTGCAATGTCTGATTGTTCATAAGGCCGCATGACGGCATTGCCGGAAGCATTCATATTTTTTCCGTTGCGGATGAATTGCACAGCCAGTTTTTCTCCGGCTCTTATATTGGAAACAGATCTTCCATAAGCTTCCATCGAGCCAATTTTACTTCCATTGATATCGGTAATGATATCTCCTTTTTGTAAGGCAAGCGTGGCAAAACTTTGGTTGGCAATGATGCTGTCAACAAGTATTCCGTTGGCAACAGGTTTGGCCATTAAACCCATGATGGCTTTGCGGGGTGGTGTTTGTGCGGGCACAATTAAAAATGAAGAATTAAAAATTAAAAATGTCAGCGCAATTTTTTTGAACATATCAGGTAGTTTAATTTTAAATTTTTAATTCTTAATTCTTAATTTGTTTTAGCCTCCCGCCCTTTGCCTTTCTTCTTCCGATGCTGTTGTCCTTCTTCTTGCGGCCTGTACTTTGTTATTTCCAAAACGATAGGTAAAACTGATGTTGGCAACCCTGGTCTCCCGGTATGCATGCCATTTTTCTATATAATTGTTATACGTGATAACAGCCTTTGGCAAATTGGTCCAGAAAATATCGGTGATATTAAAGCGTATATCGGTTTCCCATTGTTTAAAGTAGTGCCGCTGAAATCACCATGGAATTTTTCGTAATAAATATCTCCATTGTTAACCATGTTCCACCAACTGTTAATGCGGACCGGTGCGGAAATGGATAACCCGATATAATCAGATGATCTAAGATTGATGGGGATCTGCACCGTTACATTATCTGCCGAAGGAATGTTGGGAAACACTTCTTTAAATCTTGCCAGGGTTATGTTCTGGTTGTCTTTCGCATGAGAATAATTCAAACTGAAACTGAGGCTCTTTACCGTGTAACTTAATTCATAAGCCCAGGTAAGCTGCGGCAATAATCCCGGCCTGCCGGTTGAATAGGTTGTTACATCGATCAAAAATAAAAAAGGGTTTAGTTGTGAATAGCCGGGCCTGTCTATACGGCGGCTAACAGATAAACCAATGGTTTGATCTTCTTTTATCTTGTAATTGAAAAATGCGCTTGGGAATAACTGGAAATAACTTGAATCAAATTTTACATTCCCGATCTTTTGTTCGGTGTTGATGTTGGTTTGCTCACCCCTTAAACCCAATTGGATATCAAACTTTTTAAAAGTCTTGCTGAAGTTTATATAGGCTGCGTTGTTGTTCTCTTTATACAGAAAATGATTTGTTTTGTTTGGATCATTCTGTGGCGTTCCGTTGCTTACATCATAAAATTTAGCATCATTATCAGACGAAACAAAGCTGGTCTTAAACCCTGCTTCCCATTTACTTGCTTTGCCCAGCGGATTCACATAATCAACCTTGCCTGTTTTAAAACTGAGTTTACCATTCTGGTCGCCATTGAGTGTATAGCCAGGTTGCAGTTGGGTGCCATCGAGTTTATAATAATTAGTTGCATTAACTGTTAAAGAAGTTGAGTTGTAATTTCCATAATCAAAGTCAGCAGTTAACTCTTTGCCCGTACTGTCGAATGTATGTTTGAAATTGATGTTGGCCACTATATTTTTGCCATGATCATTATTGGTTGCCATAGACCTGAATGTACTGAAAGGTTGTCTTTGTGGATCGAGTACGATGGAGCTGTTATCATTATTGCGACTGTAATGATTAAAATTTCCGTTTACCACAAAGCCTATAATTGTTTTTTTGGAAGGGAAAATATCCATACCCAGCCTGGTGGCATTGGAACTGAATGGCGATTTTGAATAATTGTCCTTTAGGTCGCCCCCGTTATAAACTCCATTCTCATAAAAATTCCTGTCGAGTAAGAGATGGTTCAATCCAATGCGGTAACCATAATTATAACTGCCGAAAATATTCAGTTTTTTATTACGGTAATTAAAAGTAGAACCCACATTGGTTTTGGGGTAAACACCCTGTCCATAGCCGGTTGTAAAAGTTCCGTTTACACCCATCCGCTGATCTTTTTTCAGGCGGATGTCAATAATGCCCGAATTGCCTGCAGCATCATATTTTGCCGAGGGGTTGGTTATGATATCAATGCGTTCAAGTGCGGATGAGGGCAATCCTTTTAAATAATTAGCCAGGTCGGCCCCGGTCATGGCAGTTGGTTTTCCATCGATCATTATAATTACTCCGGATTTTCCACGCAGGGATATATTATCATTCTGGTCAACATTAATTCCGGGCGAACGTTCCAGTACATCCATGGCGCTGCTGCCTGCACTTACAATGCTGTTCTCTACATTTACCACGATCCTGTCCGACAGTTTTTGAATAAAAGGTTTACGGGAGTTTACAGTAACATTACTAAGCTGGGTTGCACTTGCGGGCAATAAAATGGCCGGAACCTTAACTGATGTTTGTTCCGCAGATAAGGTTATTGCAGTGCTGAATTGAGCGGCATAATTTACAGCCGAGGCTTTAATCAAGTATGAACCGAACGGGATGTTCTCAAACTCTGCCTGTCCGGCCCTGTCAGTTATTGCCAGCTTTACAAGCGATGAATCTTTGGCTTTCCGCAACTCAACTGTTGCATTCTCAACCGGCGATCGCTGATCAGTAACAATGGTTGCAGAGATCTTTCCACGATTGCTTTCCTGGGCAGTTGCCATTAAAGAGAATAATATAAATAAAAAGCTGATCAGAGGTTTCATAACTATATACTTTATGTAAAGCTGGATATAAAACGAATATGTTCGTAGCTGATTTATATCAACAGCTAAAGCATGGCTATGAATGGGCTAATTAAGATCCGGGACTGTCGGATTTTTACATTTAAGAATGAAACAGGATTATACTTATTCAGGTAAACAATATTTATGCAACAAGCCCCGTTTTTTATATTACTACCCCAATATCTCCCGCATTTTCAATATCCAAAATCCAAAAAAAGTTCTATGAACTACCAAACTTCCATGCCTGATGAGCAACTCATCCGGTTCTATCTCAACGGCGACCCGAATGCCATGGCCACCCTTGTTGAGCTTTACAAAGACAGAATTTACAGATCGGTTTATAATATGGCCCAGGATAAACATGTAGCGGAAGAAATTTTCCAGGATGTGTTTATGACGATCATTAATAACATGATAGCGGGTAAAACTGCTGAAGAAGGTAATTTTTTACAGTGGGCTACACGTATTGCCCACGGCTTGTGCATAGAATACTCCCGTAAGAACAAACTGGCGGTCATACTGGATAAGTCCGAAGAAAATGCCATTCATTTTTCGAAACCCACTGTATTGCCCAATACAAACTATTATGAAAGTCACGGTAAGATCAAGAGCCTGATCAATATGCTGCCCGATGACCAGAGAGAGGTAATGGTGCTTAATCACTACGGCGGCTTAAGTTTCAAAGAAATTGCCGATCAAATGAAGTGCAGCCTGAATACGGCTTTGGACAGCATGCGTTTTGGATTGAATAACCTGCGTAAAATGATGGTAGAAAAGGAAATGGTATTGAATTGACAGGTGAATCAGCAACAAATAGAAATATAACTACAGGGATTTCAAAACCATAACTACAAATTCTTAATATGTCTTTATAGACATTTGCATCAGAATTTTATCCAAATATTCAAACAAAACAAAATCCCTAACAATGAGAAACCTTTCTACTCTGCCCGATGAGCAATTGATCAAATTATTTAATGAAGGAGAATCCTACGCGATGGAAGTGCTGGTGAAACGGCACAAAGACCGCATTTTCACTTCTATTTACTTATTGGTAAAAGATAAGTACCTGGCCGAAGATATTTTCCAGGACCTGTTCATTAAAATTATCGAAACCTTAAGAGCAGGCAAATACAAAGACGAAAATAAGTTTGTACAATGGGCGATGCGGATAGGCCATAACCTTTGCGTTGATCATTTTAGAAAAGTAAAAAGCAAACCGGTTATCAGGACCAGCGAAGGAACTGACATTTTTGATGTATTGAATTTTTCAGAGCCCAGTGTTGAAGATAAAATAATGAAAACGCAAAGCAGCGAAACGATCATGAAACTGGTTTGCCAGTTACCTGAGGACCAAAGAGAAATAATTATTCTTCGTCATTTTGCAGATCTGAAATTCAGGGAGATCTCAAATATCCTGAATTGCAGTGTAAATACATCGTTGGGAAGAATGCGCTATGCCCTGTTAAACCTTCGCAAGCTGATCGAGGAAAAGCAGATCGCCGTATAAATTTTAAATGATCTTTCTGTCCCCCAAAATAACCAAGCCTTCTTTTAAGAAGGCTTTTATTTTTAAACAGATCTGTGGTTAAAGCGGATTTTTACGCTTTTAATTTCAAAACATATCGAGTATATTTAATACCAATAAATATTATTAGTATGCCCTATTTTGATTTTCATTGCCACCCCGGGCTAAAGCCCCAGTTTTCTGATCCTGCATCAAAAGTTACACCCTGGGATTATATTGATGCCAAACTGTCCATATCGCGTGATTTTAAATTAAGGATCAATAAGCTCTTTAATGATGTGCTTAACTCGCAGTCAAATCTTACGCAGTTAATTGAAGCCGATGTAAAACTTATCGGGTTGATATTGCATGCGCCTGAACAAAGGATTGGGCAGGTGCTTGCAGAAAAAGGCTTTGTGAATAAAGGAAAAATAAATCTTATAAATAACAAGCAATTGGCTTACCTCGCTTCCGGCGTACATAGTTATGAATTAATAACCGAAGAGCTGAACTGGCTGAAAACTGCAACAGCACCATCGCCCGGTAAAAAATTAAAAATATTAAAGCGGGCATCAGATTTTAATGAAACAGAAGACCGAACAGTGTTTGGCGCTATCATCATAGAGGGGCTTCATTGTTTTTTTGATGATCCCAATGACACAAATGCAAAAGAAATTTACCTGAAGAATTTTCATGGGTTTACCGAAGCCAATACGGTTGTTGCCATCAATCTTTGTCATATGCAGCAAAACCAGTTTTGTAATCATGCACACGGGATACAGTTTTTCAACCCTCCCTATTTTTACCCTACCAGGAAAGGTATTACAGCATGGGGTATGGAAATGATCGACCTGATGATCAACAAAAAAATACTGGTTGATATAAAGCACATGAGTTTAAAAGCCCGATGGGAATTATATACGCATTATAACCCCAATGGAGATAACCGGTTCGTTCAGCCTTTAATATGCACCCATGCAGGTACGACCGGGCTATCCATCAGGGACCGTGTAAAATATTTATTGAACCAGCCTGTAGATAAAGGCCTGGTTTATGAAGTATCTTACCTGAAACCCCTGAGCAAACATTTTGAAGATACTTATCATAACTGCAGCAGCATTAATTTGTATAATGAGGATATTGAAAATATATTGTTATCGGGAGGTATAATCGGCCTTTCATTTGACCAGCGCATTTTGGGTTTTGCAGATGAAAGTGTTTTACCCAATGTAAATATTCCGCACGACCTGGAATATATCAGTCACCAGGAAGCCGAATTCTTTTTAGGTCCGCAGCCGGCCATATTACCAGTTTGGCCCGATGATACTGAAGTATGGGCTGCCGAAGATTTTGAAGATCTTGACCCTTCTTTGTATATAGATACACAACGCAGATTTTTGGTAAATAATATCATTCATATTTTGTGGGTTGCCAATAAGCACGCTGAAATAAAGATCAATGAAGCCGTAAAACAAATTTGCATCGGTACCGATTTTGACGGACTGATAAATGCCATTGACTGTTGTAAAGAAATAACAGCATTAGGCGAGCTTAAAAGGGATATGCGGGCTGATATGATAAAAGGGCTGTCAAAGATCGGGCTTGCAAATCCTATCGATGCCGATGAGTTACTTGAAAATATCTTTTATAATAACGGAAAAGATTTTATGTTGAAGCGAATAATGGAAATGAAGGGATAAAATCTATGTAATATTAGTAAGCTTCACATTACAAAAACAGGCTTGTTATTATCTTTAAAGAACATATATCTGCCTAAAATAGGGTGATTTTACCCCCCTCTATTACCACTTTGTGGTATTGTTTAGTTGATAAAACTATCTTCTATTTGTTTATTAATTCGAACGCAAGCCTTCTGCTATCCACGCAAAATTACCAGGCCCGTTTTTAATACCGAACCTTTTTTGAGAACAAAGGAGTTTTTCCTTTGCGGATTTTCTCATGCTTGAACACATCCCCGTCCCGATTCCTCGGGATGGGTCTTTTTTTGGCAAACCCGGCAGCTAAGAAAATTATCAAAAAAATACTAAAATAATTAGTGTTAATAAAATTAAACCATTATCTTTGGGACTGAAATTACATTTACAACGCAAAATCAGATACATCAACTAAAATTTCAGACAATGAGCAAAACAGACAATTTAGAAAAAACAGAAAAATTTAAGGCGCTAAAATTAACGATGGACAAGATCGATAAAGATTTTGGCAAGGGTTCGGTAATGTTAATGAGTGATAAGGGGATCATTGAACAGGAAGTTATTTCAACCGGATCAATTGGTTTGGATATGGCACTGGGGATAGGCGGCTTACCCAAGGGAAGAGTTGTGGAGATATATGGGCCGGAAAGTTCGGGTAAAACAACATTGGCTATTCATGTAATTGCGGAAGCGCAAAAAAAAGGCGGTATGTGTGCCTTTATTGATGCAGAACACGCATTTGATAGTGTGTATGCAAAAAAGCTGGGCGTAGATATTGATAATTTACTGATCTCTCAACCCGATTATGGTGAGCAGGCTTTGGAAATTGCAGACCGCCTGATCCTTTCGGGTGCTTTGGATGTTGTGGTTATTGATTCTGTGGCTGCCCTTGTACCTAAAAGTGAACTTGAGGGCGAAATGGGAGATAGTAAGATGGGTTTGCAGGCCAGGCTGATGAGCCAGGCATTAAGAAAATTAACTGCAACCATTCATAAAACAAACAGTTGCTGCATTTTCATCAACCAGCTGCGTGAAAAAATAGGTGTCATGTTCGGTAACCCCGAAACAACAACCGGGGGTAATGCATTAAAATTCTATTCATCTGTCCGCCTGGATATCCGTCGTATGGCACAGATCAAAGATGGCGATGAGTCTATTGGTAACCATGTAAAAGTAAAAGTGGTTAAAAATAAAGTGGCACCACCTTTCCGCCAGGCAGAGTTTGATATTATTTATGGAGAAGGGATCTCCAAAGTAGGAGAGATCATAGATATGGGCGTTGAACTCGGCATCATACAAAAAAGCGGAAGCTGGTTTAGCTATAATAGTGATAAACTGGGCCAGGGCAGGGAATCGGTAAAACAATTAATGATCGATAATCCTGAAATGGCAAATGAAATAGAGGCACAGATAAGGGAAAAAATTAAAGAAATGCAGTCGGCCTAAAGACGATTTAAAAGACTACTTATTGGGTTAGTAAGTATAAAGCTATTGTATGTAAAAGTGCAATGGCTTTTTTTATTTCACTTATTTTTGGGGCATTAAAAAATTTATTTGAACAAAAGAACCATAGCGCACGTAGCATTAATTTTTACAAACCTGTTTTTTGCGATCAACCTTACAGCTGTAAAACACCTTACCAATTTACAATTGGCAAAGCCTTTTGGTATCAATGTTGTCCGTGTGGGTGTAAGCGTTTTATTATTCTGGGGTCTGTATTTACTAAAACCTGTAAATATTAAAATAGAAAAGTCAGACAGGGCACGTCTCCTGCTTTGTGCCGTTACAGGGATCGCCATTAACCAACTGTTTTTTTTGAAAGGCCTCTCACTTACCTATCCAATTCACGCAGCTTTACTGTTACTGATCACACCCATATTAATTGTTTTTATTGCCGCATGGGTATTAAAAGAAAGGCTGGGGTTATTAAAGGTTACCGGGCTGGCATTGGGTATTTCCGGTGCGCTGGTACTGGTTTTGGCGAAGGACAGTTCCGGAGACGGTGATAATGTATTGCTTGGCGACATATTTATTATTGTGAATGCTGTTTCTTATACTTTTTATTTTATCCTGGTAAAACCCCTGATGCTGAAGTATGATCCGGTCGTTATTTTAAGATGGGTTTTTACACTCGGCCTGCTCCTGGTGGTTCCCTTTGGTTGGGTAGAGTTTCGGGAAATCCCCTGGGCACAGTATACTGCTATTGATTTTACAAGCATGGGTCTTGTAGTTTTAACCGGTACATTTTTGGCTTATTTATTTAACCTGTACGGAATAAAAATACTGGGAGCCTCCATCGCGGGGTTTTATATTTATACCCAGCCGGTATTTGCTGCATTGATCGCAATGCTTTTTCTGCATGAACATTTAGCGATGTATAAAATTATTGCTGCTTTGCTTATTTTCAGTGGAGTTTACTTAGCCAACAAAAAAATTAGAAATGACTGATCAGGTTATTACAAACACTAAGGGGAATATATCGGGCTGCTTATTTTAAAATAAAAAGCAGGCTACTTACACTTGTTATATTTTTTAATAAGCTGTTTCAGGCTGTAATCACGGTAAGATAAAAGTTCCCACATCGTATCCGGAATTTTTTTACAACCACCCATGATCGCACGCAACTGGTTTACATAAGCTTTGTTTTCAACTAACTGTAAACGGCCATTATCACCACTATACTTTCCGGGGTCATTACCGTAACTTGTATAACCACCGTGCAGGGAATAGTGTATTATTAACTGGACCGGTTTGCGATCTGTTGGCGTTTTATAAAAATAAAATGGAACTTTAAAGTCACTCCGGACAAAGTATAAATTAATTTTTGGAGTAGAATAGATCTCATTAAGAATTAACACGGTATCAATTTTCCCTTTTGCTATATAATCCAGTTCAACGCTGGCCAGGTTATCAGTATATAGATCCAGGCTGCAAACCACAACCGTATTTCCATTGTAGTTACTGCTTTTAATTTTATTTACGTCTTCCGCATTAATTTCTGCGTCGGTTGTACCCGTCACATAAAAGACATTTTTCTTTAGTTTTACGTCACCCCAAATAGTATCCCCGTTGTTTTTTACCAAATAATCTCCTTTTTGACTAAAGCAACTGGTTGATAAACAAAACAAAGCAAGGGCTAATAATATTTTCATTGCGATTCTATGTAAAGTTAGGCGTGGTTATTTGTGGCTAAATTAAGGCTTTACACCTAAAATGGCTGTATTACATTAAGAAAAATAACAGCGAAACAGTAAAATAAAAAAGACGAATGAGGATTCTATTTTGAGTTAATCTGCAGATTGACCACACTTGTTGTATTTTTTAATAAGCTGTTTAAAGCTGTAATCACGGTAAGATAAAAGTTCCCACATGGTATCTGTGATCTCTGTGCAATTTCCCATGATGCCACGCAACTGGTTGACATAGCCCCTGTCTTCTATAATTGTTATTCTTGATCTGTCTGCACGATATTTCCCCCGGTCTTTATAATAATTATCAAGACCTCCATCCAGGTAGTAATGTATTACCAGCTGAACAGGCTTGGGATTGTTGGGCGTTTTATAAAAATAAAATTGTGTTCTGAAATCATTTGTCCCATAGTATAAATTAATTTTTGGTGTACTATAGATCTCATCAAGAATTAATACGGTATCTGTGCTACCGGTATGCATAAAACCTATTTCCAGGTCGGTCAGGTTATCAGAATATGTTTGCAGGTTACAGCGAAGAACAGTGTTGCCTTTAAAATTGCCACTTTTAATTTTGGTGACATCTTCGGCTTTAATGCCTCCAAGTACACCTGTAACATAAAAAACTTTATTTGTCAGTGTTATATCTCCCCAAATGGTATCACCGTTATTTTTTATTAAATAATCTTTTTTTTGGCTAAAACCACTTAGCGAAAAACAAATTGTTGCAAACAGAAATAATATTTTCATAAACGGCCTGTTTTGTTTAAATATCAAACCCTAAATTGATGTATGTAATAGTACAAACGAAAAAAACAATTGTTTGGTTGTTTGATTGAACTAAAATTTTGACCAGCTAAGGGTACCCGGTCATTTTTTGGGGTAATCAAAGAATAAAAGATCCTTATTTGCCTTACTAAAATCTGCCCATTGGGTAATATCGGCTTCTACAGCAAAGATTGCGCAGGTAGGCATATTGTCAACGCGGTTGTTTGTGTTCAGGCTGTTTACAAAATAAGTTATTCCCGGGTTGTGTGAAAATACGGCTACAGCATGTATGCTGTCAGGCAAACCACCAATTACTTCATAAAATTCCTCAGCAGGGGCATGATATAAAGCAGAAATGAAAATGATCTCATCAGGCGGCATCTTCAAAGTTTCTGCAAACAATTCTGCAGTCTGTTTTGCTCTTATGGCAGGACTGGAAACCAAACGGTCAATTTTTATCTTTTTATCCAACAATCGTTTTGCCATCACGGGAGCATCAGATATACCTCTTTCATTAAGCGGCCGCTCAAAATCGTTGCCAAAAAAACTTTGATCACTTTTGGCATGGCGTATAATAAAAAGTTTTTTCAAAAGCCTGTTTTTACCTGTACAACATAGCTCAACTATGCTATGTAATTTAAATGAATTCGTAAATAGATGAGCGAAGTTGTATAAAAGTATAAAAATTTTACGCAATCCTGCAATTGTAAAACCAAACTTTCCCAACTTTACATATAAACCGGCTTATGCACAAATGCAATCTTCGTACACTATTAATTGGTTTTATTGTATTGATCTCAATTTCATGCAATACAACAAAAAAGACAACTCAAATAACAGCCGGCATTAATAGCCTAAAGTATTTAGGCAGTTATGAAATACCATTCAATTTTAAATATAAAAATACTACAGTCGGAGGTTTGTCCGGTATTGACTACGATATCGCAAATGATCTGTATTATTTGATAAGTGATGACAGAAGTGAAAAAGGCCCTGCCCGTTTTTATACAGCTAAAATTTATTTAACCGGGAAAGGGATTGACAGTTTGACCTTTACAGGAGTAAACAGCATTTTGCAGATCAATGGAAAAACTTATCCAAACAACAAAGACGACAGGTATAAAACGCCGGACCCTGAAGCCATTCGTTACAACGCTGAAAAAGGGCTTTTGGCCTGGAGCAGCGAAGGTGAAAGAATCGTGAAAGCAAATGATACAGTACTCATCAACCCTGCTGTTATGCTCATTGATCTGCAGGGGAAATACATTGATAGCTTTATTTTACCCGCAAATTTAAAAATGCAGCTCACAGAAAAAGGGCCCCGCAGAAACGGGGTGTTTGAAGGAATGAGTTACGCCGATAATTTTAAAACCCTGTATGTGAGTGTGGAAGAACCTTTATATGAAGATGGCCCCAGGGCTGATGTTGTTGACAACAATGCGTTTATCAGGATAATAAAATTTGATGCTGCAGGTAAAAAAAACATCGCTCAATATGCATATAAACTGGAGCCGGTTGCCTACCCTGCCAAACCGGAATCTGAGTTTAAGATCAATGGCGTGCCCGATATACTCAGCCTGGGAAATAATAAGCTGTTGGTGATAGAGCGTTCTTTTTCCACCGGGAGGCTACCCTGTACCATAAAAGTTTTTATTGCGGATCTTAACAATGCTACAGATATCAGTTTGATGACACTACTAAACAACCGGTCTTTTATCCCGGCTACAAAAACATTGGTATTGAATATGGATGACCTGGGCATTTATACTGATAATATAGAGGGCGTAACTTTTGGCCCGGTTTTACCCAATGGCCACAAAACACTACTGTTTATTGCAGATAATAATTTTACTGTTTTGGAAAAGGCGCAGGTATTGTTATTTGAGGTACTGGAATAAAAGAATACTTTATAAATGGCTACACATAATCAACAGCATTAGGTTAGCTTTGATAATAAAATAAATTTTACAATGATCAACAAGATTAAAAAAACAACAGTTCTTGCTTTGTTTTTGTTCCTGCCTTTTTGCGGTATGGCATGGGGCGTATTGGGCCATCGTATTGTTGGCCAGGTTGCCGATTCATATCTTACTAAAAATGCAAAAAAAGAAATCTTTAAAATATTGGGGAACGAATCAGTCGCCATGTCAAGTAACTGGCCTGATTTTATTAAATCAGACCCGGCTTATTCATACCTGAGCAACTGGCATTATATTAATTTAAAAGCCGGGCTAACTGAAACGGAATTAAAAAATTATTTAGCTACAGATACAGCTACCGATGCCTACACAAAAATAAACTGGTTATCTGAGCAGCTTAAAAATAAAGGCCTGGAGCAGGATAAAAAGATCTTGTATTTGCGGTTGTTGATACATATTGTAGGCGATATTCATCAGCCTTTACACATTGGCAGGTACGATGACCTGGGCGGCAATAAAATAAAAGTCAGCTGGTTTAAAGACCCATCTAATCTGCATACAGTATGGGACTCAAAGCTTATTGATTTTCAGCAATTGAGTTATTCAGAATATGCAAATGCCATTAATTATACAACCAAAGAAGTAAGAAAAACCTGGCAGGCAGAGCCGGTAAGTG
>Ga0193708_1000117_pt1 | contig 15603 bp, 16 predicted proteins | sample H3c1metaG_FD_160570 | JGI IMG/M metagenome (GOLD analysis project Ga0193708, IMG submission 160570) | Soil microbial communities from a riparian zone of the East river system, Colorado, United States - H3c1 | ecosystem: Environmental > Terrestrial > Soil > Riparian zone | place: USA: East River...
GTGCAGGTGGCTATCGTAATTGGAGGAGGTAATATTTACCGGGGGATGAATGAAGCAGAGAGCGGTATAGAAAGAGCCCAGGGTGACTATATGGGTATGCTTGCAACAGTGATCAATGGCATGGCGCTTCAAAGCGGGCTGGAAAAAGCCGGAATATATACAAGATTACAAAGCGCTATTAAAATGGAACAGATAGCAGAGCCTTATATCCGCAGGAGGGCCATGCGGCACCTTGAAAAAGGAAGGGTTGTTATTTTCGGCGCCGGTACGGGTAACCCTTACTTTACTACAGATACTGCCGGTTCTTTAAGGGCCATTGAAATTAAAGCAGACATTATTTTAAAAGGCACAAGGGTGAACGGCATCTATACAGCAGATCCTGAAAAAGACACCACCGCAACAAAATATGATACCATTTCTTTTGCTGATTGTATCCAAAAAAACCTGAAGGTAATGGATATGACAGCATTTACCCTCTGCATGGAAAACGATCTGCCCATTGTTGTTTTCGATATGAATACATCAGGCAATCTTTTAAAAGTTGTTACCGGCGAAAAAGTGGGAACATTAGTAACTTAAAATTACCGGGGCATTATATAAAAAAACGGGCTACATGATTTATGTAGCCCGTTTTCATTAGTTACCAGATCAGAGTGTACTGAGGTAAGATAATATCTCGGGTAATGATTTTTTTACGGGTTTTACCAGCACCGGTTGTGTTTGATTTCCGGTGGTGGGCGCTATGGTAACGGTACTCTCATGGCCTAAATAATAATCGTTGGCCTGCCTGGAAATAACAACAACCGTTATGGCCTTGCCCGCGGGTAATTTGCCCGTACTGAATTTCCTGGTATTTACATTTCCATACATACCTGCTACCGAACGAAAATCTTTGAATACGGTAAATGCTACCGTGTTTCCATTGGTAAAGTATGGAGCAAGGTCTGCAGAAACCGACACCCTTTGAATACCGGTGGTATCATAAAAGTAATCACAGTTTATCCAGCGCAGGTGATTGGTATATATCTCATAAGCCTGGCTGCCGATAAAGAGTTTATTATTTGCCGTATCAGGATTGGGTATCCAGTTGAATTGTTGCGTATTGGTTTCATCGCCAGCAAAAAACTCCATTAACTGATTTGGTATACCGTCGCTATAACGGATATTATATTTTATACCGGGTGCAAGATGAACCGGCGTTCCGTTCTTCTTAAGGTTAATAAATAATTCGCCCCCGCTTACCAATAGCCTGCCATTAGAAGTTGTTGGCTTATTCAGCCTTACCATATCTCCCTTTGTTTTAACAACCATTATTTCCACATCTACTTTACCGGTAACGGCTTGTCCTGCACCATTTATACAACAGTTTGGCGGGAAGTTAACCTGCAGGCCGGATGAAGTTATGAGACTGGCAATATTGCTGCCTACCGTGATGGTATCATGATGTGCTGCAATAACAATATTATTTTTAAGATTGGAAACGGGCATCGCAGCAGTAATTATGCTGTACCAAGCGGTATCAGGGCCGTTCGGCTGCCCGGGGTCCGGTACAAAAATATCAGTATTTTTTTGGCAGGCACTTAAAAAAAGCACGCCGCCTATTAATACTTTTATAATTGTTTTTGTTTTCATCAGTTTCAGTTTTTAAAATACGTACTACTTTATCAGATACTTCATGTACATTTTTTGCTGCCTGTTATCTTAAATCAATCCGCAATCCAAGGCGCAGGCCGGCTGTTTGATATTTTTGTTTCAGTGTTATATTGTCTTTGTTCATTTGCGAAAGATTATAACGGAAATAAGGTTCTGCCATTATATGGATCTTATCATTCAGCCTGTAATAAACAGATACAGCGCCCATAAAACCAACGCCTACGTTTGTTTTAAACTGGTAAGGAGAAGAATTTTTTCCTGTAGTGATGTTCACCGGCTGGTTATGTATATCCAATATTTCGCCCTTCTGCCAGCTATACAGATTTACTACCGGCCCCGCATTTATATTGGCGTGTAACCTTCCGTTACCGATCTCGTAACCCAGTAATAAAGGGATATCAATACTGCGGTATTTATTATGGGTTGTTTTGTAACGGGTACCCGTGGTAATATAACTTCCGGTAGTATCACCATTTGCATCAATGATATAGGTCACCTGGATGAGGTTGCCCTGAACAAAAGTGAATTTTTCATTTATCTGGCTGTAATTAACGCCTCCCCGGATACTCATGGAATTATTGAAGACCTTTGTATACCGTATGCCTGCACTGTAAGCCGAGGTGAACTTAGCGCTTTCTTTTCTTTTTTGCAGGTAAGCCGAATTACCCGTGTCACTTAAACTGCGAAAAGCAAAATCAGGCCCCGCATATATCTCAAGGTATTTTTTATTGCCTGCAGCATCCCTTTCAATAGAAGGGCATCCCGGTAAATATATAATGGGATCAAAAGAAAGCGGCAGCTGCACTTTCGTTTTTTTACTTGCAGCTATTCTTTCTGCATTGTAGGTAAGCCTTCCCAGCAATGTTCCCTGGCCGGAAAATTCATCATCGCTTTCATCAACATCCTCACTTTGGTAATTTGTTAAAATAACTAATCCGGTCTTTCTCTTTTTAGTATTGCTGCTGTTATTATATCCTGAAGTATTTTTTTTATCATCAGCCTGCAGTGAAGGCGAATGAATACTGACCTTAGCTGAACCGGAAGATGATAAAGATGAATTGGGATTTATTGAAACATCATTTGCTGTAGTTGCAATATTCCCGTTTAAAATTTTTGCAGGGCTTCCTTGTTCAGGGTTGTTATTATTTGCTTTTAAAGAATTTTTATTTTGACCGGGCTGACCATTATTACCGCTTAATTCATTTTTGTCCAAAGTTATTTGCGTAGCAATAGATGAGTTGTTTTTAATGATCAGCCATGTGCCACTGCCGGCTGCAAGTAAAAGGGCGAGCAGTAATAAGCTGTTTCTCCTGCTAAAAATGCTGATCCAAAAACCAACGGGCTTTCTTTTTTCTTTTTCAGCAATAATCTTCTCCCAAATGCGTGGATGCACAGCAGGGGCATAGCTGCTAAACTGCTCTTTTATATGTTCATCAAACTGCTGGTTGTTGTTCATACCGCAACTTTTTGTAATTGTATAATTTGTTTCTGCAGCATATTACGGGCCTTTACCAACTGGCTGCGGCTGGTTCCCGATTGTATACCCAGCATCTCTGCTATCTCATCATGCTGGTAACCTTCTATCACGTATAAGTTAAAGATCAGCCGGTACCCGTCAGGTAAGCTATTGATCAGGTCCAGCAATTCTTTTTCAGTCAGGTGAGCATAAGCCGAAGGTTCCAAACCGCTTTCATCCCTGTCTTTCACCTCGTAGCCCACCACTTCTTTTTCATACCTGCGCAATGAATATTTTTTCAATGCCGTATTAACCATTATCCTCCTTATCCATCCTTCGAAAGAGCCTTCGAATTTGAACTGGTGGATCTTGTCAAAAACCTTGATAAAAGCATCCTGTAAAATGTCTTCCGCATCCGCATTATTACGGGCATAGCGGTTACAAACACCAAGCATACGGCTGGCGAAACGATGAAAGATCTCCTTCTGACAGGAGGCCTCACCCTTGATACATCCACGTATGAGTTCGTCTTCCGTCAATTATAGGTAAGTTTACATCGGGCATTTACCGGTTAAGATACCCAGACACATTTATACGCTGCCCAACAGAAATTTATTGCTTAAAAGATACAAAAAAGGGTTGGTTTTCTTGTTTTTAGGCCCTAAAACCTATAAATTGAAAACCACGCAACTTAAACAGTAGACAATACCATGTTTTCACAGGACCAAATGAACCGGATAATAGCTGTAAATGAAAGCTTGTTGGCCCAGCTGGAGGATGCCAATGCCATGCTTTTTGAGCGGGAGAAAGAAATTGCAACGCTTAAAAAAAGCGTTGCTGATGCTACCGAGTTACGCAGTAAACTGGAAGGCCAGTTGAATGAAATTGAAAGCATACAAAACCGGCTGGGTGAAAAACAACAACAGGTAATAGGCGCCGAAGAAAGAGAACTGGAATTACACCAGGAATTAACCGAAGCGGCAAGATTAGAACAACAGTACAATGACCTGGGGCGGCAGTACGCTTACCTGCAAACACAATACTCAGATATAGAATCCCAGCTTGCAAAGCTCACAGAAAAGAGCAACCAGCTACAGCAAATTGCCGGCCGCGTGGGTGAGTTGGAAAGCCACCTGGATAATACGGCCATGGAAAGGGATGAATTAAAAAGCAAGCTCGCCACACTGGAATCCCAAAAATATTTAAGAGAGTTCAATCCTTAGGAACCATTGTTAATTAGTGTTCATAAATATAACTGCAAACACTTGCATTGCTGCATTCCTTTCTTTACTTTACCCAGGTAAAATTTATTGCAACTAATTATTTTAAAAAATCAACTCAATTATGGAAGCACAAACCAATGTCGATAATGGTAAGACAACAGCTATTGTTAGTTATATAACAATTATTGGCTGGCTAATCGCATATTTTGCAATGCACCAATCTAAAAAGACATCATTAGGAAGTTATCACCTGAGGCAAACACTTTTATTATTTATTTGCGCCGTCGCTTTTCAAATTATTGCCTATGCCATTACGATAGCGATGCCTGCAATAGGCCTTATTTTTTCACTGGCGAGTATAGGTTTTTTGGTTCTGTGGATTATGGGGCTGATCAGCGCAATTAATGGAGAAGAAAAGCCAATGCCTTTACTGGGAGCAAAAGCCCAGGAATTATTTAAGGGGATTTAACGTTATTATTAATAACAGAAAACAGTAAAAAAGCGCCGTTTAAAATGGTGCTTTTTTATTTGTGTTAATTAGATGAATTTTACAGGATAATATCTACTTATGCAAAGCATTGCCAACCTGCGCAAAGAATATAAATTACAAGCTCTACTTGAGAACGAAGTGGCAGAAAATCCTTATGAACAATTTAGCAAATGGTGGGAGGATGCTTTGAAAAGTGAAATAGAAGAGCCCAACGCCATGACATTGGCTACTTCCAATATGAATATCCCTTCTGCAAGAATTGTCCTTTTAAAAGAATTTTCAGAAGAAGGCTTTGTCTTTTTCACCAACTACAACAGCCATAAGGGACAGGAACTTGCTGAAAATCCCAGGGCATGCCTGGTTTTTTTCTGGAAAGAACTGGAAAGACAGGTAAGGATCTCCGGGCAGGTAAAAAAAGTAAGCTCAGCAATAAGCGATGAATATTTCGATTCGAGGCCCGAGGGCAGCCGGCTGGGGGCCTGGGCTTCACCACAAAGCAGCGTGATCGGGTCAAGGGAGGTTGTTGAAGAAAACTCCGCTCAATACAGGAAGCAATTTAATGATGGTAATATTCCACGTCCGCCATACTGGGGTGGATATATTGTGATCCCCGCTGTTATAGAGTTCTGGCAGGGGCGCCCAAACCGGCTCCACGACCGTATTCAGTATACTTTACAGGAAAAGGGCAGTTGGAAGATAGAGCGCCTGGCTCCCTAAAGATGGTAATTAGGAATTGGTAATTATTAATTGGGCCTTAAACTAAAAGTGTCTGCTAATTCACAATCCCTAATTCCTAATTACGCTTTCTTCTTGGCAGTCGCTTTCTTTTTAGCTGCAGCTGCAACAACTTTTTTTGCCGCTTTTGCAGGCCTTGATTTGCCAAACGAGCCACTGAAGATCTTTCCTTTTTTTGTTTTTATATCGCCACGTCCCATAATAACTGAGTTTTATTTTTTATGAATAAATGAATAAAGATTTACAAAAAAAAGCAAGGCACAGTTGCACCTTGCTTTTTAATGTGTTTGATACAACATTACATTTTAGCTGATAATTCTTTACCGGCTTTAAACTTAGCAACTTTCTTTGCTTTAATTTTGATAACAGCACCTGTTTGAGGGTTGCGGCCGTTACGTGCAGCTCTTTTTGATACAGAAAAAGTACCAAATCCTACCAATGTAACTTTACCACCACCTTTTAAAGTTTTAGTAACTGCTTCTACAAAAGAATCCAAAGCAGCGTTTGCCTGTGTTTTTGTAATACCTGCATCGTCAGCAAGTTTTGAAATTAATTCAGCTTTGTTCATGATATTTTTTTTTTGAATTTTTTAACTGCAACAAATATAGCCGGTTTTTAATTGCAACAAAATTTTTTTTGTGAGATTTTTTTTTTGTAAAGAAACGCTGGAAACCACAAGCAACAAGGATTTTGACAAACAACGGGGTTAAGTCATAAAATGCTTTAACCGGGTTAAGCCAGTGAAACCCTTTGCCAGACAGCATTTCAGGGCACTGCTTTTGAAATCCTTTGCCAAAGCGGTTTCTAAGGGATAAAGAATTGATTTAAATTCAGCAAAAGGAAAAATAATTGTTTTGCACAATTAGTTAACAACCTGCATAACTGTCCGGAAGGCGATGAATTTGTCGCCCCATTTATCGAAGCTTTTTTGGCGCATGGCGCCGGCGTAATTTTCAATGTAGCGGTTATAAAGCGCTTTACTTTCTGCAAGGTATTGTATGGCATAAGTAGGGCCTTCAGCATCGTCTGTTTCCAATAATCTTAAAATAGTTGCACGGGTAAAGCAGCCGGTATTGATCACCCCGGGTATGTGTTCGTCCTTTAACCAGGCAAGCCATTCTTCTTTTATAGAGTCGTGAACTTTGATGGTGACATTATAAATGATCATGATGTTTTTCTTTTGTCAACGTCTTTTAGCATTTTGGAAATAAAGTAAAGCAGGACCAATAGCGCAACAATTATGGCAGCCCAGATCATCCATTTTTTATTTCCAGCTGTACTTTCGGTTAATTCATTCTCCGCTATTGCGGATATTTTGCCAAAGCTTAAAAATGGGATACTGTCCAATATTTTATTATCCGGCCTGGCCAGGTCATAATTGGGCATGATCGCTGCCGGGTTATCCATTAGTATCCTGTAATGATCTCCTTTCTCCAGGTAAGATGTGATATAACAATAGCTGGCCCATGTTTTTACTTCCTCAACAGTTACAGGCAGGTTATCTTCATTGTATACCAGCAGGTAAAAAGTGCCGGCGTTAGCCCGGGGAATAAGGAATTCCAATGTACTGTTATTGGAAATGGTAAATGATTGCAGAAGGCGGCCGGGGTTTGAAAAAGAATGACCTTCTGCAGCCGGGATGAACAGGTCTGCTTTACGGGAAAAATATTTTACCCCGCTCAATTTTAAACTAATGCCGTTAAAGTGATAGGGTTCCTGCTGACTGATCTTTATATAAGAGATCCTGCCGTTGTCTTTTTGTTGAATACGTGGCGCCGGGTTCTGAATTAATTTATTTTCAGCCTGGGGAGGTAAAGGGGCGGAAGTATGTTGGATGACCCCTTTAATATCAAAAGGGTCTTTATTGTTATTGTGAATTAGCACTTTGAAGAACTTATAGCTGCTTGGCGGAAAATCGATACGGAATTTACTCATCGCACCCTTTTCTTCCGGGATAGGGTTAATAAGAATGCTATCGTTTATAATGAACCAACTGTTGCGATCATCACTGCCGCTTAAAGTGCAAAACCTTTCGGCAGCAGTATTTCTTATCACAAGCCCTATGTTCGAAATAATACTATCCCGGTTCTCAATTACCAGGCCTGTACTTCCTGCCTTCTCAGTTCTTGAAAAACTCATATCCATTTCAACCGCAGCAATATTCCATTCCATTGCCGGGAAACGTAAGATATGCGGCACCCACTTGCCTCTGCTGTTTATAATTCTGAGATCACTATGATCTGTTTTTAAATGTGCAGATAGCGCGGGCGTTAACTCAATATTATAAAAGCCGGACCTCGGGATGCTATCTAATTTACTATAAAACCTATATCCTTCTGTTTGTGCAAAACAGCAGACAGACAGGAGGGAGAATAAAAAAATACTAAACCACTTTTTCTTCATTATCAATAATTATCTTTTTCAATCGCTGGTACATAAAGGATACCACCAGCAGTAATACACCCAGGCAAAAGAATGCGGCAATTTTACCACCCGCGGGAATATTCCGGATGTCGAATATAAATAATTTTAGCAGCGTTAATAAAAACAGGCTAAGAGAGATAATACGCATGGTCCGGTATTTATAATGCATGCCCAGCCACATAAAACCAAAAGAGCAAAGTCCCCATAAGATGGGCAGCCCCGTTTTTATATATATTCTGCGGATGTTTTCAAGAGGATTGTCGGCAGCATAAAAAATATGGTTTGACAATAAATATACTTCCACGCTTAAAAAAATAACAATAGCTGAACATACTATCCAGGTGATAAGATCTAAACTTTCTTTCAATTGCATCTTATTATTCCGGATCAATTGTATGAGCCGGTAAATTACCAGGCCGGTAACCAAAGCGGTTAACCAGTGTGCTAAAAAGTGGCTGATCTTTTCACGCCCGGTCAGCAGTTCCCTTTGTATGGCTGATGTTGACGGTACACATATAAAATATAAAACAACGGCGGAACCCAGCATTGCCGCTATAGAGGACCAATGCAATTCAAGCTGCTTTACTTTTTGTGTTACCAGTGTTAAGATGCTGATGAATGTAACCGAGTACAGCAGCAGGTAAAGAACATTGAGGTCAATATCCGGGTAGTGATATTTGAACTGGTAATTTATTTCCAAGGCGCCGGTGATAAATAAAAGAATTATTGCTGTAATTCGCAAAGCCTTTTTGCCCGGGATAACCTGGTGCCTGCTGATCCCTGCAGCTTTGTCTTCTTTGTTCCGCAGGATGAATAAAAGGTAAGTAGCAATAGCAGCAGATAAGGTTGTGATAAAACCTTTGTTGGCGATAACAGCAATGGCCGAATTAAAACTGGTATACAACTCCATCCAGTCCATTACCAGGCTTACCAGCATCAATGTCCAAACAAGTATAGCCGAATACTGTATAATATGGATCCTGGATTTGCTGAACAGCCAATAAAGCAGCACTGCCTCACTCGCCCAGAATAAGGTAATGTAGTTGCCATGTAATTGCAGCGGGGCTGTAATGGAAATAAAGGTGAGCGTAATGCCGGTCAGCAGGTATAAAATATTGGTATCTACTTTTTGCTTCCGCAACAGGAAGTATGAAACTGCTAAATTGAAAATACCCATTGATGCACTGAACAAACCTTTGAATTCAGCCGCATCCATTTTGACCAGGCAATAGATGCCTGCTGCAAAGTATAAACATGTAGTGGATAGCAAAATGCCGAAATCTGATGCAATGAATTTCTTTTTCTCTTTTATATTGTGTGCGATATTGATTATAAAGAACAGCAGGTAGAAAACTGAGGCAAATAAAAACCCGTTCTTAAAAACTACCGCAGGTGAATCATAAGGCAGGAAGTTAAGCCAGCCGCCAAACAACAGGGCTGTAAAAATAAAACTCAGTAAATTCAATAACCGCCAGCCTTTATAATAGGCAATAACCAAAAGCCCGCTGTTCAATATAATAAGATAAGTGAACAGTATCTTATAGTTACCGGTTCCGGTACTTACCAAAAAAGGGGCTGCGAAGCCACCTACCAATGCAATAATAGCTAACTCCTGTTTATTGTACAGCAAAGAAAGTGCAACAGCAAACGCTGTAATTACGATCATAATTACAAATGCGGTTACCTGGTCGAAAAGATGAAACTGGTGAAAAGCCAGGGTGATCGTAAAATAAAAGACTGCTAAACCACCGCCGGCAAGTACCGAACTGAAGCTTTTATAGCTATTACGTAATTTATGTGCCAAAGCAACCAGTATTGCTCCGCAAATAATACCAATGGATACCCTGCCTACGGGTCCAACCCAGTTCTTATCAATGGCATATTTTACAAAAAATCCAATGGCTAAGACCAGGATGGCAATGCCGATCTTACTTATGAGATTTTCGCCAATGAATTTTTCCAGGTCAGGATTATTCCTGAACCACTTATCAACCCCGCTTTCTTTTATTGGTAATGGTGATTGCCGGTCCTTTTCTGCCGGGACTTCGATGGTTTCACTTACTTCAACGCTAACAACCGGGTGTTGTAATTGCTTTTCTTCTTCTGCTTTGCGCTTTGCTTCACGCTGAAGGCGAATTTCCCCAATCGCCGCCAGCTTTTGTTTATATTCTTCCCGCGCTTTTAGATGAGCAGCTTCTTTTTCATTTTGATCCTGTTCTGCCGGGCCGGCTGCCGCTGAACCAGGCTGGAAGGCTGATAACTGGTTCTTTAGATCCTTTACCTGGTTATTTAGATTATGCAGATCCTGTTTAAGACTTTCTGAAAGGTTGCGCTGGCGGCTTTGAATATTAAGGACAATTATGAAAATAACAACAACGGCAATAAAAATTAAAAATTCCATAGCAGTATATAGTTAGTTACTGCAAAACAAGATACAACGATGTTCGATGCCTTTATGGAATAAATTGTTAAAGCAATCTTTATGAAGAAATTCGTTTAACAATTAATTATAAGAATATCCCATCATTTTATTTCCGCATAAATGGGACAATGATCACTGTGTTTTATATCGTGATAAATGTCTGCGCTTACCAGTTGTTTTCTTAATGGTTCAGTAACAGTAATATAATCAATGCGCCAGCCTTTATTATTTAATCGTACAGTTGGAAAGCGCTGGCTCCACCAGCTATAGCGATGCGGCTCGGGGTGAAATTCACGGAAAGTATCTATCCAGCCGCTTCCCAGGAATTTCGTCATCCATTCCCTTTCTTCAGGCAAAAAGCCACTGCTGTTCTTATTTCCTTTGGGATCATGGATGTCAATTTCCTTATGGGCTATATTATAGTCACCCACTAAAATGAGTTTTGGATACTTCTTTTTCAGGCCTTCCAGGTATGCATGAAATTCATCAAGCCATACATATTTGAATTTCTGTCTTTCATCACCGCTTGTGCCGGAAGGGAAATAGGCATTGATGAGGCGTATATCTCCAAAATCAAGCTGTATCACCCTGCCTTCATCATCGCTTGATGGTATGCCGCAGCCGATACATATATTATCGGGTTTTATTTTAGTGAATACGGCCACACCACTGTATCCCTTCTTCTGTGCGCTGAACCAGTGGTGGTGAAAACCGAGATCTTCCAGTTGTTTTACGTCAACATCCCCCTGTGTTGCTTTTATTTCCTGTAAACAAATGATGTCTGCGGGCTCGGTCTTAAGCCAGTCGATAAAGCCTTTTTTAAGTGCGGCACGTATGCCATTTACGTTGTAAGAGATGATACGCATAATGATGATTATATTTATGGCTGTAAAAGTAATGAACCCCAATGGAACGTGTAGAAGACTTTGAAAGTTTTTATACAATTAAGATCCAGCCATACCTTGATGAATTGGACAATGAAAAAACCTCTTTATCAAACTGGAAAAAATTTACTTTATTTACCGGCCTTGGCGCCTTCGCAAGTTTTTTCTTATACTATCTTAAAAAATTCCCTACAGGCCATATCCTGGCTGCAGCCATGCTCATCATGTGCGTGGTTGGAGTTTATTTCTGTGCAAAATATTCCGACCGGTACCTTGATGATTTCAAAGAAAAGATAATCGGGCAGATCATCGCCTATATATACCCTTCGGCAATATATAAGCCAATGGGGTTTATTTCAAAAAAAGAATACAAGGCGAGTGGTTTATACCGGAGACGGTTCTCGCATTTTGACGGTGATGATTACTGGGAATGCAACTACAACGGGCTGGCTTTTCATTGCTCCGAGATCAAATCATGGTACGAGGATGCAGCAGGCAGGGATTATATTTTTAAAGGATTATTTTTCATAGGCAGGATAAACAATTCCTTTGCAGGCGCAACCTATATATGGACAAAGGGCGATGCACAATTGCCTTCCAGCGTTGCTGATGAGCACTACCGGATGTTTCCCATACCCCAGGTACATAAAATGAGAACAATGCATGAAGGGTTCAATAAACAATATTCGGTGTATACTACCAATATGCACGAAGCTTCTGTGATCCTGTCTTATAATATGCTTGATCATATGCTGCTCATTAAAGAAAGGCTGGGAAAGGATATTGTATTTTCCTTTGTAGCCGGTAAATGTTATATAGCCGTGCCCTTTGAGGAGAACCTGCTGGAGCCATCGGATAAGAGTATCAGGGATAAGGAAGAGATCAAAAACTATTTTTATAGTATATTGTTGGTATTCAATATCATCAATAAACTAGAGTTGAACAGGCTTACATAAATAGAATAAATGATACAGGAAGAATATAAAATTCCGTATTCTTGTATAACAAATATGCATTATGGAAAATAGCAAGCTCCCGGAACATGACACTGAAAAGAATACGGAAACGATTTTTACGGAGGAAGAGTTCTCGATAAAAGGGTACGATAAACATATTCGTCAGGCAAGGAATGCCATATTCATTGCTGCCGGTATCCTGGTGCTTAACCTCATTCTTTTAGCAGTAACGGTTCCTGATGCTTATGAATATTTATGGATCGACATTCTTATCTGGGGAGCTTTTATTGCAGGCTTTATCCTGTTAGGGCTCTGGACCAAAAAGAAACCCTATTCTGCCATCGTGGGAGCGCTTATCCTGTATATTGTTTTTATCATTTTTAATGCGGTACTTGATGTTACTACGATCTACAAAGGCATTATCCTGAAAATAGTGATCATTATTTTGCTGGCAAAGGGCCTCAATGATGCCCGGCAGGCACAGCGAATGCAGGAGCAATTAGGAAAATAGTTATTCCAGGATAGGTCTCAGCCATCTTGTTGCATCAACCAAACTCATTCCTTTTCTTTTGGCATAATCATCCAGCTGATCCTTTTCAATTTTGCCAACACCAAAGTATTTACTTTCAGGATGCGCAAAATACCAGCCACATACGGATGAGGCAGGGAACATAGCCAGTGATTCGGTAAGATGGATGCCGGTTGCTTCTTCGCCGCCCAGTAATTCAAACAATTTATATTTTTCCGTATGATCAGGACATGCGGGGTATCCCGGTGCCGGGCGGATGCCCATGTATTCTTCCTTAATTAATTGTTCGTTGCTCAGGTGCTCTTCTGAAACATAGCCCCAGTATTCTGTCCTTGTTTTTTTGTGAAGCAATTCAGCAAAGGCTTCAGCAAGACGATCAGCAAGCGCCTGCAAAATGATCTTGTTATAATCATCCAGGTTTTCTTCAAAACGTTTGATGTGTGATTCGATCCCCTGTATCGTTACTGAAAAAGCGCCAATGAAATCGGCCTTATCCGGGCTGATGAAATCTGCCAGTGATAAATTTGGCTGGCCTGCCGCCTTTTTAATTTGCTGGCGCAGGAACTCCAGTTTCGTTTTTGACTTTTTATTTTTGACTTCAATCGTGTCAGCACTTAATTTTTCTGCTTCCCAGAACCCAACCGTTCCTTTTGCACTCAGCCATTTTTCATCAATTACCTGCTGCAATAATTTTTTCGCATCGTTATAAAGTTTTGTTGCTTCAGTGCCGATGACAGCATCGGTCAATATCTGCGGGAACTTACCATGCATCTCCCAGGCAATGAAGAAAGGCTGCCAGTCAATATATTCAGCGATCTCTGCTAAAGGATGATCATCTAATAGTTTTGTCCCGGTAAATGTTGGAGCCACGGGCGTAAAGCCTGACCAGTCAATTGATGCCCCGTTCTTCTGCGCTTCGTTAAACTTTAAATATTGCTTCGTGGATTTTTTATTTCCAAAATCCTCTTTCAGTTTGTCGTATTCTTTTTTGATGCCGCTTAAAAAATCCGGCCTCTGTTCTTTACTCAATAAGCTTCCTGCAACAGTTACGCTGCGGCTTGCATCCAGCACATGAATAACACCGTCATCATATTGCGGGGCGATCTTTACTGCCGTGTGCATACGGGAAGTAGTTGCGCCACCGATCATCAAAGGAAGGTTCATGCCGCGGCGCTTCATCTCATGGGCAACGTGAACCATCTCATCTAATGATGGTGTGATCAGGCCGCTTAACCCGATGATGTCAACATTTTCTTTTACTGCAGTATCAAGGATCTTATCTGTTGCCACCATCACACCCAGGTCAATGATGTCATACCCGTTACATCCCAATACAACACCCACAATATTTTTTCCTATATCATGCACATCTCCTTTTACAGTGGCTAATAAAATTTTTGCAGCGCCGGCGGATTCTTCATTTATTGTTCCGGCTGCTATGTGTGCATTTTTCCTGTCTTCTTTTTCCTGCTCAATATAGGGCGTAAGAACAGCAACAGCTTTCTTCATCACCCTTGCGCTTTTTACTACCTGCGGCAGGAACATTTTCCCTGAGCCAAAAAGATCACCCACGATATTCATACCATCCATGAGCGGGCCTTCGATCACATCCAAAGGCTTTGGATATTTAATCCTTGCTTCTTCCGTGTCCGCGTCAATATAATCCGTTATGCCGTTCACCAATGAATGCGAAAGACGCTTTTCCACGGGCTCTTTTCTCCAGCTTTCATCTTTAATGATCTCTTTACCCTTTGCTTTAACCGTTTCCGCAAAAGCTATCATTTTTTCCGTGGTCTCGTTGTTGTCATTATTCCTGTTCAGGATCACGTCTTCACAAAGCGCTCTCAAATTGGGCTCTATCTCGTCATATACCACCAGCTGGCCTGCATTTACAATGCCCATGTCCATACCGGCTTTGATGGCATGAAAGAGGAACACGCTATGAATTGCTTCACGCACATGGTCATTGCCCCTGAAGGAAAACGAGACATTACTAACCCCGCCACTCACTTTAGTAAGCGGCATGAATTTTTTTATTTCACGGGTTGCTTCAATAAAATCTACCGCATAATTATTATGTTCTTCAATACCTGTTGCAATTGCAAAAATGTTTGGATCGAAAATGATGTCCTGCGGATCATAGCCAACCTGTTCGGTAAGAATCTTATAAGCCCGCTTGCAAATTTCTATTTTTCTTTCTTTGGTATCTGCCTGTCCCACTTCATCAAAAGCCATTACAATTATTGAAGCGCCGTAACTTTTGCAGGTGAAGGCCTGTTCAATGAATTTTGATTCGCCTTCTTTCATTGAAATGGAATTCACAATGCATTTCCCCTGCACACATTTCAACCCGGCTTCAATGATCTCGAACTTCGACGAATCGATCATGATGGGGATCTTGGCAATGTCGGGCTCCGACTGAACAAGATTTAAAAAAGTGGTCATTGCCTGTACGCCATCCAGCAATGCATCATCCATGTTCACATCAATTACCTGTGCGCCGTTCTCTACCTGCTGACGTGCAACTGATAGCGCTTCTTCATATTTGCCGTCGCGAACAAGGCGTGCAAACATTTTACTGCCGGTAACATTGGTACGCTCACCAACATTTATAAAATTGGTACCGGGACGAACGATCAAAGGCTCCAGCCCGCTTAATCTTAAATATGGTTTAATAACAGTCATAATTTTTATTTTGCCACAAAGGCACTAAGGCAGAAAGGGGCACTAAGTTTTATAATCTTTGTGCATCTTCGTGTCTTTGCGTCTTCGTGGCTATCCTACCAGTTCTTCTTCAATTATCTTTTCTATAACCGGTAATTCCCTGGGTT
>Ga0193708_1000118_pt1 | contig 15599 bp, 12 predicted proteins | sample H3c1metaG_FD_160570 | JGI IMG/M metagenome (GOLD analysis project Ga0193708, IMG submission 160570) | Soil microbial communities from a riparian zone of the East river system, Colorado, United States - H3c1 | ecosystem: Environmental > Terrestrial > Soil > Riparian zone | place: USA: East River...
CATAGCGCTATGGAACATTCCCAACAAATAACCTATGGCCACGTGAACCTGGAGGAAGGCGTGGTAGTTCCGGTACACAGCCACCCGCATGAGCAATGGACATTCATCCTTGATGGGCAGATGGAATTTACCCTCGATGGCGAAAAGAGATTATTGCTGCCGGGCATGGGGGCCTATATACCTTCCAATGCATTGCACGGCGCAGTTTCGGTAACGGGCATGTACGGTGATAGATGTGTTTACGCCGGTGCGTGAAGACTATAAGAATCTTGAATCATGAACAAGGAACAAGGAATGATGAAGTTCGTCCTGGTAAAACTTTTCGTTTGAGAACAAAAAAGCGGCCTTTGTCATTCCGAGGCACGAGGAATCTCCCTGACAATAACATTCTGCAGAATTATAAAAAGGCTCTTAAAATTAAAGGGAGATCCTTCGCTATCGCTCAGGATTGACAAGCTTCGTAGTTATCTCCTCGTTCTAAACGAAAAATATTTCTGGCTGAGGAAACTGATCGTAACAATGATACAGGTCGTAAGACATTGACTCAAAAACGGCCACCAGCCAAATACCTCTACAAATATCTTCAGTATAAAATAGTTGAGCGTAAGATTAAAGAGAAATGAAAGCAGGTAACGGAAGAGCTGTATCCTTCCCCTTAAATTGGAGTCAACAAATACAACATACTTCATCAGGATAAATCCAACAATAAAATTCACGCAAAAGGAAACGAAGAGCGCAGCATTATGCGGCTTTAATGTATAAAAGCCCAATTCTACATTTTCAAATTTAAATGCATACACCAGCAATATCTTAAAAAGCGCCAGGCCCAGTATGGTATTGGCCCCGCCACAGGCTGCATAACGGAATGTCTTCTCCGGCATCCATCTTTTAAATGGCGGATAGAAGAAGTCGATGAACGTTATGATTGCTTTTTTGGGCACTGGTGTAATTTGATGATTTGATAATTTGATGATTTGATGATGGACAGCATACATATCTAAAGACTGGTTTGAATTTAAGAAATTACCAAATCATCAAATCAGTTATATAATTCTTCCCTCATCGCCTTCACCCTTTCATCCGCAAGATATTCATCATAGGTCATCAGGCGATCGATCATTCCCTTTGGTGTAAGCTCAATGATACGGTTGGCCACGGTTTGCATGAACTGGTGATCATGCGTAGTTAATAAAATAACACTTGGGTAAGCAACCATATTATCGTTAAAGGAAATGATACTTTCCAGGTCGAGATGGTTGGTAGGCTCATCCAATACCAGAACGTTAGGGTTCTGCAGCATCATCTTGCTGATCATGCAGCGAACCTTTTCTCCACCGCTCAATACATTTGTCTTCTTTAATATCTCGTCGCCGCTGAATAACATCTTTCCCAAAAATCCACGTAAAAAATCCTCATCCACATCCTTTGTTGTTGGCGGAACATACTGGCGCAGCCAATCCATAAGGTTCAGCTTGCTGCCCTCGAAGTATTCACTGTTATCATTGGGTAAATAAGCGGTGGTAACGGTGGTGCCCCATTCGTAGGTACCGCTGTCGGCCTTGATCCTGCCATTTATTATTTCAAAGAAAGTAGTAAGTGCAATAGGGTTACGGCTGATAAAAGCGATCTTATCTCCTTTCTGTATATCAAATTTTATTTTGCTGAAAATGGTCTTGCCTTCAAAGCTTTTGCTGAGGTTATCAACCTGTAATATTTCATTACCTACTTCCCTGTCCTGTTTAAATATGATACCGGGGTATTTCCTGTTACTTGCTGTTATGTCTTCAAATACCAGTTTATCCAAAGCTTTTTTACGGGAGGTAGCCTGTTTACTTTTAGAAGCATTGGCGCTGAACCGTGCAATGAATTCCAGCAGGTCCTTTTTCTTCTCTTCTGCTTTTTTGTTTTTATCTGTTGCCTGTCTTGCCGCCAGTTGAGAACTTTCGTACCAGAAAGTATAGTTACCGGTATATATTTTTATTTTGCCCCTGTCAACGTCGGCAACGTGTGTACAAACCGCATCTAAAAAGTGACGATCGTGACTCACCACCAAAACAATATTTTCATAATCGGCTAAAAAGTTTTCCAGCCAGCTGATGGTCTCTACGTCAAGGTTATTGGTAGGCTCATCCAGTAATAAAATATCGGGGTTGCCAAAGATCGCCTGCGCAAGCAATACCCTCACTTTAATATTGGCCGCAACATCCTTCATTAAAACCTGGTGCAGCTCATCCTTTACACCCAGCTCACTCAGCATGGTTGCCGCATCACTTTCGGCAGTATAGCCACCCATTTCTCCAAACTCGTGTTCCAGCTCACCGGCCTTGATACCGTCTGCTTCGGTAAAGTCTTCCTTGGCGTAAATGGCGTCCCGCTCATGCATCACTTTCCACATTTTTTTGTGGCCCATCATCACGGTGTTGAGCACGGTCACTTCATCAAACTCAAACTGGTTTTGGTTCAGCACCGCCATGCGCTCGCCGGGCGTGATATCGATCGTTCCCTTATTAGGTTCTATCTCACCGCTTATTATTTTTAAGAAGGTGGATTTACCGGCGCCGTTGGCCCCGATGATACCATAGCAGTTTCCCCTGGTAAAACCGATATTGACTTCATCAAACAGGACCCTTTTTCCGTAGGCCAGCGTTATATTATTTGCACTTATCATAGTAATTAAAAAGTGCGCAAAGGTAACGCATGACGGGGAATTTTGAACACTATTTCTTTCTTACATAATGGATCTGCCAGTTGGTTTTCCAGGTAGTGCCTGCGTCTGTTGTTGCTTCCCAGTTCCAGTCGAAGCTGTCTTTGGTAATATTATAAAAGATCATCCTTGATACCATCTCTTTGCCGTTTGGTAATTTTCTTGCCGGGGTTGCCAGGGTCATCTTACCATTTTCAAATGTACCGGTCAATGGTATATAGCCACCCTGGTTATCCACCCATGTTTGCTGCCATAGCTTTGTTTGCGGGTTATATACGCTCCAGCTTTTGCCAAGGTAGCCGGTTTTGGGATTGCTGAAATTCTCCTGGACAGAACATCCGTCCATTATTTTGTAGATAGAATTATTGCCGGTGATCGTGTCGGCTGAATAAAGTGTCCAATCCCCAACCCAAAAATCGAACTCGCTGGCTTCAGCCGCTGAACAAGGTTTTGAATTATCTTGTGCATGGGCAGCAAATGCAATAAACAGCAACATGATAAAGTAGAAATGCTTTCTCATAAATAATAGTTTTAGTTCCCTGCAGGATGATAAAGCTAGCCTGATTACACAGTCCTTTACTGCCACTTAAAATGCAAATCTTCCGCTTGCATAAGAAATAAGTATTTTTGCCCCAAACGAATAAGAAAAGAGATGTCAATAGTCAGTAGTTTACAGCAATGCACGATAGAAAGTCTTTCCGCTTTATACAACCAGCCGTTCACCGAAAAAGATTTCCAGGTTAACCAGACCAAGCCCGAATTTGAAGGAGATTATACAGTGGTGATGTTCTCATTGGTAAAATCGCTCAAATTATCACCCGATGCCATTGGCAATCAGTTGGGTGAACAGCTTATAAAAAATTACCCGCAATTCTTTACGCATTTCAATATCATAAAAGGATTTTTGAACCTTACGGTTGCTGACGAATACTGGACCGGGCTGCTGGATAAAAATTACAATGATAAATGCTACGGCAAAAAGGAAATGAATGGCAAGAAAGTAATGGTGGAATATTCTTCACCCAATACCAATAAGCCATTGCACCTCGGGCATTTAAGAAATAATTTTTTGGGATGGAGCGTGGCTGAAATTTTAAAAGCCTCCGGCTACGAAGTAATAAAAAGCTGTATTGTAAATGACCGGGGCATACATATCTGCAAAAGCATGATCGCCTGGCAGCTATTTGCCAATAGCGCAACACCGCAATCAACAAATACAAAGGGTGATCATTTTGTAGGCGAATATTATGTAAGGTTCAATGATGAATACAAAAAACAGGTAGAAGAATTAATTGCTTCGGGCATGACGAAAGAACTTGCAGAAAAAGAAGCGCCGGTAATGAAAGCAACGCAGCAGATGCTGCTGGACTGGGAAGCCGGCAAGCCTGATGTAATGGGCCTTTGGGAAAAGATGAACAGCTGGGTATATGAAGGATTTGATGTTACCTATAAAAAGATCGGCAGCGACTTCGACGTCATTTATTATGAAAGCAAAACCTATTTGCTGGGAAAAGATATCGTGCAGCAGGGCATGGATAAAAAAGTTTTTTATCAAAAAGAAGACAGCAGCATCTGGATAGACCTTACCCCGGATGGCCTGGATGAAAAAATTGTTCAGCGCAAGGACGGCACTTCTGTTTACATAACACAGGACATTGGCCTTGCTTTACAGAAATACGAGCAATATAAAATTGACCAGAGTATTTACGTGATCGGCAATGAACAGAACTACCACATGAAGGTATTGCAGCTCATTTGTCAAAAGCTGGGCATGCCCAATGCCGATAACATTTTTCATTTGAGCTATGGCATGGTTGAGCTCACCACCGGTAAAATGAAAAGCCGTGAAGGAACTGTTGTAGATGCCGACGACCTTGTGGATGAAATGATCGCAACTTCAAAACATCATACCGAAGAGCTGGGCAAGGTAAAAGATTTTAGCGCTGATGAATTAAAAGACCTCTATGATACCATTGGCCTTGGCGCAATGAAATTTTATTTACTGCGGGTTGATCCCAAGAAAACCATGGTGTTCAATCCTGAAGAAAGTATCGACTTTCATGGTTTTACAGGACCCTTTGTGCAATACACTTATGCAAGGATAAAAAGTATTTTAAGGAAGGTTGATAGTTCATCGTCCATAGTTCATAGCAAAGACACTCCCAACCAGGACGTTCCTGCCATGAACCATGAACCATCAGCTATGAACCTGCTTCCGGCGGAAAAAGAACTCATCGTCAGCGCCGAGCAATACCCCACTGCCATCGAACAGGCCTGCAACGAGCAGAATCCATCTGTCATCGCTAATTATGTTTTTCACCTGGCCAAGACCTTCAATTCCTTTTATACCGATCATTCCATTGCCAACGCAGAGACGGAGTATAAAAAACAACTTCGTTTAAAGCTGGCTTCGCTCACGGCAAATATCATTAAGAGCGGGATGCAGTTATTAGGTATCAGGGTTCCCGAAAGGATGTGATCTATTTTACAGCAGCAGGTGCACCGCTATTCATCCAGGTAGCAAATGTTTCAGATATCTTCCAGTTATTGCCCTCATACCGGGTTGGTATATAAAGAACGTAATCAATAAAATCCTTTACGTCGTTACCGGAGATCTCCTGCATGGCGGTGAACAGTTTTTTATCTTTATATCGCCCGCTGGTGATCAGCAGGTTTTGTTCCGGCATTATTTTCAGCATCTCTATTGCTGTATATTTAATATCCGCTGCCAAAGAATCCACTACACTGTTCTCCTGCTGTACATTTCCGGATGCCGGGAAAGCAAAAGTATAGAAAGAACCTTCAGTAACGCGTTGCAGGTAAATATCAAGCTGTATCAAACCAAAGATCCTTCCCTTGTATGATGCCGGGTAATTGACCTTTGTATAAAGCAGGTCGCCCTTCTTGGGCAATCGCTTATTGTCTTTAAGGTGAATTGAAAAATAATGATAATCACCTTTTATAAGCTGGCATCTTCCCCAGCCAATAACTGCAGTATCCAATGCAAAATTGCTGTTGCCTTTAAGCAAGCCCACCTGCTTTTCCGGAATACCAACACTTCCCTGGGGCTGTATCTGCACCAGTACAGTACTATCATTCAGTTTTACTGTGTAATCTGTTATGCGAAAAGTAAACAGGTCTTTTGCCCTGTTTTGTTGGGCAAAACAAACGGTTGTACCTGAAAGCAAAGCAATGATTAAAAGAAGATTTTTCATTTTATGGGTTTTGGATAAAAGTAAGCTATGTTATAAAAAAAGCAATACCCATTGGATGGTATTTATTTTGTAGTACCGGGATTAAAAAATTGTCAATATTTTTTTACTTCGGCCGATTTGGAGGTTTAATGTGTATTTTAAACACACAAAAATGAGGCGTTTAACTTATCTTTGAAACCATGAAAAAGAAAGTAACAAAGATCGGCGTGCTTTCATCAGGTGGCGACAGCCCGGGCATGAATGCCTGTATCCGTGCAGTTGTACGTACAGGTATCTATCATGGGCTGGAGGTTTATGGTATCATGAGGGGATATAGCGGTATGGTGGAAAATGATATCATACATATGGAAAGCCGTAGTGTTGCCAATATCATTCAGCGCGGCGGCACTATCTTAAAAACATCGCGTTGCAAAGAGTTTTTTGAACCCGAGGGCCGGAAAAAAGCCTACGATAATTTAAAAAAACATGGCATTGATGGCCTGGTGATAATCGGTGGCGATGGCAGCTTCAGGGGAGCACAGATCTTCAGCCATGAATTTGATATACCCTGCATAGGTTTACCCGGCACCATTGACAAAGACATTGCAGGTACCGATTTTACGATCGGCTTTGATACCGCTGTAAACACCGCCGTGGAAGCCATAGATAAAATAAGAGATACCGCGGAAGCCCATGACCGTTTGTTTATCATTGAAGTGATGGGCCGTGATGCCGGCTATATTGCATTGCACAGCGGCATTGCTACAGGTGCTGAAAATATTCTTATCCCGGAAAGGAAAACTGAAATTGAAACCATTATTAAGGGGCTGGCAGAAAAAGAACGGCGCCATAAACTGGTGAACTTAATTGTGGTTGCCGAAGGCGATGAATTTGGCGGCGCTGATGAAGTTGCCAAGATCGTTAAGCAACGGCTTCCATTGCTGGAAGTAAGGGTATGTATCCTGGGCCATATACAAAGAGGAGGCTCACCCAGTTGTATGGACAGGCTTATTGCCAGCCGTATGGGTTATCATGCTGTTGAATCTTTGGTGGAAGGCAGGTATAATGTTTTTGTAGGTATCCTTAATAACAAGATCAATTATATCCCGCTGGATGAAGCCGTAAAGAAAAAACAAAGGATCAGTGAAGAATGGCTGAAGATCGTGAAGATACTGTCATCGTAAAGCCAGCTACAAGGGCGTAGCTTAAAGGGAGAAGCATACGAAATGAAAGTTATTGATATAATGAAAGCTGCCTGATCATAAAAATTTGGCCCTTTGAAGCTTATGGCTTGCAGCTTGAATTTTAAAAAATGAATTTACGCATCTATATTATCCTAAAATTAATGAACCGTTAAATGAGCAAACACATCTCTAAGTACCTGCACCAGCAGATGGACAAGGAAACCGGTATCTCTCACTCCCAAAAAAGAACAAAAATTGTAGCCACCGTAGGGCCTGCATCTGATTCCTTTGAGAAATTGCTTGAGCTGGCGAAAGCAGGCGTGAATGTTTTCCGTTTGAATTTTTCGCACGGGTCGCATGAAAATAAAAAAACGGTCATTGATAGTATCCGCAAAATAAATAAATCTCAACCTTTTAATATTGCCATACTTGCCGACCTGCAGGGCCCGAAGTTAAGGGTAGGTGAGCTGGTTGACGGGCAGATCGAATTAATGGACGGCGGGGAAATAATCTTCACAACAGAAAAGACTGTGGGCGACAGCAAAAAGATCTATGTCTCTTATCGTAACTTAACAACCGACGTAAAAGTTGGCGAGCGCATTTTCCTGGATGACGGCAAGATGGAAGTGATGGTAAAAAAGATATTGAATGATAAGGAAGTGCTGGTGAGCATCACACTGGGGGGCACACTTTTACAGAAAAAAGGTGTCAACCTCCCCGATTCTGAATTAACAATGCCCTCCCTCACCGAAAAAGATTTTATAGACCTTGATTTTATCATCGAACAAAACCTCGACTGGGTAGCCCTTTCCTTTGTGCGTAAGGCAAAAGACATTATCGAACTTAAAAAAATAATAACCGATAAGCACAGTAAGATAAAAGTGATCGCAAAGATCGAAATGCCCGAGGCATTGAAAAATATCCGTGATATCATTGTTGAAAGTGATGGCATCATGGTAGCCCGCGGCGACCTGGGTGTTGAAATGCCGGTAGAGCAGGTTCCCATCATTCAGAAAGAACTCATACGTAAAAGCATGCACCGTGCAAAGCCGGTGATTGTTGCAACGCAGATGATGGAAAGTATGATGGACCGCACCAAGCCAAACCGCAGTGAAGTAAGTGATGTTGCCAATGCCGTGCTGGAAGGCGCCGATGCCGTAATGCTGAGTGGTGAGACCGCAATGGGAGAATTTCCTGTGCAGGTGGTAGAAACCATGTGCAGGATCATTTTAGAAGTGGAAAAAACGGTGTATGATTATAACAGGGATGATATTTTAGCGCCGCAACCCCACTCCCCTTCTTTTATAAGTGATGCCATTTGCTATAGCGCCTGCAAACTTGCCCAGGATACCAATGCCAAAGCGCTTGTTGGGATGACACAAAGCGGCTACACGGCTTTTATGCTGAGCAGTTACAGGCCAAGCGCTCCGTTATATATTTTCAGTAAGGAAAGATCCCTGATCGGGCAGTTAAGCTTAAGCTGGGGCGTAAGGGCTTTTTATTATGCCGAAGAAGAAAGCCTCGATGATATCATTTTCGACCAGATAAATATTTTAAAGGAACGTGGCTATTTGAATGCAGGCGACGTGGTAGTGAATACAGGCAGTACGCCGGTAGAACTGCACCTGCCTACGAATATTGTGAAAGTAACGACGGTTGACTAGTTTAAAGTTTGTGGTTTGTAGTCTGTTGTTATAGAGAAGTCTAACCACAAATATCAAACTACAAACCACCAATATTATTGCCAGCAGCAAATAATAATTCCTGCAATGATATTTCCAACTATGGCATAGCCGGCATTGATCAGGAACAGGCTCATTGGCTTTTTCTCATACAAATAATTTATGCCTACGGTTGTCGCACAAAAGCAACACCCCATAAAAGCGCCCAGTTTAAGCCCGCTCATCCAACCAGCCCCTACAATATCCAGGCGACTGGCTATAACAGCCAGTGCAAAGCATTGAATGAATATTAATACCAGGGAACCGCCAAACATCGTCCCCATGCCTTTTTTGGCATCCGCGTTGTTAATATCGATCTTAAGGTCGGCGATCCAGCGATTGGCAAATAAAACTTTGGAATACCATAATGCACCTAAAGCAAAATAAGCAAGAGCAGCTACAATTATAGCTACCCAGTTGTGGTAATCAAATAAATTTCCCATGATTGAACGTTGTTTTGGTTAATGAATATTCAGAAATATACAAATTGTTTGCAGGAAATGCAAGCAGGAATTGTGAGAGGTTGCCACAGAGGCGCAGAAACACGGAATATTTTTGCCGGGAAGACAGGAAGACGTCTTATCATCTTACCGGCAAGAATTCTTCTTCGTGTCTTGCTGATTACTTTTTTGCCACAGAGGCGCAGAAACGCAGAAATTGATTTATACCGTTTTATCTTTTATGCCGTTGTTGGTCGCCTGACCAACAACGGCAGGTTATTTTTTGCTGCATGAATTTTAATAAATTCCGGTTTACCTGGTTTTTATTTTTTTGCGTTTTTAATCGGGAAATAAAATAACTTTAATGCGCTGTTGGATCAGATAACAAAAAATTAAATGCATTGTCGAAAGTTATTTGCCATTATTCTCTTACCAGTTTTATTGGTAATACACTCGTGCATGACTGACCCGGGAGTTATCCAAACGCCATTAACGGCCACCAGCCCAGTGCTTGATTCACTGCAGGGTAAATGGAAACACTATGTCACTACATACATACGGGTTAATCCCTTCGCGGGTCCCACCTTCACGATAGTTGATGCCGATTCCTGTGAATTCAGGCCTGATCTTACAGGGAGAGATCATTTTCCCCAGCCCCAAGCTTATCCATATCCAACAGTTAATTTTACTTACAATTTATTACCCGATGACTCTACACTTATCTTTAATACGGGCTCAGTAATGAATCCTGTGTATGATACTGTCATTATTGTTACTCTTAACAATGGACTATTACGCTATAAAAGCAAGGCAAAGACATTTAATTTTCCAACTATTATTAATGGTACTTTTTATGTGGACTCTGAATTAAGGAATTTTTAAATTCTAAGCCGTTGTTGGTCGCCTGACCAACAACATCAGGTTATTTTTTGTTGCATGAACTTTAATAAATTCCTTTTCGCCCCGTTCTTTATCTTGCGCTGGAAAAAAGAATTCCATCCAAGCAGCCAGCCACTAAAGCCCAGCGCCTGCTTGCTCCATTTGTGCAGGCTGAATGCATCACTGTGCTCAATGATCTTATCATTTGCAAAGCGCATATTCGCCTTGATCCTGTTCACCACCCTTCGCCCCGTTTTTGAAAAAGTATAGGTAGCTACCCACTCGCAGGTACTGTATTCCTCATCGAGGTGCTTTATATTGGAATATGTTAATGAAAAGTCTTTGGCATTTTTGCAAAGCATCTCCCACATGGCCTTAACCTCTGCGCCTTTCAGCAAACCAAATACCGGGTCAAAAAAAATAATATCATCGCTGTAGCAGCTATTCATGCCGGCATGATCGAGTTTTTGAAAAGAAGAATAGAATTTATCGATAATTACTTCATGATTTGACATATTGAACCCATAGTTTCATTAAATTTAACACTCTAATATTTATCAAATGAAAAAATATTTTTTCCTTCTTTGTCTTTCTGCTTTATGCATTACAAATATTCGGGCCCAGGATGCGGATTCTCTCTGGGTAAGAAATAATTATTACAAGATAGAGCGTATGGTTCCCATGCGGGATGGCAATAAATTGTTTACCGCTTTTTATATCCCTAAAGACTCTTCGGTAAAGCACCCGATCTTATTCGTCCGCACGCCCTATTCCTGCTCGCCTTATGGTGAGGACCAGTTCAGCGGCCGCGTTTACGGTACTTACTGGATAAACTACCTGAAAGAAGGTTATATCATTGCCATACAGGATGTAAGGGGAAAATGGATGAGCGAGGGTGAGTTTGAGGACGTACGCCCCTTTAACCCCAATAAAAAAGGAAAAGAATTTGATGAAGCAAGTGATACCTATGATGCTATAGAATGGATGGTGAATAATGTACCGGCTAATAATAAGCGTGTTGGTGTTTTCGGCATTTCCTACCCCGGTTTCTATTCTACCATGGCAGCACTTAGCGGCCACCCTGCATTAAAAGCGGTAAGCCCCCAGGCGCCGGTTACAGACTGGTTCATTGGTGATGACTTTCACCATAACGGCGCATTCTTTTTAATGGATGGCTTTGGTTTTTATTCCGGCTTTGGCAAACCCAGGCCAAAACCAACAACACAGGGAGCAGATGGTTACAGGATCCCTTCGCAGGATAATTATGATTTTTATTTGAGAACGGGTGCATTGAAAAATTTCTCAAAAATAATGGGCGACAGTATCGCCTTTTGGAAAGACATGATGAACCACCCCAATTATGACGATTGGTGGAAGGCAAGGAACCCGAGGAATTTTGTAACGAATATCAAACCTGCTATACTTGTTGTTGGCGGCTTATTCGATGCCGAAGATTGCTTTGGCGCCTGGGCCCTGTACAAGGCCATAGAAGATAAAAGCAAGAACACCGACAACCGCCTGGTAATGGGCCCCTGGTTCCATGGTGGCTGGGGTGGCAGAAGTGATGGCAGCTTCCTGGGCAATGTTAGATTTGGAAAAAGAACGAGTGAATTTTACCAGCGCAATATTGAAATGCCCTTCTTTAATTTTTATTTAAAGCTAAAGGGTACCGTACATGATATTGCCGAAGCAACCGTTTTCTTCAGCGGGGAAAATGAGTGGAGAAGATTTAATGAATGGCCCGCTAAGAATGTTGAGTATAAAGACCTGTTCATAGCCAACAATGGAAAGTTGAGCTATGAAAAAGGTACCAATAACAATTCATTCAGTGAATACATCAGCGATCCGGCAAAACCGGTTCCTTATACCGAAGACGTGCACATAGGCAGAACAAGGGAATACATGGACGATGACCAGCGCTTCGCCAGTCGCCGCACTGACGTGCTTACATTCAGTACAGGGATATTAACAGAAGACCTCACATTGGCCGGCCCGCTGGTTGCAGAGCTGCTCACAAGCATTTCAACAACCGATGCGGATTTCGTTGTAAAGCTCATCGATGTTTTCCCTGATGACTTCAAATACGATGAAAAAGAATCCGGTAAAGGCAATGGCCTTAATTATCCCATGAGTGGCTACCAGATGCTGGTTCGTGGTGAGATCATGCGGGGCAAATTCCGTAACAGCTTTGAAAATCCTGAAGCATTTACGCCAAATAAAATAACTGAAGTAAAATATACACTGCCGGATGTTGCACACACATTTAAAAAAGGCCATAAGCTGATGATACAGATACAAAGCAGTTGGTTCCCGTTGGCCGACAGGAACCCGCAAAAATTCCTGGACATATATAAAGCTGATGACAGCGATTTTCAAAAATCAACCATACGTATCCATCATGATGGCACCAATGCAAGTAAGATTGTATTACCCGTTTTAAGAACCAAAAATTAATATGAAAAAAACTATTTCCTTTTTATTGCTGTTTGCCTGCCTTATTTCCAAAGCGCAAAACAGTTTGAATATTGTGCCCATGCCTGCTGAGGTGAAAATGGGAACGGGCGTATTTAATATTGATAAGAATTCCGTCATTGTGCTGGAAGGCTCAGGCCTGGAGAAAAGTGCAGCATTCCTGAATGATCAGCTGCAAAAAAACCTGGGCTATAAATTAAAAGTTGCAAAGGATCATGCAGGCAGTAATGCCATCCGGCTCAATTATGAGCGCCTGGACAATGAGATCCCCGGGGCTTATAATTTAACTGTTGATAATAAAGGCGTGTACATCGCCGGTGATAATGCAAACGGGGTTTTTTACGGTATTCAGACATTGATCCAATTACTTCCCATAACGAGCAACGAGCAACAAACAACGAGAAACGAGAAACTACAAGTTCCGTATCTGGCTATCAATGACCACCCACGTTTCCAATACCGCGGCATGCACCTCGATGTTGGCCGTCATTTTTCTTCCATTGCATTCATAAAAAGATATATTGACTATTTAGCCGCTTATAAATACAATGTTTTTCACTGGCATTTAACCGAAGACCAGGGTTGGCGGATAGAAATAAAAAAATATCCTGAGCTGACCAGCATCGGCGCATGGAGGAATGGCACCATCATCGGCCGCTATCCCGGAACAGGAAGTGATAACCTCGCCTATGGCGGTTTTTATACACAGGCTGAAATAAAAGAAGTGGTAAAATACGCATCAGAAAGACATATTGATGTTATACCCGAAATAGAAATGCCCGGCCACAGCAGTGCCGCCATTGCCGCTTACCCCTGGCTGAGTTGCTTTCCTTCAAAACCTACAGAGATACCTGCAAGGATGATCTCGCAGAAAAGTATTGATGAACAAAAGAACGGCAGGATAAAATTAGTGCAGGAAACCTGGGGCGTATTTGATGACGTGTTTTGCGCAGGCAAGGATTCTACTTTTTTATTCTTACAAAACGTGATCGATGAAGTGCTGCCACTCTTCCCTTCAAAATATTTTCATATCGGCGGGGATGAAAGTCCAAAGACACACTGGATAAAATGTCCTGCATGCCAGAAACGCATCAAAGAACTTAAACTAAAAGACGAACACGAACTGCAAAGCTGGTTCGTGCAGCGCATTGAAAAATACCTGAACAAAAAAGGAAAGATATTGATCGGCTGGGATGAGATACTGGAAGGCGGCCTTGCACCCAATGCTGTGGTGATGAGCTGGCGTGGTGAGAAAGGCGGTATTGAAGCTGCAAAACAAAAACACAAAGTGATCATGACCCCCGGCAACCCGGTTTATTTTGATCATACCCAAAGCAAGAATGAGGACAGCGTAACCATCGGCGGATATAATCCCATTGAGAATGTTTATGCATACGAGCCCATCCCTAAAGAACTGAATGCTGAAGAAGGAAAATATGTACTGGGTGCACAGGCCAATATGTGGAGGGAATATATGAAGAACGACAGGAAGATAGAATACATGATGTTCCCCCGCATGACCGCACTGAGTGAGGTATTGTGGAGCCCTAAAGAAAAAAGAGACTGGAAGGATTTTGAAAGAAGGTTGCCATCTATTTATGAAAGGCTGGATAAACAGGGAATTAATTATAGCAAGGCTTATTATGATCTGAAGGCGACTGTTATACCGACTGAAGATTATGATGGGCTGTTATGGAAAATAGAAAGCAAAAATAAAAATGGGAAAATAAAATGGACGCCATCTAGACTTAGCTCTTTTATAGGAGATTACAGTGAACCATTACTTATTAAAGAAAGCATGGACAGAATGGCTTTTCTCATATCAGCTGATAATAATAAACAGCTTTCTTCAGTAACACAATCATTCTCCTTCAACAAAGCCACCGGTAAGAAAATAACATTGGCAACACCTGCCTCACAAAAATACCCGGGTGATGGAGCGTTTACATTGGTGAACGGCGTACAAAACGAAAAAGGTATGTCGAAGACAACCGAGTTCCTTGGATTCTCAGGAGATGATATGGAAGCCATAATTGACCTTGGCAGGGAAACAGAATTTAAAACTGTAACTGTAAATACGCTTACGCATACCGGCAGCTGGATCTATCCTCCAAAATCATTTAATTTACTTACAAGTAATGACGGTATTAATTTTACCCAGGCAGAAGAGCTTGCAACAAGTGTAGAGCCATTACAAGGCAGGAAGACCAGGATGAGTAACTTCAAAGAGAAAAATTATAAGGCCAGGTATATTAAAGTGATCGCAAAGAATTACGGCATCATACCTGCGGATAAACCCGGCGCAGGAACGCCTGCATGGATGTTCGTGGATGAGATAGAGGTAGAATAAGGGACGTTCCACGCAATGGAGCAAAACAATTTTCAAAAAAGGCAGCGGTTTTCCAGCACAAAAAATAAAAACGTATTTTTATACCCACCGACTGCCAACATCATGAACAAAATAGACCTTACAGACTCTCTCGAAAAGATACCGGTAAAAATTTTTCCCAACTCAAACGAAGGCTCTCTTTTTGTTGCAAAACAGATCGCTGCGCTGATAAAAGAAAAAAAAGCAACAGGCAAAAAACCGGTCATCGGCCTCGCAACCGGCTCATCTCCCAAAACATTATATGCCGAGCTGGTTCGCATGCATAAGGAAGAAGGACTGAGTTTTAAGAACGTGATCACTTTTAACCTCGACCAGTATTACCCCATGGATAAGGATGCGCTGCAGAGCTATCATTATTTCATGCGGAAGAATTTATTTGAGCAAACAGATATTGACCCAAACAATTACCACCTGCCCGATGGCATGATACCGAAAGATAAGGTAAAGGAGCACTGTCTCAATTATGAAAAACAGATTGAAGACGCCGGTGGCCTCGACCTGCAGATACTGGGCATTGGTATCAATGGCCATATTGGTTTCAATGAACCGGGCAGTGGCATCTACACAAAAACAAGACTGATCACTTTAGATAACAGCACCCGTCTTGCCAATTCCT
>Ga0193708_1000119_pt1 | contig 15535 bp, 20 predicted proteins | sample H3c1metaG_FD_160570 | JGI IMG/M metagenome (GOLD analysis project Ga0193708, IMG submission 160570) | Soil microbial communities from a riparian zone of the East river system, Colorado, United States - H3c1 | ecosystem: Environmental > Terrestrial > Soil > Riparian zone | place: USA: East River...
TCCGTAAGCGGAAGGCAGTGGGGTGTGACTGCCGGAAACGAAAGCACGGCCAGCCCAAACTTACTACCGGCCCATGCAACGGACTGGGCATGGCCCGCCCGTCACTGATTGAGCGGAGGCAGGGCCGAAAGTTGTGTAAAGACTGGCTGAGTGAGCTTTACGGGCTATAAAAGGAGCGTTATGGAACCCATTTCTATCCACCTGCGTGACTTTAGCAAGCCACTGGTGGTGGCCTGGGAGCGCGAGTTTAGAGGTGTTGATTCGGTGCAAGTTAGCCGAGGGGACATTTTCTACAATAGTACGGAAATGCAAACTGTTTCTGTGGGCGACCCGTTCGACGTGAAAGCTGATGCTATAGTTAGTCCAGCGAATAGTTTCGGGTTCATGGGTGGCGGCATTGACGGGGTATACACCGCTCATTTTGGGCCCGGCTTGCAGGAGCGGGTCCAAACTGTTCTACACACCCATTTCGACAGCGATTTGCCTGTCGGAATGGCCGTCATCGTGTCCACTGGACACGCGGATATCCCCTGGTGTATCAGCGCCCCCACGATGCGCACCCCAGCCGACGCTATATGGAGCAGCGCCAACGCCTACCTCGCCTTCCGCGCAGTGTTGCGAGTGGTGCGGCGCCACAACCTGTGCACCCACGACCACGATTTCACGCCCATCCAATCTATTTTGTGCCCTGGTTTGGCCACTTCTGTGGGTGGAATGCCACCTGAGCGGTGTGCTCGGCAGATGCGTGCCGCCTGGAATCGGGTGCTTGGAGGCCAAGAGTTCAGCCCGCCTTCCATCGAGGCTGCGGTGCTTGATGAGCGTGAGCTATTGAGATAACTAGGGAGAAAACATGCAAACTGGTAAAACCACTACTTTGCTTTCACCCTGGTGAGGTCAGCTTTCATTTTATCGAAGGTGGCCTCCAGTGGGTTAGCGTCCCACCGCATCCGCTTGTATCGACGGCCTATCGAGGTCTTCACGATGCCGTCCGCGGTATCTCGGTAGATCAAGAACAGCTCGCCGCCGGCAGTGTGGTCGAAATGAAATTCCAGCCCGCCGTACACCCAAATAGCCGGCTTTCGATGCTTGCGCGATGTCCCTCCGACATCATCGGGCTCGCCGAGCGCCACCCGCAGGTCGTCGCCCGACATTCCCAGTCGGATTGGGCAAATGTCTCCCGTCGAAGAAAACCTTTCGTACCACCGCTGAAACGCGACACTCGCCATGTTACTTTTCTTTCGCCTTCGCTTTGACAAGGTCGGCCTGCATCTTCTCGAAGGTGGCCTCCAGTGGGTTGGCTTCCCACCGCATCCTCTTGTAGCGGGGATGACGTAGCCCGTCCTTCATGTACTCCTGTGCGGCGATTTCTACCACCTGGCCTATGTATTTGTCCTGCGCCTGCGTCATCTGCCAGCGCTCGTCATCGGTCATACCACTGATCGCGCCGACTCTCATGAGACCACCTGGGCCGTGGACTGCGACCACGGCGGCACCAATCTGACCAGCATATTTGCCCTTGCCGGGGTCGAAGCTGGTGATGACCACATCGAGTGTGTGTTCACGCTTCACCTTGACCCAGCCCTTACCGTAAGGAGCCTGCAGGTCTTTGAGGATGATACCCTCGCCGCCGCCGCTCCATATGGCGTCGCAGAAATTGTACGTGCGCCAGCCATCCGATGCCGGCATCGGTGACACCAATGGGTTACCTGCATACATCATCTTCAGCGCCACGTCGACTAGCTCACGCCGCTCGACTAGGGGCCGCATCCTCACGTCGATCCCGTTGAAAAATAGAACATCGAAGATGTAGTATAGGGGTGGACCAATTTCTCGTACGCGCTGGGCCGCATTTGTTGGCGTGGCGTTCATGATGCCGTTGATGTCGCGGAAACCGTATCCTTTTGGCGGCATAATCTCACCGTCAATCACGGTGTAACCAGCCTGACCAACGGCGGTGGGCGCCAGCATTGGAGCGCACAGGCCCTTCTCGGACAGTCGCCCGGCGGTGTCAGGCGAGCGGCCGGTGAGGTATAGCCGGTCACAGCCGCCACCAAAGTGGGACAGGAAACGCCAGCCGTCGGCCTTAAACTCACCTATCCAGCGCGGGTTCGTCCATAGCTTGGTGATATCGGCCTTGGCCCGTGCCTTTGCCGGTGCCAGCTCGCGGTACGGCCCGCCGTAACGGACCTCAAACTCTTGTTGTGTGCCTTTAGCGGCCATAAAATACTCTTCTCTATATAGCAAAAAAGCCACCGGAAACGGTGGCTTTTTGCGTTTAAGATGTAACGCTCTAGGTTTCTTCCTCGGGCGGGACTATAGTTTCTAGCGACTCTTCTGGAAGATCATTCAGTGGAATGGTCTTGACCAGAGCGACCCCGTAGTAATCGTACTCGCTGTCGGCGGCGGCGGCGCTGTAGCGGCCGTGGTTGTGCGGCGAATCCTGAACGCCTCGGTAGACCTCGAAGGTCTCATCATCCAAGTTGATGATGTAGGCAAACACACAGAACATCGAATCGTGTAGGAAGTCCTGGCGGTCGATCATGATGCCAGCTTTCAACGTCGTGTTGAGGTCTCCCTGGGTTTGCCGCAGCAGGCAGTACCAGTCATCCAGAGACCCCGTGTTAACGCGCAGGTCCGCGAAGGGCTCTAGTCGCGCCTTCTGGGCTGATGTTGGGGGGTCTTCCTCTCCCACGAGTTCGAGTTGTCTTACTTCGGCCCGCAACTGGTGCAACCACTCGGGGTGGCTCTTCTGCCGGGTCCGAAGCTCTCGGACCAGGGAGTCGCCGAGACCCTCCAGGTACGAATCGAAGTGGTTGTAAGTGATCTTGTCCTGGCCGCCGATGCGAAATCCCCAGGCGCCGCTTGTTCCCATGTTAGCTCTCCTTGTGGTCCTCTATTACGATCGTATCCCTCAAGATGTCAAGCTGAGATAGCACCTGCTCGCGCAGAAGCTCCATCTCTTCCATTTTGGCCTTGAGTTCGACTTCGGCTATAGTGCATAGGCGTTTTCTTGCTTCGTGTAGCGCCCCGCAATAAATCTCGTTTATATACATCCCGAACTCGTTGATATCCAGTTCTATTTCCCACATACTATCATCGCCTCGGGAAGAAGCATGTCGGGCAACACTAATCCATCCGATCGCCCCTAGGGTGGGATGCTCTAAAACCGTACTTGGCTCAGCATCCTCATACTTATCGTTGTTATGGACTCTCCACATCATCAGTTTTCTCCGTTTCCTCCAGTTTAACTTCCACTTGCTCGGTAGATGCCACGTAACGCTCAGCTACCAGACCACAGCTATCACAATAGTATGAAATAACAGTTTTAACTAGCACGACGGTTTCTGAGATAGGCTCAGAAACTTTTTCTCCGCGCCGCAAAAAAGTTCCAGAACACACTACTTAGATCTCTGGGTCTGCTTTCCATTTTTATCCAGCAGTACATACCCGACATTGTTTTTATGAGCCAATGCAATCCCAGCGTGGTTGGCGGCATCTTGGGTGCGATGATGCTGGTCAACTTCTCCGTCCATCCGCACTTCCCAACGACTCAGGTCTAGGTTAAGAATTACTTCCACACCTTTGGTGTGAGCCGAAGTGCCCTTTGGTGGTGGCTGGTCGGGTCCTGTGTGGTCCGGCTTTTCCGGGTCCGGAGGCTGGCCGGGAGCGGGGGTGGGCGGGGTCGGCGCCGAAGACGGTGAGTCCGAGGAGTCCATGTCCTTCCGGGCTTCAGGAGGCATAATCGGGTTGCCTGGGATGGGATCGTTTTCGGCTATATCAGGGGTACCACCGTCTTGTTCAGTCATTTTCGTCCTCAGTTTCAGGTTTAACCTCTACAATATTCATCAGGAACTTACCTAACTCTTGTATTTTTGCCACTGTGGTCCACACCACAATACACTCGGCATCATTCGAGTACTTATCCTTGATGATGGTCATAAATGCACCACCCTTATCAGATACTTCCACGTCTACATCGACCGGACCAGTTGTAGATGACTGGTATTTCTCATAGTGTTCCATTACACACCTTTGCCTATCGTTTATTTGCAGACCGTCTAGCGCTCTCGATTTTCTTGGCCCAAACTTTTGCGCACCAGGTAAGATAGCCAGATGGTGAATTATGCCTGCCATACACGCCCCACTTGGTGCGCAAAAACTGAGGCAGTAGGTTTGGCTCCTCGTAGGATTCCAGGAAGAGCTCGAGGTTTCTCTCCCAGGGCCCGGACAGCGGGCTGGGCCTGCTGTTAGTAATCTGCTTCAGATACGGGTGTAGCCCGCCCTTCGGTAGCTTGAGAAGATTGGTTTTGTTCACCAGGTTGCGAATAATGCCCAGGTAAAAGCTGGGAAACACCGGATTGTGGAGCACGAATGCGGGCAAAAGGACGGCGATCTTCCGCGTAACCCTCTCTTGCCGCGTAACCCTCTCTTGCCGGTTGCCGGTGTAATCGATACGAATTTCACTCAAGGTAGTCGGCTTGACGCCCAGCCGGTCGGCCAGTTCCATCACGATGAGTCTGGTGAAGTTCGTGACATTTTGCTTCACCGTGGCCCGATTTTTGTTGAGGACCTGCCCAAACTGCGGCCCGGTCTTGAGCACGATGCTGATCTTGCGGTTCCGATTTTTGATCCCGTCTTTCCAGCTGGTGCTGGCTTTCATACGGCGGTAAAGGTTGTGCTGGAGACGCTCCCGACAATACTCGTTGCCGGCGGGGGTCCGTGTGGTAAGTCCGATTCCGTACATGATTATTTCTCGGATTTAGTTGCCATACAATAATAAAATAAACTTGGCGATTAGTAAAGTGGTTTCACGCAGTTTTTATAGCAGGCACTGGTTGAGTTCCAGATTACAGGTCAGGTTCAGCAGCTGGCAGGCGTCGCCGGATAGGCAGCAAGCTTGTCCGGAGCCCCCACACGCCAGGCATTGTCCCGCGCCATTGCACTCGACCCAGTCGTTTTCACAGTCGTCACCGAGCTCTCCGCAGCCCTCAGAGCCTGTATCAGGGATGGGGGCAGCATCGGCCAGCCCCGGCAACGGTGTTGCATCGATGACAGGCTCCAGGTCCGCATCGGATGCGGGCTGAGCCCCGGAGTCACTTTCCGGAGGCTGGCCGCGCGGCAAGTCGTCCGTGTCGTACATCAGCGAACAACCAGCAATCAAGATGAATGCCATTCTCAGAAAATTATGCATGGTTCTCATCATAATTGGTGTGTGTTTCACTTCAGCTCAGCCAGGCGTTTCCGTAGGCGTTCGATGTCTTCTACTGCGTTACGATACTTACGGCCCAAATAGGCGATTTCTTCTGCCATTTCGGAGAGCACTTCGGGGCTGTTGTACGGAACGATGCGGGCGGAAAAGTGCCCATTGCCTGCATTGTGCTCCTCTACCAGACGGATGTCCTTCCGTCCGAGCATTTCGCGGATAATGCGGGTGGGTAGCTCTGGATCCCGATAACTGTCGCCCTGGAAGTCGTACCAGTGAGCCAGGTCCCCTCGGATTTCGAAATCTTGGTTGCCTAGCAGAGGGCTGGCCTTGGTCACGGAAGCTCCTCGTCTATGTAGGTGTGGTATTCCCTATCCCATTCAGCTAGGGGCTGGAAGAGTTCGGCGTCGATGATATCGTCCCACGCCCACCAACCCCCGGCTGTGTCGGAAAGCTGCTTGAGCTCGGAGATTTCAGCCTCCGTCACGGTTCCTAGGCCCCACTCCCGATTGATCGTGCCCAAGATCATGCCCCACAAGGTGTATTCCAGACACAGCAACCAGCCAGCACAGTAGTACTTCTCACTGATAGCAGACATAGCAGTCTGTAGTTGTACCGCGGCTTCCTTATTCAAGGAATGGTTGATACTGAGGGCCTGGGCTTGAGTTATCCTCTCCATGTAATCTCCACTCATGAGGTTCGTATTCTCTCTATCATATCGCACCAGGCCTCGAAGTAGTCGCTCTCGTTGGGTTTATCCTGGCCTTTTTCTTTGGCCGCCAAAAGTTTTTGATAGTGAGGTCCCAGAGACTGCTCCTTGAATGCATCAAATTCGGGTTGAATCACGGGCCAAATACCTAAGTCATGCAAAATCTCCTTAGCGTGAACCCAAGCCTGCTGCTCACGACTGTAGTAGAAGTCACCCAGGCGATAGTTTTCCCAGAAATGAGCCAGCAGCAAGAGTTCGTCCGGCTGAGGGAAGTTCAAGATATAGTCTCGCGCGTGGCCCAACTCATGGGCAAGCACCACCAACTGTTGGGGAAGCAGCAGGTCCCGGCCCAATTCGATGATTGGAGGACGCAACCAGTGGCAGTAGCACCCGTTTTTGCCCGGAACCCACTCTACCTGATAGCCGGTGTTTTCCGCAATACGGAGAAGACGGTTCAATGCTAGTTGAATGGGCGTCGTGTGATCTGATGTGGCCTGGGGCACGTTGATCTATCTGAGTTGGCCATACAGTGGGCCGAGAATGTAGTCGTGGTCGCGTTTGAGCTGCTGGTACACCTGACGAACGAGTAGGGGGTCGATCCCACGGCTGGTCAAAGCTCCGTAAAATGCGTCCCAGCTCACGCCTCCTTGTACCAGTTCGTCCACCAAAAGTTTGTCTTTATGGGTGAGCTCGTCCTGCATCCGGGGATCAGGGAGATAAGCTAGTTGCCCGTTTTTGAAGCGACGTAGCACAGATACGCGGCCCCCGCCAAAAAACACCTGCCACCCATGCTTTATCCCACGCCGAAGTGTTGTACGCTCCCGAGGATTGCCGTTACTCTCGTAGGTGGTAGAGACTCCGTGGGCCGCGGATGCTAGCACAGGCGTTCCGTTTTTTCTACTAAGTCGGTAGTAGGTGGACACCCGGGGGTTGCCGTTTTTGTAGTACTCACGGAATGGTCCGTACCGTGGCGTCCATTCCATAGACTTCTTTACTCGGGTGCTTTGCTGTCGATGCACAACCCCGTTGCCAAAAAACTCTTTGGCCACAGTCCGCTTTTGGCGGGTGATGTACACCTCCCTCACTCGACGACCACGATATGCCCACTGACTGTGAACGTTCAGTGTGCCGCGCGTGTAGTGGATATAGGTATGGCGCATGTCCTGTTTGAGGACATATTTATCCTCTACGGGTCGGTAACGGTTGTGGACCCGGGGGTAGTGGCCCTCTCTTGTTATGCGGCGGGAGACCAGTTCTCCATCCTCATAAAACTCCTCAACGAGTGCGTTCTTGCTGGCGTAGCGAACGAAAGCCCCATCAGTTAGTTTAGCGGCTTCGTGTGCACTAACGCGCTTCGTGATGACTTGAATCATACTACTAACTGACTTTCATTGGAGCAGATAAGCACGGCTGCCTTCGATGGAGGGGGTGCCTTACTGATTTGCACCCAGCTTTGGGCAGAGACGAGGCGAGGCGCAGTCGGCTCGACCGGGTTGATTATAGAGGTAGAGAAGTCCGTGTTTTTACAGCTGGTTGCGGCAAAAAACTCACAGTTGGTGATGGTGCAGTTGTTAAATGAAGCATCGTTCAAGTAGGCTTTGAAGAACGAGCCGGAATCAAGGATGCAATCCCAGAAATACGTGTTGGTTAGGTCGGCGTAATCGAAGCACGAGGATTCGAAATCGCAGTCCATGATTTTCCCACTACAGGCCTGGGAGTGGAAGGTTATGAGCCCGTCACACCCGAACATATAAAGATTAGTAAAAACATTCTCTCGAAAAACTACCCCTTGCAGCTTGCATTCGGTGAACTCAATCTGGCTGGCTTTGACATTGATAAACCTGGCGTTGGTAAAATCACACTTATGAAACGTCACGGCCTCCAAATCGCAATCGATCCAGGTGGTATCTTTCATGTCCGTGTCGGTGAAAGACATTCGTCGGACAGAGCTGTTCTTGAACAGCCAGCTGGACATATCAATATCGTCCAGACAGAAGTCAGTTAGTTCGACCTCTTCGAAGGGGGTGTTATTAGACCAACGAATCCAGAAGTCAGAATCGGAGAGCTGTAGTCTCGTCATACCACTAGTTCACTTTCGTTGGAGCAAAACAGGGTGGCTTCGATCTTGCGGGGTGCCACTGGAGTGCTCGTGCTCCAGCCCCAATCCCCCCAGGCGCCGCCATACTCGTCGCACTCTTCATGATAAGGGTCGGTTTTGTTGTCCGCGGGTTTCTCAGCTTTTGGCGGCGAGTAGCCTGGAGGCGGGGATGGGGGTGGGGACAGGAGTAGTGTAGGCTTGTCCGCCTGGAAATAGTGGTATTTCCTCTCCGGGTGCCATACGATATAAGCTCGAACTGCATTGAGAGCGTTGCACTCTTCATCGAGGCGGCAGGTCCACAGGCCAATGGCACTAGTGAACTTGGCGTGTTGAAACTTGCAGGCACGGAAGCGAGGACCACGAAATGTCGCGCCGAAAAAATCTACGCCCTGAAAACTGCAGTTCTTGAACTCTCCTGAAATGATCGTGTTTTTCAGGTCGGTGTAGGAGAAGTTGCAGTCTTCAAAGAGGCCGCTAAATACCATATCCCCCGTGTTGACTAGCTTGAAATTACAGTCCACATAATGGTCAGAGAATGGGCGCTTAGTGTAGGCTTCACGGCCCCAGAAATACCGGCTTTTGATGAGTGTTGGGTTATGCATGGTCGGCTCTGTCTGGGCTTAAAAAGTACCCACTCCAATATTCTAGATAGACGTTCGATGGTATGGCTGTCTAGCAGCTTTATTGACAGGTTGGGGGGCTCGCGCTCAATGACGCAGTGAAGGGCGGCCGTCACATTACTGCAAGACATCGGGCGCTCTAAAAGAGAGCCGTATTCTGGCAGCTACTTACCCATTGACCATCCCCGAAGAGAATGACGAAAAGAAAAATCATTCGTCAACATGCGCTCCGGGCTAAATGAGTTGTTAGTAGATACGTCTTTGAGTCGGCACCACCCAACCACGGCAGGCCCCGAAGGGCCAGGCCAATCGCCATGAAGTCTACTATTTCTTGGAGTGGGATTTTTGGTGACATGGGTGGGATTCGAACCCACCTCAACCGATACCGTCGGATGAATCGATAGAATGAAGGATCACCCCGTTCGTATGATTCCTTGCGGCCACGGTTATCGCTAGCTGTGGAGTAAGGACTCGACACCAGCCAACGACGAGACAGCCCTATGAGGGCCGACCTCAACCTCTAAACCTGTTATGAGGAACATGTCATAAACTACTCGTCGTTTCCGCTATCTTTTACAAAGTCTCGGTAGATTTTACTCTTACGGATACTGCGGATACAATCGTCGTAGATGCTTTTGACCGCTTGTCGACTGATAACTCCACCGCGTCGGTTTTTGTACCCAAGTTCATACAGATACTCGGCAATCTCCCGGTAAGACCAATCCTGCGCCCGCATCTCCAACACGATGCGTTGTTTTTCTCGCAGCATACCAAACATCTGGGTGCGAAGCTCTTCACAAAGGATGATTTTCTCTATATCATTGCTGGTTTCAGGTAATCGGGTAAGGATTTCATCGGAGACAACCAAGGAGAGGGAGAGTAGGGCCAAGTTGGCGAGCTTCTCATACCTCATACTTGAGTTGATGGCAATACGACCGAGCTTTCTTTTGATTTCCCGTAGCTCATTATACGACGGCACCGGAAACTTCTTCTCTTCTGGGTGCTCTTCGGTCCGGATAATGTCTTCAATGGCAGCATCCGAATTAGATACATACGGCTCGTTTTCCAAGAGCCGGCGCATCTGTTTTACATACGAGGCTGCTTTAGTGATATGAGTAGGAGCATATATAGGGCTATCATTGCTGATACAGTATTCATACATCTTGCCTTTCATCCGATAGACAGCATAAGTATGAAAATCACTTGACCGGGTGGGGTCGAAATCACGGTCTGCTTGAATCAGCCCAATCATGGCCTCCTGGGCTAGGTCTTCATATTCCACCCGATTCCGCACATATTTGTGGGCCATTTTCAGAATGAGTCTTTTATAGTCGTTGATATGCTTTTCTAAGTCTTTATGAGCACGCTCCGGTAAAGCACTGTCTTGACGCACTAGTTCTTCTAAAACCAAACCAATATCCTTAATCACAGAGAGTATCCAAAGTCAACTGTTTATATGCGTGGGCGTTTCGTTAAGTGCCATCCCCCGCAAAACTCACAGGCATATATATACAACCGCGTAGATCGTTGCTGCGATATTTTTACTATAGCTCGGCGAGCGGATTTTTCCGTATCCCAGCGGGTTTTGCTGGCGCAAGCGACGGCAATGAGGCCTTCCTTACAGGCTGATCCGGCCACCGGTGGCAGTGTTGTCTCAGGAGATTCGATGACCGGTAACTCAGGAGGCAGGATGACTCGCTCGACCCTGTGGATAACGGCCCACGCGTCAGCGTGCTCCTGGTTGCACCAACGCTCGCCGCGGGTGTGTCTGAGAGGTAGCCGGCGTCCGCACCATACGCACAGGTTAGCCGCTGCCTCCACCCGCCAGTCTTGGTTATGCATGACACGGATTAGGCGCTGTGGCGACTGAGAACCCAGGCCGAATCAAGTGCCGGGTTAGGCTGGACATGCTCTTGCTTGAGTAGATATTCCGTGCCCTTTTCCGTGATGGTGCGGCCAGTTTTGGTTCGCTCGATCAGTCCGAGGCGCAGGAGATAGGGTTCGTTGACCTGACTGATGGTCAGCGGGTCCTGATTGGTTTGCAGAGACAGGGTGTCGATACCGACCGGGAGTTCGCTGTCGTGCAGGGACTTGAGGATGATGATGTCGGTCTGAGTGAGGCCGTTAGTATCGATGCCCATCAGCTGGAATTGGGCCTCGACCAAGTCTACTTCGATGATGTCCTTGCTCAAATATGTCATGGTCTCGGCTACCGCGTCGAGGTAGTTCACCATATATCGGGGGGTGCCTCGCGAACGAATGGCAATACGGGCGATCGCCTCATCGTTGATGTTGAGCTTTCGTTTGTTGGCGTGGACCCGGAGGATCTTGAGAGCCTCGGCCAGAGGGTACGGCTTGAAGACGAAGTTTTTCTTGAAGCGGTCACGGAACGGCTTGGACAGCCGGCCTTCCAGCGTGGTGGCACAAATCAGGGTGAAACGAGGCACTCGACGGGTGATGGTATACTTCTTGCGGCCTCGTCCCGCAGTGAACGTAAGAGTCCACTCCTCCATGGCGATGCCGAGCATTTCCTGAGCTCGCAGCGTTAGGCGGTGGGCTTCATCGATAAACAGGATGCCCGGCTGGATAAGTCCGACGATTTCACCAGTACCATCATACCCGATTTTGGACAGCTTGTCAAATACCTGGAACAAATCACTGCCCTCGCGTATCCCATCCGGGCTGAGCACGGAAAAATACGAGTCGTCGAGCACGGCCACTGCGTTGGCGGTGGTGGTCTTACCACAGTTATGAGTGACGGTGAAGTCACTCAAGAGATACAGATGATCCCCGTCAACGGTAAATCCGTAATACGTTTCTTGGCTGGCGATCTTGTCTACCGAAAACCCAGTGCGCAAAACATTCTTGCGCTGCTGCCGTGGGTTAGCTCGCTTTCTCTCTATGCGACATGGAATTGTATCGATGTGACCGCTGACGATGATGCGATAATAGATTCCGGTTGTGCCGTTTTGGCTGGCCTTGACGCAAGGCGTGGCATAGGCAGCCAGACCGCAACTGCGGGCCACAAACAGGACATCGTCTTTCAGTTTAGTCGACTTGGTGACATAGTCGTATGTCCCGCCGTTAAGATGGCCATCCGAATCCATAAGCCCGGCTAGGAGCTGCAACCGGCTGGTCAACGGCGCGGTCTTGTAAATGAACGGAATGTGTTTCGTGCTGCTGTCGGTCTGCCACAGACCTAAACTCCTTACCGCAAAGAGCAGACGATTTGCGCTGTAGGTGCCTTTCTTGCCGCCGTAATTGATCTGGTTCTGGCTGGAAAAGTAATATGATGGGCATCGATCAGAGTCCTCGACTCGAATGTTGAGCCGGAGACGATCTGCTTGTCGGTAGACTTCCTCAACAACCTCAGTATCCTGAGTGGTTAGCCCAATGTTCGAGCGAAAAGACCCATCGCCCAATAAAAGTCCCAAGAAATACGGCTCGATAGGCAGATCCCCATCGTATGCGCCTGTAAAGTGCTCAACCCCCGAGCGATACAGCTTGAGTGTGCCCTGTTCCGTTGGAGATAGCTTGAGATAATCTCGCAAGCGAATGTTGATGACCAGCCCGCGCTTATGGTGATAGCGGGAGTATACCAGGCTGAGTATATGATTGCCGTTTACGAAAAACGGCTGACCTTTGATGGGTTGGATCATATACATTTCATCTTCGCCGCGGACCAGCTGGAGCACCTTGCGAGCTCCATTTGGACCCGCAACGAAATTCCCAACCTGAATGGTTTCGACAGGTTGATCGCTGCCATCGGCCATCAGAATCTTTGTTCCCGCTCTGTGGCAGCCGGGATCGCCAGTTAGCAGCATGTGGGGGAGTGAGCGGTTATTCAGTCGGGCGGCTCCGTAGGAGATGCGGATTTGAGTTTTTGTGGCCTCGTTGCCAATGATGTCGTCGAGTGAAAGGATCATGAGACTTCCTCGCCAGGGGGCGATGGGGGTTCCCGCTTGGCTTCGTAAGCCTGGGTAATGGCGCGGTCGATTTCGTCGCCGCTCAAAATAAGAACTGCGTTATAGGGGTCGGCGTAGTCCCGGACCAGTTCGGTAATGGCTGGGTGGTAGGTTTTATGTTGCCCGACCCAAACTACACCTTCTTCTTGGGGAGCGGGGGTTCGGTCGAGGCTGGTTTGATTTTGATTGGAGGAACGTTGGGCCCATCGAAAGGCGTTTTTGATTCGGCTCCAAGCCTCGGCCTCTCCTTTGGTGGTGAGAGACACTCGCCGACAGCTGTACGGTTCGTGCAACGTTACGGCGGTGAGGAAATACTGGCTGGCATAACCCAACCGGACGATTCCTGCACCAGTCAACACCTTTGGGTAATCGAGTCCCCTACTGGGCTGCCAGATACCCTCGACCACCTGATCAACTTCGTTGAGACTGACAATCAGAAGCACTCTATTTTGATGTAAGTATTTGTCCCATAGGTCAACTACGACCCGCGATATTTTGTCATGACTATCCATTGACTAAAATATGTTTTGCCGCCCCAAAAATTTGAGGGGGTGTCCGTCATTGACCACTTCAGCTAGCTCGGTAAAACCAGCTTGGCGGAAGAGATGAAGGGAAGGTGCGTTATCGGCTCGGACTGTAGCGACTAGAAAGGGAGTCGTTGCTTCGGGTAGACAAATCGACAGCAAGCGCTTGGCTAGGCCGGCCCCGCGTAGGGCGGTCGGTACGACCAAGTGCTTGATTTCTGTCATGAAGAAGCTCAGGCGGTCCATAGCCACCGACGCCAACACCTGCTGCCCAATGAGAATGGGGTAGTAGGCGGCCCGTGAGTTGAGAATGTGGGCCGCCTCGTATTGTTTGGGCAAGTTGTTATTCTCGTTTAGAAGGTCGGCGATGGCGGTGGCCACCTGGGGGCTGTGTCCGCTGATAAGCATTTATCGCGCGTTTCTCTTTAGGGTGCGTTTGATGCGGGCGCCGATTTTTGCTTTCGGATAAGGAGAGAGAAACTCTCTGCCTTCCACCCAGTTTCTGCGTAGATTAAAGCTAATCCGACTCTGATCGTCGACTGATAGCTCAATGATGTCGATGAACTGGCTAATTTCGGCTTTGTACTGGGTGTAGTTGGATAGCCCACGTAGTTTGATTTTGGTGCGCTCGAGTAGGCCGTCGTCGACCAGCTTTGGGTTCGAGCTATCCACGACGTAGCGAACTTTATCGGCCGGCAAAGCATCCCACTCCTGCAAAAATCCCTTCTCTTGGAGTGGGGTGTTAAGGTACTCGGGAGCGAAGTCGTGCTTGACCATCCGCTCATAACACGCTTCACTCACAGCCTTGGCGGTACCCAGCACGGCCTCGGTGATGGTGGGGTGGAGCAGCCAGAATCCCGACAGCACCCGCCACTCAAAGCGGCCCTCCTGGGGGCGCTGGTCGCCATACACCCCGTAGCTTTGTACCGCTCGACGAACCCGGGGATCGGGGGCGTCGACCCGGACCAACGGAAGTGCCACTAGTTCGTCCAGGATTTGTACGGTTCGTATGTAGGTAGCTTGCCGGCGATTGGTGGGTAGCATGGGTGGGTCGCCGATGTGAATATGACCGCCGATGCCCCAGGTTTTGCGTTGTTTTTCCGACCGGTAGCTGGCGCCGCCCAACCATAGATAGCCGGCGATTTTATTCTGGTGAGTATTGAAAAGCTTACCGATGCTCTCGGTCAGAGCTTTTGCTGAGGTTTCTGGTTTGGGGCGCAGTTCGGCTAGGGGTCCATCGGAACCGAGTTCGTCATAGTGGCCTAGGCCATGCACATTTGCAGCGTACTGGAAATCCGAGGTCTTGGGGTTGATAAGAGCAAACTCCGGGTCGCAGCCGATTTTGAGTGCATCGAGCCGGTCGGTTAGGTACAGATGGCCGTCATCGTTGTTGGTGCGCCGGCCGAAGAACCGGTTGCGGGTGGCGGTGGTAACAAAGGCTGTAATATCAGCCTGCTCACCCGATACCCGGCCTCCTTTTAGGTCATCCAGAAGCCTACTGACGTCTTCTTTGCGGGCCTGGAGGACGGTTAGCCCTAACTCGCTGTGACCGGCGTTTTTGAGTACCAGGCGGCTATTTTTCACCTCGAAAAATAGCCGACCTCGTTTTGGAATGCGGATTCGGTGGTTTTCGATAGCGCTGCGAGCGTCCATCCAGGGGGACGCTACCAGCCGAACACGCATAGTGGGCTGACGCATAGGTGTTTTACCCTAGTTCAAGAGCGGTTTTAGTAGTCGGCGGAAGGGTATCGGCCAGTTGTCGGGCCTCGCTGGTCAGACCGCTTTTGATGATCTGCTTGTCCTTCTTGGTGAAGACCCTCTTCACTAGGTCGGGCTTGACTTGTTTGAAGCCGTTTTCGCTCATACGCAGGAAGTCCATGATGTCGTCGCTGAACTGCAGGGTGTTCTGATCGTCCACCTTTATCATGTTGCGGGTCAAGAGCACCGCGAAAAGGAACCCCTTGAGGTTCGCCATATGAGTGGCGGCCCGCTTGAGCTGCTTTTCCAGCAGCTCATTTTCGTCCTTGAACGTCTGATTTGCTTCTTCCAGGCTTTTCAGTTCACGCTCGAGGGCATCTTCCTGACGCTCGAAGTGTTCGGTAGAGTCTGCTTCACCGGACCGGTAGCCGAGAACGAACCCATCGCCGAACAGGTCGGGATAGATGAACTCGACCGCCCGCCGGGCCTGCTCCTCGGTCAGATCGTCGAGGCCAAGGAGTTCCTTCATTTTGCCCTGCATTCGCACCAATACCGAGACTTTGCTGGTGGCGAACTCGGCACTGAAAACCAGTTTCTCCGCTTGGGTGCGAAGCTGGTCTTCGTTGTAGAGGCAGTCGTCGTCCTCGTCTTCGTCTTCGTCCTCGACGATGTGGACTTCGATTTCGTCGTCGGTAGCCGACTCGACGACGTCTTCGCT
>Ga0193708_1000120_pt1 | contig 15376 bp, 12 predicted proteins | sample H3c1metaG_FD_160570 | JGI IMG/M metagenome (GOLD analysis project Ga0193708, IMG submission 160570) | Soil microbial communities from a riparian zone of the East river system, Colorado, United States - H3c1 | ecosystem: Environmental > Terrestrial > Soil > Riparian zone | place: USA: East River...
GTTCCCGGCCTGGTTGAGGTAAAACACTACCGCGAGCCCGGTAAAAAAGAAGAGTAGTCCTACAACTAAAAAATCTCTCCTGTCCCTCATTACCTGGAATATCAATCCAAGCAGACCCAATACCAGGGGCAGCGCAAAAAGTTTATTGTTTGCTTTATTGTGCTTTAAACTGTCGGGCATTACAGCCTGGTTTCCCAGCATGGCATTATCTATGAAGGGAATACCCGTCTTCCAATTACCATCTCTTACATTACTCATGTACACACCCTGTACATCGTTTTGCTTACCTGCAAAATTCCACATAAAATAACGCAAGTACATCCAGCCAAGCTGGTAGGAAAAAGCAAAGCTTATATTTTCACCCATGGTAGGCTTGGCCGGTTCACCGTCCCTGAGGTAACGGCCATCCTGGTCTTTTGCAAAATCGCCGGTTTGCGGATCGGTATCTAATCCCATCCACCCTGCATAATAATTGGCGTGATCCTGGTCATTACTCTGGTCCCACATACGCGGAAAGAGGTGCATATCTTCGGGCGCAAATATATAGTCTGTTTTTCTCCCGTTCTTTTCATATTTGCCATTGCTCTTTACATAAGTTTCTTTAGTATCGTATTCGGCTGGCTGTGCTGTAAAATCCTGTCCGTATAATATCGGCCAGTCGCCATATTGTTCACGGCTTAAATAGCCAACAAGGTTTACGGGGTTATCTACATTATACATATCTACTGAAGGATCTGCATTGGAACGAACCAGCGTAGTAAAATAAGTTGAATATCCCAGCAGCATGAATACAAAGGTCCAGAGTCCCAGTTTTAAAAAGTTCCAGTTCTTCCTGCCGGCCACACGTAAACCAAAATACACAAGAACTGCAACAAGAATAAAGAAGAAGGCAAAACCAGAGAAGAAAGGCAGGCCCATGGTATTCACAAAGAATATATCAAAATTACCGGCGCCCTTGATGGTCCATACAATTACTGCTTTTTGCACAAGGCCTGTAATGGCACAACCAATAACGAATGCCCAGAAGGTACGCCACCTGGTGATCTTTTCAGAACGCTTAAAAAAATAGATCATCACGATGGCCGGGATGGTAAGGATGTTCAGTAAGTGAACACCAATAGATAAGCCCATCAGGTAAAATATGAGGATTATCCAGCGGTCGGCCCTGGTGAAGTGTCCTTTGATACCCTGTTTCTGTTCCAGGTCAACCTCCTGTTCCCATTTCAGCATTGCCCAGAATACGACGGCGGTGAAAAAAGAAGACAATGCATACACCTCGCCTTCAACAGCGCTGTACCAGAAGGAATCAGAAAAAGTATAGGCTAGGGCGCCAACGATACCTGCAGCCATGATGCCATAGATCTTTTCGTTCGTTAATTCTGCCGCGTCTTTCAATACCAGCTTACGGGCAAAATGGGTGATGCTCCAGAATAGAAATAAAATGGTAAAACCACTTGCCAGTGCACTCATCAGGTTAATACCGGTAGCTGCATTTTCTGCATCAAAGGGGGCCATGAACAGCCTTCCGATCAATACAAACAGCGGCGCACCGGGGGGATGCGGTATTTGTAATTTATAAGCGCTGGAAGCAAACTCGCCGCAGTCCCAAAGGCTGCCCGTAGCTTCCATTGTCATTATATAAACAGTGCATGCAATGATGCAAACGACCCATCCTGTAATGTTGTTGATGCGTTTAAAGCTCATAGTATATTTTGGTTATAGGTTGGCAAATATAAAGTTAGTTTGGGGTTTATGGTTTGCCGTTTGTGGTTTTTTATCATTTTTTTCAGCCTCTGCCACCGTGTAACTTATATTTGCTTCAATGAAAAAAGCATTAATCCAACTTCATATTGCAGTTTTTTTAGCGGGCTTTACTGCTATACTGGGGAAACTGATCACGCTTAATGAAGGGTTACTGGTTTGGTTCCGGCTTTTTATTACCGTTGTAACATTAGGGCTCATTTTATTTTTCAGGAAACAGTTGGTGCGTATCCCATCCAGGGATATGTGGAAGATATTTGGCGTTGGAACCATTGTGGCCATACATTGGGTAACATTTTATGGCAGTGTAAAATATGCGAATGTTTCTGTTGCCCTGGTTTGTTTTAGTGCCACCGGTTTTTTTACCGCTTTTTTTGAACCGCTGATCTTAAAAAGGAGTATCTCTTTAACAGAAGTTGGATTGGGTCTGATGGCCATAGCCGGGATCTATATCATTTTTGATTTTCACCCGCAGTATAAAGTTGGGGTGATCTTTGGGATTATTTCGGCGATGGGCAGTGCGCTTTTCCCGATCTATAATAAAACATTGTTGCTCACATACTCGCCAAAGATCCTCACACTTTATGAACTGGGCGGCGGGCTGCTTGCATTGACATTGATTGTGCCTTTGTATTTAATGCAATTTCCTGCCAGTTATTATTTACCTACTACAACGGATTGGTTATGGTTGCTGGTACTTGCCTGGCTATGTACTGTTTTAAGTTTCGACCTGCAGTTGAATGCCTTAAAAAAAATATCAGCTTTTACCGCGAACCTTACATATAACCTGGAACCGGTATATGGTATCATACTTGCATTCATCTTTTTTAAAGAGAATGAGAACCTGAACAGGGAATTTTATTTTGGTGTGCTGCTGATACTACTGGCGGTAATATTCCAGATGATCCGGATAGCCAGACAGCAGCGGAGTTTGAAGCAGTCGGCCGCTGATCTGGTAAATAACTGAGAGCCAACCGGTTTTCGTAGCAAAATTTAAAACATCCGCAAAAAATGCTACAAAATTGTAGCAAAATTTTACCTATCCTGAAAAATTGCTACAAAATGCCTACCCGTATATGATCTCTGTTTCCAGTTTTGCAAATGACCTGAACATGGCGCTTACGCTGCAATATTTCTCCTGCGAAAGATCAACGGCTTTTTTCATTTTGGGCCTGTCGGCTTCCGCCATTTTTATTTTATAGGTGATCTTTACTTTATTGTAGATCTTGGGAAATTCTTCCTTTACCTGTGCATCTATATCAATACTGAAGTCACTGAATGCAACCTTCATTTTATTTAGTATAGAGACCACGTCCATGCCGGTGCAGCCCGCCAGGGAAGCAAGCATCATGCGTTTGGGACTTGGAGCGGTATCTTCACCACCGTCATCAGGAGTGCCATCCATCCTTACTTCATGGCCATTGATATTTGATGTAAAAGCCATGGGACCATTAAATAGGGTCATTACTGAATGTGTCGTCATAATTTTTCCTTTACCGGTATTATTTTAAAGATCAGTGTTGCATACCCGGCATTTTCTGCCTGTTCAATTCTTATGGCATGCTTACCGCTCAATTTAACTGTTGCGCTGTGGTGGGTATCTTCATCATACTTATACTTTGATACATCCCAGAAGTCGATAACCAATTTACCATCTACAAATACTTTTACAATATCGTCGGCTGTAACGCTAAGGTTATACATTCCATTCCCAACTTCTACAACTCCTGTTGCAACCGTTGCAAAAGAATCAGCAGGCAAACGCTTGCCTATTTCTCCCCACCAGGTGTAGTCAACATTTTTTGCTTGTTCCGTTTTTACAGGCGGGTTGTTATAAACTTTTTTGAACTGCTCATAATTTTTATTGGGATCATGATCAGCATCCCACTTGTACCAGTTCACGGTCCAGTTAATATCGGGTTGAAAATCACGGAATGAAAAGTCATACGTTTTATTTGCAGCTTGTTTTTTCCCAAACATATCGGTAAACCCTTCGCCGGTATATTCCAGTTCTATTTGCACATCCGTACCATTTTTTTGAGCAGTAATTTCTGTTGGAAAAATTCCTTCCTGGCTGCTGATATTTTTTACATCTTTTGAATTTTTGAGCTTCCACTTTCCCTTTGGCCCCAGCACATCAAAATAATACACGTTATTGCTGTCGATCTTTTTTAAGAAGAGGATGGGGTAGCGGTAATCATAAGGTCCCCATTCGGTGATACGCATCTGGTCACGGCCTTTTTTAAAAGTGGTGACGGGTATGGAAGTTTGTTTCCATACACTTAAGATCGCAGGAATTATGGTAGTACTATCGTTTAGATCAGCGGGGTCAATACGCATCGCTTCTACTGAGCTGTCTTTTTTGATCTGTGTCTTTACGTTTTCATATTTGCTCTCTGACAAAGTAATGTTGCTGGTCAGGGTAAGATCAAACGCAATCTTTTCATCTTTAAAACTGTTCTCCCAAAAATCATAGTTCATACTACGCGTATCTCTTTTGTTGGCATATCCCCAATCAGCAGGTTGCGTTTTTCTTGCCCAAAGTTTTATGGCAGCCACTTTGTTTTCCTGGAAACTATTGCGGCTTATATTATTATTTTGCCCGTGTTCGATGGCAATACCTATCCTGTTCTTTTCAAAAATATTTCCATTGATGGAGGTTTGCCAGCTATAGCCTCCCCAGATACCATGATCGCATCCTTTAATGATATTTTCAATGATATGGTTCTTGCTAAAAGTTATTTCCACCCCATTGGTTGGTGCATAGCTGAAATCATTTTTATAAACATAATTATCGTTGCAGCCGCCTTCTCCTGTATCCATGGTTGTTTGCCCCGCCCATAAAAAGAAACCATCGCCCCCATGCGTTACACTGTTGTAGGCAAATACATTTTCATTACATTGTTCAAAGATCAGGATGCCGGCGCTATCCTGGCCGCGGTTATAATACCCCTCGCTATGGCCACGTACATTAAAATCAAGTTTATTATTTAAAATATTGTTGCGGCTGCTGCGGTACATACCAATGCCGAGTGCGGAGTTAAAAGAAAAATCATTGCCGGTAATTAAGCCTTCATTGGTCCGCATCATCAGCAATGCGCATTGGCCCCCGGTAATGGTATTATTGCGGATGACAGGCTTAATGCAACCCTTTAAATAAATGCCTGCGCCAAACCTCAGCCATTCATCATTCTCATTGTGATGGAAACTCATCCAGTCGCTTACGTCTTCGTGTGTTAAGCCACTTTGTAACTGCTGGCGGTAGTTATAGCTAAGATCCGAATTTTCTATCCTCAGGTCCTTGCAGCCCACAGCCATAATGGCCACCTTATATCCACTCACCCGGGCATTTTTAATGGTGATATTGTTTCCTTTTATTAGTATGGCCAGTCCATAGAACTGGTTGGGCAATTGCTTATTGCCGCTTCCCTGCAATAAGGCCTTATTAAAATCCACCGTTATATTATTGCCCTCAATTAAGATCACGGGCCGGTTGAGTGAGTCATAGCCATTGAGCTGGTAAACGCTCATTTTTACCTGTACGGAGCTGGTTATTCTCATTCCCCGCTTAAGTTCTACAGGAGGGGCAGCACCGGCACTGGGGCCTAATACGGTGAGGAGGCATACCGCAGTGATGCTAATTTTCTTCATCATTCGCATATCGGCAAAGGTAGATTTATTAACAATTTAACTTTAATTGTGGGTAGATTTCGGCAAAAACTCAAAAAATCTTCCATTCCCCACACCTATTATTGATATTAAACCTTACCTTTGCCGTCCAAAAATTAGTACTATGGCTAGAGTATGTCAGGTTACAGGAAAGAAGCCGATCACCGGGAATAAGGTTTCGCATTCGAATATTAAGACAAAGCGCAGGTTTTTACCAAATTTGCAAACCAAACGTTATTTCCTTGCTGAGGAAGACAAATGGGTTACCCTTAAAGTTTCTACTGAAGCAATAAGAACAATTAATAAGAATGGCTTATTTGCAGTTGTAAAGCAATTACGTGCTGCGGGTGAAAAGATATAATTGGTTGATTAGTTAACAGGTTTACAAGTTTATAGACCTTTTCAACTTTCAACTTTTCAACTTATAAACAGAATAAAAATGGCAAAGAAAGGAAACAGGGTACAGGTAATATTAGAGTGTACCGAACATAAGACCAGTGGTCAGCCCGGCACCAGCCGTTATATCACCACCAAAAACAAAAAGAACACGCCTGAGCGCCTGGAGTTAAAGAAACTTAACCCCATTTTGAAAAAGGTAACTGTTCATAAAGAAATCAAATAGCCAATTTGGTGATTTGAAGATTTGATAATGAAAATAATCTTCAAATGACCAAATCATCAAATCACCAAATTATCAAATCATCAAATTAATTAGCAATGGCAAAAGCAGCTAAAACAGCGATAAAAACAAAAGACCAGAAAGCAGCAGCAGATGCTAAGAACTGGACAAAGGTTATACGTACCTTACGCAGCCCGAAAACAGGCGCTTATACTTTTAAGGAAGCGATCGTTCATAAAGACAAGATCAAAGAATTTCTCGCAAGCTAAATTCAAACATGGAGTAATATTATTAAAAGCTGTTCTGATCATTCAGGACGGCTTTATTTATTTAATCGATTTGGTAATTTGGTGATTTGAAGATTTGATGATGAGAAGCACTATTTAAACAATTACCAAGTTACCAAATTTCCAAATCATCAAATTATTACATGGGAATCTTCGATAAACTTTTTGGGAAAAAACAGCAGCAGGAAAGCCTGGACCAGGGATTGCAGAAAACCCGTGAAGGATTCTTCAGCAAAATGACGAAGGCCATTGCCGGTAAAAGTACGGTTGATGAAGAAGTACTGGATGACCTGGAAGATGCATTGGTAAGCGCAGATGTGGGCATTGAAACCACGGTAAAGATCATTGAGCAGATAGAAGCAAGGGTTGCAAGGGATAAATACCTTAATACATCAGAACTGAATAAGATACTTAAGGAAGAAGTGCAGAATATTTTGGTCAGCGCCCCGCAGGACAGCAGTTATGAAAACTATGAACTACCTGCAGGCCATAAGCCACATATCATTTTAGTGGTTGGCGTAAATGGTGTTGGAAAAACAACGACCATTGGTAAGCTTGCGCATAATTTTTCCAAAGCCGGTAAATCTGTTCTGCTGGGTGCCGCAGATACTTTTCGTGCGGCTGCCGTTGACCAGTTGACCATCTGGAGTGAGCGTGCCGGTGTGCAGATCGTAAAAAAAGACATGGGCAGCGATCCTGCTGCCGTGGCATTTGATACGGTGAACAGCGGCGTTTCAAAAAATGTAGATGTGATCATCATTGATACTGCGGGCCGTCTTCATAACAAGGCGCACCTGATGGATGAGCTTACAAAGATCAAAAGGGTAATTCAAAAGGTAATACCGGATGCACCGCATGAAGTAATGCTGGTGCTGGATGGCAGCACGGGGCAAAACGCACTGGAGCAGGCTAAACATTTTACGGCGGCAACAGATGTAACTGCTTTAACCATCACCAAATTAGATGGAACTGCCAAAGGTGGCGTGGTATTGGCTATTGCCAACCAATTCAGGATACCCGTTAAATTCATTGGCGTTGGTGAAAAAGCGGAAGACCTCCTGGTTTTTGATAAGCAGGGGTTTGTAGACAGCCTTTTTAACATGCCTTCACAATGATCTCTTAGTTCCTATTCAAAAATATTTTTATTTAATTGCTTGCATTTTTAAAATGAACCGATTAGGTTTGTTTTAAATTTAATGCTTTTGGCAACCCTTCTTCCGCATTAATTATTTCTTTACTTTTTCTTCAAGCATGAGCCATCCGGGTGGGCGTTGAGTGATTTCCAGGTGATCCTTCATTTCATACTTTAAAAAACACGATCATGCAGTAAAACGCAGAACAGAAGAATATAAAAATGTTTCATAAAATTTTATAACATGCCATCATTTCCAAAACCGACGATCTCGCATACGGTAAATCTTACCAAAGAGATAAATGCTTTGCGCACTTACAGGGATTCCAAACCGGAACTTAAAATTCCTGCAGCAACAACCAAAACACTCCGTGTAGCTACCTGGAATATTGCAAACCTTGGTGAGCAGGACCGGCAGGATTCCCACCTGAAGATCATCGCGGAGATCATTTCCTGGTTTGATCTTATCGCCGTGCAGGAAACAAAGGAAAATTATGAACACTTTAAAAAGATCGTTGCCTTTGCAGGCTCGAAGTATAAATTTATTTTTTCTGATGCAGCAGGAAATAATGAAAGGCTGGCTTTTATCTATGACAGTAATAAAATGAAAGTACTGGCGGAGGTAGGAGAGTATGCCATTCCACCAAGTGACTACGGTGATGTTAAGATCACCGATGTGGATGCTACTTTTTCGGGGTTTGACAGGAGTCCTTTCCTGGTAAGTTTTGCAGCAGGTAATTTCCAATTTACATTAATGACGGTGCATCTGTATTATGGAGACGATACACCAAAGAAACTCGCCCGCAGGTGCCTGGAAGTTTATGCAGTGGCCCGCTGGGCAGACCTCCGGACAAAAAGTAAATACACCTATAATGGTATAAAAGATGTTTTTGCACTGGGCGACTTTAATCTTCCCAAGATCGATAAAGATGATATCATTTATAAGGCATTGGTAAAACGCGGGCTACAGCTTCCTGACCATACTTCACTGGTATATTCAAACATCAGCGACGATAAGCAGTATGACCAGATCGCTTTTCTTCCCGGTACAAAAAGCCGTATCCTAAGCGATGGCGTTTTCCCTTTTGATAATGCAGCATTCGCTCATATTTATAATACTTATACGCCTGCGGTCTTTCGTGGCTATATCAGATATTATCTCTCCGATCACCGTCCCATGTGGATGCAACTTGATATACAATAATAAAAAAAGCCCCTGTAGAAACAGGGGCCGGTTACCAAAACTAACTGCTTATGAGAAAATCTTTATTGTTTAATTTTTGCAATACAAATATCCAAACATTTTATTTATTGTGCTGTTAAATAAAGAATAAATGCCCGTTAAAGTAGCGTTAAAAGACCTTTCATATTTCTTACAAAAACATGACAATAAAAAAACATAATAAAAAAGCCGCTCATCTTCAGGGCGGCTTTTTCTATGAGATTTATTAAAATTAACTTCCACCAAGACCACCACTATTCTCTGTTCTCTTATTCTCTTCTTCAACGGCAGATTTACGCTGGCGGCTGGCTTTTATTTGCTGGCTGCCGAAGCGCACGTTAAAGCTTAGTTTGAACTGGCGGCTTTCTGGTTTGCCGTAAAAAGTGTTTTGCTGACCGGCGAAATCTGAATCACCCCTGAATTTTAGTGAATTAAAAATATCACCCACAGCAGCTTTTACGGTTCCTTTTCCTTTAAAGATCGTTTTTTGTATGCCGCCATCTATACTATAAATGGCTTTACTTTTGAAAGATCCCTGCCATACAGAAGGTGAATTATAAAAGCCACTTAACTCAGCTGTAACAGTTTTGCTCAATTTGAAGCTATTCTGCATAAAGAAACTCACAGTGGTTACTTTAAGATCAACTTTCCTGATGTTTCCCGCTAAGTCCGGGATACCCGCTTTATATCTCGTATAACTGGAGGTCATATTAGTAAAGAAACTATACCACTTATATTGAAACGGATAGCTGATATTAAAGCTCACAATATCCTGGGTTGCCAGGTTCTTTTTTGTAAGAAGGCTCTTTGACCCGGATGTATCAGGCAGCTGGGCGAACATATCTTTTACGTGACTATAGTTAAGCCTGGTATTCAGTTTGAATTTATAGGTATTGGTTATGCCAAAACTATTTGTGTATTGCGGCCGCAATAGTGTATTACCCTTCATGTATGTATAATCATTCAATCTGAACTCAAAAGGATTAAGATCCTGGTATGCCGGGCGGTCAATACGGCGGCTATAAGTGATCCCCCATTGGTTCATGGGATTTTTATTGAATGTAATGGCAGCGCTTGGGAAAGCACCTACATAGTCGCGGTTTACACTGGAATCAAAATTACTGGTACCGTTTGTACTGCTATTGGTCATACCGGTAGAACGTCCTTTTGAATTGGTATTCTCTACCCTTAACCCTGCCTGTATCATGAAACCTTTAAAAGCACGGTTGTAATTGACATAAGCTGCATTTATATTTTCATCATAGGCAAAGCGATTGGTTTCATTAGTAAACTTGCTGCCTTCAATACTGGTGCGGTTGAAATTGTTATCGGTATTCACGAAACCTACTTTACCACCATATCCCAGCCTTCCTTTTTTAAAGTTCTGTTCGTAATCGAGCTTGATCGAATAGATCTCTATGTCCGCCGGTGCACTGGTATGGTTGGATGAGCTGTATATTTTAGTTCCTGCTGCATTGTAATAATCATTAGGCTGAAGCTGGTTGTTGCGCAGGTTAAAGATCCCGTAATCCGCATCAATATTAAGCTCGCTGCCGCCTGTTACCGCATACCTGTAATTGAGGTTGAAGTTCACATTACTCCTTTTCATTTTATTGTCGCCCGTTGCTATTACCGTACGGTCAAGTACTTTGGTAGGGCTGTATAATATTTTCATCGGGCCGTTGGTACTGGCGCCATTGTCGGCAACATTCCCGTTGACCACAATACCAATGGTGCTTTTCGCATTGATGAAATAATCCATACCGGTTTTGAAGTTATGCGATCCGAGGTTTTTGTTGATAATAACATTGCTCTGGTCAAAAGTACTGTCGGGTGTTGTTCTTGTAGATCTGATATTAAATTCATTCTTACCCCGGCTGAAATTATAATTACCAAACACATTCACTTTTGTGTTGCGGTGATTAAGCGATATGCCTGCATTGTATCTTGCATTGATGCCGATATTATAACCTGCATTTGCCGAACCATTGGTTCCAATAGTAAGATTTTTCTTCAGCCTGATATTGATGATGCCTGCATTGCCCGCCGCTTCATATTTTGCTGATGGGTTCGTAATGATCTCTATAGCTTCTATCTGCGCCGATTGCAATGATTTAAGATAAGCCGCAAGATCTGTTCCCGACAATGGACTTGGCTTACCATCAATATAAACCCTTACGCCTGTCTTTCCGGCAAGGCTAAGGTTATCATCTTTATCAACCATTACACCGGGGGCCCTGCGTAACAATTCAAGGCCGTCGTTGCCTGTGGCATTAATGGTTCCTTCTATGTTGAGAATGGTTTTATCGGCCCTTACCTCAACCATTGGCTTTTTACTGGTCACTGTAACGCCTGCCAGGTTCTTGCCCGCAGGCTGAGCTGCCATTGCAGGAACAGTAATGGCCTCATTTTCCTTTACTTCAAAAACAGCAGAGGATGTTTTCAACATATTCACTACACTGGTCGTAACAAAATATCTACCTGGCCTGATGAGCAGGATCTCGTAATTACCCTGTGCGTTTGAAACAGCCGTTTTTACCAGGGAGGAATCTTTTGCCGCATGCAACATGATCGTTGCAGCCGGTATGCCTTTTCCGGAATTGTCATTGATCTGTCCGCTGATCTTTACCGGGGTTTGTGCTTGTAAATTCATTGCCGAAAAAAGGCTGATAGCGGCAATAAGCAATAATTTTGGTGTCATGTTTTATACTTTAGTTTTTTGTTTTTCAATTTCCGCCCGCAAGTTAATTAAGTTCAATTGTAATCGCAATGTCATATTTCACGAATTGTGTATTTTAAGGATGAATGGTAGCTTTTTAATTACAAATTGCACTTTTTGGTAAACAGATGGTTTTTACATAGGAATTCTGTCTTTTTCGCTGGAAAATTCCTGTTTCAGGCGATATTATGAAAGACGACCGTTGAAGCAGAATGTTTTAGATCTTACAAAAATTCCATTACCCTTTTTTGAATTCTTCTATTTCCTTAAGGAAATCCATGGCTTTAAATACCGAAGTATGTTCGGGTGTGCTGTTTATCAGGGCACGAACCCATTTCTTATGCATATTGTCCAGGGTAAGGTTCCTGTATAGCCAGATGGCCAACAATGTGAAGAAGAGGGTAATGGGTACAGAGATAAGCCAGAATTTCATACCCATCCCACTGATCATTTCCCCGCTCCAGAACCAGGTACTGTAAAAAGGCGTCTGTAACAAAAGGAAGCGGAGGTTAAAAGTGGAGGTCTGCAGCTTTGATAACCTTTCCTGGGTTCCGGTGATACTTTGGCTGTAGTCGAGACCTTTTATGATCACAATATGTTTGATGTAGATAATAACCGCAGCAATATTAAAGAGCAAGATTGCTCCAACTGAAACGGTGAAATAAAGGTTCTGTAGCTGGTTGCCATAGATCAGCAAGCCCAGGAAAGCGATCCACAAGATGCCGAGTGCTACTGCCCAGCCCTTAAACCTTGCCAAACTGTTCAGCTTTGATTCTGCTTTTTGTTTTTGCATCGATTCCAGCAGGTACAGGTTCAGTTTCATACTCCTGTCCAGTTTTTCATCCTGCGCTTTCCACAGCTCTTTAAATGTAATGTCTTCCATGGTCAATTATTTTATGTTTGAGAATTTTTGTTTTAGTTTATCTTTTATCCTGCTTATCCTTGTGGCAACATTGGTTTCTGTTATACCCAGTATCTCGGCAATTTCACTGTAGCTTTTTTCTTCCAGGTAAAGTATCATCAATGCCTTATCCAGTTCTTTCAATTCGTTTATAAATTTTTGCAGGGCGCTTATATTTTTTTCCAGTTCGGCAGTATCCGTTTTTTTGTCTTCGATCTCTGTATCCGGCTCGGCCAGCTGAATAATGGCTTCACCTGTTCTTGTTTTCCGGTAAAAAGTTATGGCCACATTTAAAGCTACCCGGTACATCCATGTTGAGAACTTAACAGCCCCGTTAAAATGGTTGAATGACTTCCACAACTGGTAACTGATCTCCTGCGCAAGGTCTGCCCGGTCGTACCGGTTCCTGCAATACGAATTACATATCTTATAAATAATAAGCTTGTGTTCTTCAATGCGTTTTAAAAACTCCTCCTTGTTGTTTTGCGTGGTCATTGATCCTAAATAACAGTATTTTCTTCATTATTCGCAGGAGGATCAAAAAAATCACATTCCTGCAACAATTATTTTACATATTCAGCCAAAGACTGCACTGACAAAGGCTTACCTTTGCCGCCATTATCATGAAGACAAAAACGCTTAAAAAAGACAAGGTAAACATCATAACCCTCGGGTGCAGCAAAAATATGGTTGACAGCGAGGTGCTGAGCGGCCAGTTGATCGCCAACGAGATCGATGTGGTGCATGAGAACGCAAAAAAAGATCATAACATCGTCATTGTAAATACCTGTGGGTTCATTGAAAAAGCAAAGGAAGAAAGTGTACATACAATTTTGCAACAGGTAGAATTGAAGCGCAGGGGAAAACTGGATAAGGTTTATGTTACCGGCTGCCTTAGTGAGCGCTATAAAAATAACCTTGAAGAAGAGATACCTGAAGTAGATGCCTATTTCGGCACCATGGAACTGGCCAACATCCTTAAAACTTTTGATGCAGATTATAAGAATGATCTCATTGGTGAAAGATTACTATACACACCACAGCATTATGCCTACATGAAAATCAGCGAGGGCTGTAACAGAACCTGCTCTTTTTGTGCTATTCCTTTAATGCGTGGGCAACATGTAAGCCGCACGATCGAATCTTTGGTTGATGAAGCAAAGCGTTTGGTTGACAGGGGTGTTAAAGAAGTGATGCTTATTGCACAGGAACTCACTTACTATGGTTTGGATATTTATAAAAAAAGGGAACTCCCTAAATTATTAAATGCATTGGCAGATGTAAAAGGGCTGGAGTGGATACGTTTGCATTATGCATACCCGTCAAAATTCCCGATCGAAATAATTGATGCAATAAAAGAAAGGGAGAATATTTGTAACTACCTCGATATGCCATTGCAACATGCTGCCAATAATATGTTGCGCTTAATGAAGCGGCAGATCACCCGGGAAGAGATGGAAGACCTGGTAGGAGAGATCCGGTATCGTATGCCCGGTATTTGTTTGCGTACCACCTTAATTGCCGGCTTTCCCGGCGAAACAAGGGAGGATGTGGAAGAACTGAAAACATTTTTACAAAAGATGCGTTTCGACAGGGTTGGCATCTTTACCTACAGCCACGAAGAAGGGACCAGCGCTCATGAACTGGAAGATAATATCCCGGCGGAAGAAAAAGAAGAAAGGGCACAGGAAATAATGGAAGTGCAGCAGGAGATAAGTCTCGAAAAGAACCAGGCAAAGGTTGGAAAAACTTTTAAGGTACTGATCGATAAGAAAGAAGCAGGCCGATACCTGGGCCGTACAGAATTTGACAGCGTGGAAGTGGATAATGAAGTGATCATTCAAAGTAAAAAGAAGCTGGTTATCGGAGATTTTGTAAATGTAAAGATCACCAAAGCTTACGATTACGACATAGAAGGAGAAGTTGTTTAATGCAAATAGAGTACCAGCCTGGGCTGGTCGAAGGCAGTTCAGGATTTATACTAAAATCATTTCGTTCGTCATACTTCGGCAAGCTCATCATGACATAAAAAAAAGTCCCCAACCTTGGCCGGGGACTTTTTTATTAACCTAAAAATTTACTTTGGCCATTTTTCCACAAGGTTATTTACAGGAGGAATTGTACGCAGGTACCTGTATATCGCCTTGATATCAAAATCATCCATTTGGGCATACATGATCCAGGGCATTATAGAATTATTTTTACCGGGGTTGGCAGAGTAAGCTGCCTTGTCGCGGTAAAGCTTAAATTTATCCAGGAACATCTCTTCTGTCCATTTCCCAATACCGGTTGCACTATCAGGTGTGATATTAGCTGTGTTCACTTTAAAAATTTCAACATCTAAGTGTCTGCCCCCGGCCATGTATTTCGGCATTACAAATTGCCCTTTGTCCATAGGTGTATGGCAATCCATACAAGCTGCGCTGTTCGCCACATACTCACCATATTTTACCATATCTGAAACATCAGGTTTTACGTTATTATCCGGGGATGAACTGCGCAGTGGCGGGTAAGCCACTGATATTGGGATCATGAGTTTGCGCTCAGGTACTTTATTGCTGCTTGGCTTTAAAGTACGGATATAAGCAATGATGCTGTACACGTCTTCCTTGCTCAATCCGTTGTAATGGGGGTAAGGCATCATGGGAAAAAGCGTATCACCATTCTTCCTTATACCTCTTGTTATTGTCCTCGCAATTTCTTCGTCTGTCCAGCTGCCAATACCATTAACCGTATCGGGGGTTATGTTCTTTGCATAAACTACACCGGGTACGCCCAGTTTTTCGTTAAAAACTTCACCGCCCATTCCTTCCGTTCCTTCTTTGATTGGACCGGAGAACTGGTTAAAATCACGCTGACTATGGCAGTCTACACACATGCTCACGTAATTGGCAAGGTACCTGCCTCTTTCCACCATTTTTTTTACGGAGTCTTCATTAGCGTTTGTTGTTGCGGCGCTCTTTTCTTCCGTATCATTGCAGGAAATAAAGAAAGAGAACAATACAGAAAACAAAAGCATGCAGGCTGCTAAGCAGAAATGATTCTTTTTCATAAGTGCAAGTTTAG
>Ga0193708_1000121_pt1 | contig 15292 bp, 17 predicted proteins | sample H3c1metaG_FD_160570 | JGI IMG/M metagenome (GOLD analysis project Ga0193708, IMG submission 160570) | Soil microbial communities from a riparian zone of the East river system, Colorado, United States - H3c1 | ecosystem: Environmental > Terrestrial > Soil > Riparian zone | place: USA: East River...
TCTATATCACTTTGAAATTTTATGATGGCCGACTTTGTTGCAAAGCGCTCAACGCTTTTTACCTGCGGCAATGACCTGAGGTATCTTTCTACCGTATCATTTTGGATGATGGGGTATTCTTCAGCAATACCCGGCCTGTTCTCAACATTCTGCAGCACGCGGACATGCCCCCAGAAGCTGAATATCTTATTGCTGATCACCTGTTGAAAGCCGTTAACAAAACTCATGGCCACGATCATAATGGCAACACTGATGGCCGTAGCGCTGACGGCAAGCCTGATGATGAATTTTGAAAAGGTCTTCTGCCGGTTAAAGGCTATTCGCTTTGCTATGAATACTGAAACATTCAAACGGCATTTTTTTGGTATCTTACAAATGTATTTTATTTAAACGTAATGATTAAAGATAACATGATAAAAGTTCAATTTTGCAATGGCGTACAAGAGGGCGATGCAAGGATGATGATCAGAGATATAAAGTCTGGCCTCCACCTTCGTTCAAACTTCGGGGGACGAAGAAAAAAATATTTACTTCTTAGTTTATTTACATTATTTACCATATCCTGTTTCGCCCAGGACCCCGAAGCTATCTATAAGCCAAATATCCAGGCGGTGCGTTTTCATATGTATGGCGACCAGCAATCATTGCCTATCTACAATATCAACAGCGGTGATCAACTGGAACTGAATTTTGATGATATGGAAGCAAACGTAAAAAGCTATTATTACAGTTTCCAGCTTTGCGATTACAACTGGGTGCCGGTTGACCTCAGTCCAATGCTTTACATGAAGGGATTTACACAACAGCGTATAGCAACCTATCGTTATTCTTCCATTGCATTAACGAGGTATACGCATTACCAGGCCATACTGCCCGACAGGGGTACAACCATAACCCTTTCGGGGAATTATCTTTTAAAAGTTTACCTCGATGGTGATCCTTCGAAGCTGGCTTTTACAAGGCGTTTATATGTTTTGGAACAGAAGGCGTCAATAAAAGCACAGGTTGTACAGCCTTATGCACCACAGCTTTCAAGAACCCACCAGAAAATTCAATTCTCTGCAAATATCAGCGGCTTAAATAGCTTTAGCGCTGCACAGCAGGTAAAAGTGGTGATACTGCAAAATAACCGCTGGGATAATGCATTGAAAGATATTCCGCCAACATTTGTGCGTGCCAATACGCTTGAGTTCAATACAGAGAGCATTGGCATCTTTCCCGGAGGAAAAGAATGGCGCTGGCTCGATCTTAGAAGTTTTCGCTTACAAAGTGACCGTGTAGAAAAGGCAGATTATAAAAAGAATGCTACTGATATATACCTGTTCCCGGATGTTGACAGAAGTGCACAGAAATATGTTTATTTCCGAGACCTTAACGGACTGTACCTGGTGGAAACTTATGAAACCATTAATCCATACTGGCAGGGTGATTTTGCAACCGTTCATTTTAACCTGGTTGCGCCCAACGGAACGCCTTATGCCAATAAGGATATTTACCTGGCAGGCCAGTTGACGAATTATGAATTCAGTGATAAAACAAAAATGGTATTCAACAGTGAGAAAGGAATTTATGAGACCAGCCTCTTTCTAAAACAGGGATATTATAATTATACTTATATAGCTGTTGATAAAAATGATCCTTCTCAAAGAACCGAACTTGAGGGCAATTACTGGGAAACAGAAAACAATTATACGATACTTATGTATTACCGCTCATTTACAGATCGTGCTGACCAGTTGATCGGTGTGGGTAAGATCAATTCAAGAAGCGACAGGCCGGGGTTTAGTTTTTAGATGCAGTTAATGGTTAATAGTTCATAGTAATTGCCTTCATTATAAGATTATTCTTAATTCTTAATTCTTAATTTTTAATTCTTAATTGGTGTTCGTCCCTTATCTTTGCGCCGGCAAGTCTTATACGACCAGCTCCTGCTGAACTCCCCCAGGACCGGAAGGTAGCAAGGGTAGGTGGTTGAGCGGTGCGATGTAAGTAACTTGCCATTTTTTATGCCCTGGCGTAAAGCTCTTAGCTACAAGCCACAAGGGGGTAGTTTCATATTGAAAGATCTACTTTATGATAAAGGCGGTTTGTAGTCACGTGCTTCGCCCTTGTAGCTTCATCCCTTGCAGCTTTCTTCACATAAAAACTTTTTAAGTTTTAGTCTTTCAATTATTTTACTTTTGCGCTACAAAAAATATTAAATACTCATGAAATTTTTTATCGATACAGCAAATCTTGCACAGATCAAGGAAGCAAATGATCTTGGAATACTGGATGGTGTTACAACAAATCCGTCTTTGATGGCCAAGGAAGGTATTAAAGGGATCGACTCCGTGATGGCTCACTATAAAACCATTTGTGAAATGGTTGATGGAGATATCAGTGCTGAAGTCATCTCAACGGATTTTGACGGAATTGTTGCAGAAGGAAAAAAGCTGGCTGCCATTCACCCGAATATCGTAGTGAAGGTTCCCATGATAAAGGATGGGATAAAGGCATTGAAATGGTTCACCGATAATGGCATCCGTACAAACTGTACCCTTGTTTTTAGTGCAGGCCAGGCCATACTTGCTGCAAAAGCAGGTGCTACCTATGTTTCTCCTTTTATAGGCCGTATTGATGACAGTGGCTGGGATGGCATGATCCTTATTCACCAGTTGCGCCAGATATTCGATATACAGGGATATAAAACTGAGATCCTGGCCGCATCCATCCGCAATCCAAATCATATTATCAGTTGTGCCGAGGCAGGAGCAGATGTTTGTACCTGTCCGCTGGATTCCATTTTGGGCTTATTAAAGCATCCTTTAACTGATATCGGGTTAGCCAAATTTTTGGAAGACGCAAAGAAATCAGCATAAGTAAATCGTCTCACGTCGCCGTCTGACGATCTACTTAAAAATTTTGGTCAGACGGGGACGTCAGACCAAAAAAATGCCCGGCAATCTTTACTGATGAACCGGGCATTTTTGCGTAATAAATTTTACCTGGTAAGGTTTCGTTTTGATCTTGAATTACTCTTCGGCTCATTCATTAATTGGTCCAGCGACCTGAGCTCGGGATCGGGTTTCTGTTTTATGTAGATCACAAACTCTTTAAAAATGGAGGGATCTTTTCTCAGAACGACCTTAATATTCACTTTCTCAGTTTTAATATCCCTGTCTATCCATAAGTTGTTACCCGAGAATTTCCCCGCGGATGCAGTGAAGATAAGATCGCTGCTGTCTAATGGTAAATACCTGCCGGTTGATAAAAGCCCGTCAATATTGATATAATTAAAAGTCCCTTTTTTCAGGCTATCGGTGTAAAGGTTAACATGAATGCTTTCTACCTTTTGTGCCCTGGCCAAACCGGACGCTGCTATAAGAATAATAAGTAAAAATATTTTCAATCTTTTTTTGTTTATACAAAGATGGAAAAAATTATGCCAGCATAATAATGTCCGGGAATCTTTACTGTTAAACTTTGCCTAATAGGAATACCTGTAGTGATCACAGGAAGGCTCGTCGCAGAGCAACCTTTGGTATAAGGGATCTTTTAACAGATCGGCGTAGTCCATTTCTTTCCCACCCACTTTAATTTTCCTGTATATGAGCCTTATGCCATGACTGTAGTCAACGTACCAGTTTACATGTCCTGAATATAAAGGTTGTATTGGCTTGCCATCAGGCCGGTGCCAGCCATAGATCCCCACACGATCTGCTTTCGCATTACTGGAGACCTTTGATGAGATGACCACATCTTTCTTAATACCTGCGATCAAGCCTTTTCTTCCTTTTCGCTGCCCTTCGATGATAAGGTGATGTTGCCACATGGTTATACTGCTGTCGCGGTAAGCATACATTGGCACCGGTTCGGGTTTTACGTTTGCCTGCCGGTAAATAAGGTCAACCATTTTCCGGGTAGGCAGGAAGCAATTGTACTGGTCTGCGATCTTTTGTGCGGCCATGGGTGTGAGTGGTATCCTTGCCCAATCCTCATCAGTACCTATGGAAAGGTAATCAGGCGATACATAAAATACGGCTTTATGAACATTCCCTGCGCTGTCTGTAATTTGAGAACTGACCTGGACAAATCTTTTCAGGAAGGAGGGAATATTGCCGGCAAGTATTTCCTGTACAGCAAACGAATCTCTTTGTCGCCAGTTCCATCCTGCAACAGTTTTATAGAAAGCGCTGCCTGTTATTCTTTGTGCTGAAGCGGGAGTGGTCTTCAGATAGAATTCTTTTCCCGTGCTGCAGGCAGCAAGGCAGGTGACAGAATATATTGCTATGAAATATTTTTTAATCACTTATATATCTTTCATAAACCCTTTCTCCAAAATAGGTAAAGTATTTTTTCTTATTGAATCTTGTTGCGGAGAGAACAGAAAGAATGAAACCATTCCTTGCCACCTGTTCGGTATGATAGATGAGGCCTCCCGGGTTTTCTTTGAGAAGGATCAGTATTCTGCCATTCAAAGCTTCATGTTTTATGAATGAAGTATCCGAAAAAGTGGAGAAAGAAAATGATAAAGCAAGCTTTCGCTGCATCAGGCGGCTCCTGTACCATGTACCGCCGGTAGGGCTCACCAGGGGCTTGCCGTTGAAGATCACGAGGCTGTCATTGTAGGCTAGCACGACCAGTTTATGTTCATTGCTTCGTTTCAGCCAGCCAGCCAGTTTGTTTGTATGCAGGCTGTCCTCGTAACCGTAATCACTGTCAAGGAAAGCTATCCGCACAACTTTATTCGGGATCTCTTCTATTGCGTCGAGGTAACCAAATATAAAACTGCCGCCGCCGCTGTGGCCGTTCAGTATTATTTTGGGGTCATAGGCTTTAAAGAGGCCTGGTAAGCTTTCCATGATATTCCTGATCAGAATAATTGAATGTGCTGTATTACGTTTCCACGTGAGCCAGCTTTTTTGTTCTGTCGCCAAATAGGCAACGATATAATTATTCTTTTTGTCAATCGATCTTATATACCTGGTTTGTGCGGCTATATGTTGGATATCGAAATGCCAATCATCACCGGGCTTCATTTTTTTCCCTTTTGTCCATTCAATACTATTGCCATTTGGCAGGGCATATATGATTATGTAAGTCTTTCCTTTGTTGTTGAAATTTAACGGCGCATTGATGCTGCCGGTTACACTCTTCCACGACTCACTTAATGTAAGCTCCTGTTCATTAAGTGTTGATGTTGCTTTAAACCCGGGAAGTAACTGGGCTTCGGGAAACAAAGGAAAAAGTAGTAGCAGAATAATAATCCTTATGTTATTTAACTGTCCCATTGAATAAATGTAGACAATATTTATTTTCAATACAGCCTATAAAAAGAAATGACCCTGCTGGAGGATCATTTCTCTTATTCTATATAAGGGGGGTAATTAATTAAATCCCTGTACTTCCATAAATACATAAGGATTGAGGGAGTATTGTTTTTCTTCTTTTTGGGTATAGTTACAGTATACGAGGTCAATAAAGGTATTGGCTTCGTTAATATCGAAAAGGGTCGTTGACCTGTCATAGATATTATTAAAGCATTCGGGGAGTATTTCGGGGGTCAGTCCATTCCAGCAGGCCTCTTTTAATTGCTCTCTTTGGGAGAACCAGCCATCCTTTTCAGCATTATTATTTTTTACCCAGGCTTTTTCGAAAAAACTAGTATGTAGGATAAGTAAAAGTTCCTTTTGTTTGCCCTTACTGTTCATAAAATATTTTTTAAATGTTTTATAATAGGATCGAACTGGAAAACTGATAACGTTTCTAATGTAAAATTAAGTATACCGAACAGGAGAAAATGTAGCTAGAGTTTTAATTCCCCTGTAGAAAAAATACTAATTTTACTTATGTATTCAGGGGGTAGCGGATTAGGCGTATTGCGATTCACATTATATAAGTCAATAAATGTGCCAGAGATTGAATGGCCTGTAATAAGGTAAAAGGGGCTGAATTATGATATATGGCTAAAGACGATGTATAGTATTGATCTTATTTCAGAAAGCATACCTGGATTATTTCAATAAAGTTGAATGTAATACCCTGATCTTCCAGCTATTATCCTCTTTTATGAGTATTGTTGTTTCAAGCCATTTTACAAAGGTTATGTGGTGCGCATCTTTGATTATTTCGGCCTGGTTATTATAACTAACCCACGCAAAATTCCCATTAATCTTTGTTTCAATAAAACCAAGTGCATTGACCCGTTTAAAATCTTTGGCCCTGCTTTGAAGAACTTTTTGAACAAGTGTATCGAGATTCCAGAGCTGGCCATTTTCCAAAAGTATAATGTCTGCAGTACAGGAATTCTTAAGTTTGTTTGTATCCCTGTCGGATATTGCCTGGAAAAGGTCTGTCAGCGTTTTTTGTACAAGGAGCTGGTCATTGGACAATTTTTCCTGTGCCTGAGTAAACAGGCCGGCAAGGACAAAAAGGATGGATAGATATGTTTTTCTCATTGTATTTTTTTTCTATAATAAACGGAAGGTATCCATGTCATAAATATTTCTGCGATGATAAGCGGAACGAAGGAAAAGAAATATTCATTTACCACTCTCCTGAACGTGCCGTCTGTAATACTGCCGAATAAAAAATCCAAAGGGATCGCTTCATCAATTCTTACCGCAACAAAGCCCAACACACATATATAACTTCTTACCATCATCTGCCTGTGTGCTTTTATGTTCCTGTTTTTTATAGCTATCCATGCAAACCAGGTAGAAACAACCGCGAAAACCGTTAACAGGAAAAGGGAGACCCGGCAGGGAACGCAGGTACTGATCAAAGAAAGCCGGCCGGCAGAGATACCAATAAGCAAAACGCCAAACATATAAAGCTTGCCCGACAGGCGATGAAAATTTAAGAACCTGTTGCGGATAAAGGGCCAGAACTGTGTTGGCCCGAGAAGTAAGGCCAGGCTGCCACCAACAAGGTGCAGCATGACCCAAAGCTGGTTATGAAAAAATGAGTTGCCAAAGACCCGGCTGCGGTAACCGTAAAAATAGGCTATTACATTATCCAAAAAAAAATAAACGGAGAAGCCAATGATCGCCATCCAGGAAATAATAAGAAGGATCTTCCGGGTTATTGCCATGTGTTAAGGGTTAAATTATTTTGAATTAATAACATTACTCAGCGATAGAGATCACCGTTAAGATATTTCAATCCTGAATCAATAACAACGGTCACGATCTTTTTTCCTGCGCCAATGATCCTTGCCCTTTGAATGGCCGCCCAAACATTTGCACCGGATGTAGTTCCTCCAAAGATCCCTTCCTTTTTCGCCAGTTCCCTTGCGGTTTTATAAGCATCTTCGTCGGATACAGCCATGATCTCATCTGCAAGGTCCATCCTGCAAATTGCCGGCACGAATCCTGACCCAATCCCTTCAAGCTTATGTGTTCCGGATATATTGCCACCCGAAAGTGCATGCACATTAAAAGGCTCAATAGGGATACAGCGGATGCCCGGTATCTCTTTTTTAAAAATTTCGGCATTGCCGGAAAAGCAACCACCTGTTCCAACACCGGTTATGAATTCATCAATATCATTTCCCAAAACATCAATGATCTCCCTTGCCATATTGTGATAGGCATTCCTGTTGTCAACATTATTGAACTGGTCGGTCCAGAAAGTATCGGGGTTCGTACTTAATTCTTTAGCCCTTGCTACCATTGAGTCGATAAGCTTAGCAGATATCTTTCCGTTATCGCTTGGAAATATTTCAAGCGTTGCTCCGAATGCACGCATGGTCTGTAATTTTTCTCCTGCAAAAGCATCCGATGAAACAAAGTGCGCCTTGTAACCTTTGTTGGCGCATACCATCGCCAAAGAACTTCCGGTGCTGCCACCTGTATAATCAACCACGGTTCCCCCGGGCTTTAGCTGCCTTCTTTTTTCTGCTCCTTCGATCATGCTCAGCGCCATGCGGTCCTTCATGCTGCCGGTAGGATTACCGCCTTCATACTTTACATATATATCTGCACAACCCGGCCCGGTTAATTTTTCAAGTTTAATGAGCGGCGTATTTCCTATTGTTTGCATACTTATTTTTCATTTTTCAAAAATAACCTCGCTGTTCCCAATTCCGGTCTTGCTGCAGCAGATGAATTTGCAACGGCAGTCAATTGGGAATAATAATATTTTGCTTTTTCCCTGTTATTGATCTTTTCGCTGGCCTGGGCTGCACCGTATAGTCCATTGAAGCGGTTGGGATGTGTTTTAAGATTCGCTTCGTAAGCCTGTAAAGCATCAGCGGGTTTATTCAGCTGTAATAACATATCTGCTAAAAGTTCCTTTGCCGGTATCACTTCACCGGGGGTGACGGGGTGCTTTTCCGTTTTATCTTCCAGGCCGGCTGCCATCTTCATCGCCTGTAATGCTTCATTCGTTTTTCCTTCAGCCAAAAGGATCCATGCTTCACCTGTCTTTAGCTGGATCATTACCTGGTTAGCTTTATAATTATCTTTTTGTGCGGTTAAAGTATCATACAAGGTTTGCAGGTGTTGCAATTCCGTCCTGGCCAATTGCGGGTTGCCTGTGTGGGCAGATCCCATCAGGCGTGCAAAATGAATGATCGCTTTCTGCCATGGAAATTTTTGCCATGGAAAGCTCTCATTATGGATCTTTACAGCGGCAGCTTCTTTCCATAATTTATTCTCAAGCACATATCGTGTGGGAATAGAAGCAAATGCATAGGCAACCTTAAAATTAAAAGGGGAGACCTCGTTGATCGTTCTTAAATAATCCAGTTGTTTTTTCGCCTTCTCATTATCTCCTTTTTGCAGGTAGGCATAAACAAGGTAGTCCAGGGCGTGAAGCTCCTCATCCCAATGACCCTTGATGCCTGCAGTTTCTGCATAGCATTTTGCAGAAGATGCTGCAGCAAGATTGGAATTGATGCATTCATCCCAAAGCCCAAGCCTGGTAAAAATATGTGAAGGCATGTGTTGTGCATGTGCCGAAGAAGGAGCTATGGAAGCATATTTTTTTGCTGCAGGTAATGCCAGTGCCGCCAGTTCCGGGTAATCATAGCTATGGATCATATAGTGTACAATACCCGGGTGATCCGGTTCATTAGGATGCAAAGAGGTTAAAATGGAGTAAGCCTTTTTTTGATTGCCGAAGGTTTTATCAGCAGGATCCGCCGAAGCATCCAGAGATAAAGCATAAAATATGGCTGCTTCTTTATCAGTTGGATACTTGCTGTATAGCTTCTCCATTGCTTTTTCATAATTGACAGAGCGGGTTCGGTGATCTAGTTTTTCCCAATCCTTATAAAACGATCCAATGGCTTCAATATAGCCTGATTCACGCGGCGAATTTTGTTTAATGGATCCTGCAATGGCAATTGCCTTGGCGCCCTTTTCAAGCTCAGGCTGTGTGGGTGGAGCCCAGAGCGGGTGGTAATTGCTCATCGCCACTCCCCAGTAGGCCATGGCGCATTCGGGGTTCTCATCAACAATTTTTGCAAAGACCTTTTCCGATTCATCATATTCAAATGAATGCAGCAAGGCAATGGCAAGGTCAAAGTCTTTTTTTGCTTTTTCAGAACAGGAGGTTAAAAAGTCTACAGTGCCGAATTGTTTTTCCGGCGGGCCGCACAAAACCAGTTCACCACGCTTAAGGTTAATGGCACTGATGGTTTCCGCTGAAGGGCCTGTACTTTTTGTTTTACATGAAGGCGCCAGTAACCATACACCAAAAAAAATGGCCGGAACCCCGAAAAGGATCTTTTTCATAATTAACTGATTAAAATTTTTCCGCTGGTAGCAGGGCAGGCGGGCTTTTCAGAAAGGGAGACTAAAGAAACGAAAATTTACTTAAACAGAAAAAAGATTAAGATTTCCTGTGCCGCTATTTCGTTGTTATTTTTCCATGGCGCCAGTTATCTTTCCCATCTGGTGCAAATGCCGCTGTGTATGATACAATACAAAATGAAGCAGCTCGAGTTTGGTTATTTCACCAAGCGGAAGACCCTGCAATAGCTCATTTAAGTTTGCCTTGTTTGTATTCTCTTTCAAAAGTTCAAAAGAAGATCTTAATTCATCAATGGCAGCCTGCTTTTCATAAGGGCCTTTACCAGGTATAATAAAGTCCGGTGATTTCATTTTGCTGGAAAAGCCGAGGAATGCTTTTCTTAACCCGGCTATCCTTTCACCCGGGTCTCTTCCTGCAGGAGCTGATTCTTTTACCATGGACTTTGCCATCCCGTTAATTGATTTTGTGACATGGTTGAATAGTTGGCCGGCCGTCCAGCTATCTTTATAAGGAATGGTATTGACCTTGTTTTCATCAAGTGGCGACATAAGCCCGGTTAATCCCGAGATGGCTTCATCAATTGCCGCCAGTATTTCTTTTTTGTCTGATATTTCTGTTATCATTATAACTGGTGCTAATGGTTGATCAAAGGAACAAATATCATCTTTAATATTTGCCTGCTAACATTCTTCCGAATTCAGGCCATTTTATGATCAGCATTGCAGACAGGAAGAAGAACAGGTAAGCCGCCATGATCAATGCTTCTTTTGCATTTTCAATGTCGCCTTTTAAAATGGTTGCAACCCCCATCAAAATAAAAATGGCACAAATGATAAAAATGGCCGTTAGTATCTTTTGTTTCATGAATGATAATTTTGGTTATAAATATAATCTTTTTATAGCGGGAGGAAGTTGTAGTGTTTCATTTTTTCACCAGCCAATCATCGGCATCCCGGAAAGAAGTAAAAGCAAAATATTGCAAACCCTTATTTACACATACTGTTTCCCAGAAACGGCCAACTTCCTTAAATTCTTCTGCTATAACAACGGCAATTTTTAAAAAACGAATCTCCCGGGGGAAATTATCCAAGTAATAATTAACCAGGTCATAATAGATAAACATGTCTTTAGGGAAACGGGTGCCGGGCTCATCGATCAGCACCTTTTTGTTATTGTACTTCAGGATCTCATCAAACAGCAGTGTGCAATGGTCCTGCATCTCTGTCCCGGTTTTTACTTCACCCTTCGATTCTATCAAAAGGTATTCGGGTGTATCGCGGGATGTGATAACTATGTCCATTTTAATAAAATAGTATTCACCGGATGACAATTAAAAGGAACCAAATTATATCTAACCTAAAGTTAGCAATAAAAAAGGGTCATTATTTCTAATACCCTTTAATTTATTTCCCGCATGTTTTAATAAACGGTCTTTCCGAAAAAGAAATTCTTTCATTTAGTCTTTGTCGATCTCTACGATCACATCGCCATTATTTCCATTATCTGTACAGATATAAACTTTTCCCTGGGGTGAAATTGCCAGGTCACGTATGCGCCCGTACTGGTTTACAAAAAAGTCTGATATTTCTGTCATTGCAGTTCCACTCACTTTTAATTGTTTCAGCCGCATGTCTTTTAACGTAGTCATCAAAAAAGAATTTTTCCACTGCGGGATATAATCACTGGTGTAATAATCAATGCCGCAGGGAGCAATGGTTGGTGTCCATGATATAATTGGCTGAACAACATTATTTGCTGTACAGAAAGTTATTTCGTCCGGCAGGTTGCATATGCCCCGGACAAAGGGCCATCCATAATTTCTTCCTTTCTCAAGAACATTGATCTCGTCGTCAGAATTCGGGCCATGTTCTGAAATGTAAAGCGTAGAACCCACCATTACTATCCCTTGTACATTCCGGTGTCCAAGCGTCCAGACCGGGCTGCCGGGAAATGGATTATCAGCAGGGATTGTTCCATCAAGGTTCACCCGCAATGTCTTTCCGTTGAGTGAAGACATGTTTTGGGGTAAAGTGGTATCCTGTGCATCTCCTGTGGTAATGAACAACTTCAGATCCGGCGTAATGAGCAGCCTGCTGCCATTGTGTATCGCACTCCCGGAATCAATTCCCTTGAGATTATCAACTATTATCATGGGGTTTGTCAATGTTGTTCCATTATACGTATAACGTACCACCTTTTCTTTATAATTTGTCCTGGGACCATAGTTGTACACAACAAAAACTTCAGGATTTGTATTGAATTGGGGGTGCAACACCATACCCAATAATCCATTAAAGTCTGTATAAGAAGTTACATCCGGTATGGTGATCAAAGGAGTTACGGCTCCGGTAACCGGGTTTACACGGCTAACTGTTCCAAGTCGTTCCGTTATCCATAATGTGCTATCAGGCCCCCAAAGTATTTCCCAGGGAAAATTCAGGTTACTGGTTATCACCCTGGATTCGATGGCAGCAGGATCAGGTCCGGGTATAATATCATCATTTTTATCGCAGGAAAGCATAGAAGTAGCGATCAACAGGCAGATTAAAGTGTATTTCATAAAATCGAATTTTAATTAATAATAATTGGGATATAAAAACCATTTAATAATCACAAACAATTGGCTTGCCAGAAATTATTAAGTAATTAAACCCGGCAGTTCGGTTTAAGCTTGTGGAGGAAAATCAACAGGAGTGAAATATAATCATCATTTATTTTTCAAAATCCGGGGACACTGTTTTGCATGTTCGGGAACGGATTCACGCGGAGATAAATTGAACACAACACAGGAAACGGATAATGTCTAAAAGTAAATTCTATATCGACACGCATGATTCCACAAACTGCAAATATCTAAAAAATAAACTGTGCCCTGATTTTATCGGGCACAGTTTATTTGTATCCTGGTTATTATCCGGGTGCCGTTAATTCGCTCCCAACTGCTGTAAAAATTTTTCTGAGTTTGCTTTTACATTCGCCGGTGGATTTAAACTGAGTGATTTTTTAAAACTGGCAATTGCATTCTTTTTATCTCCCTTTGTAAAATAAGCTTCGCCCAAACTGTCCCAGGCATTGGCGCTTTTAGGAAACCGGTTGGTATTAATTACAAAGATCTCGATGGCCTTATCGTTGCTATTGGCGCCCATTAACTGGTAACCATACGCATTGATCTCTACTTCTGTTGCATTGGGCAATGCATCTTTCATGATCTTTTCAGCTTCAGTAGTATTGCCCATGGCAGAAAGGATATTTGATTTGATACTTTGTGTGGCAAAACTGTTATTCTGCGCTATCGCCCGGTCTATCCATTTCAAACCCTGCTCAAGGTTGATCTTATTTTGCAATGCATAATTGGCTGCAGATGCAGATCCCTGCCAGTTAAAGCCAACAGGGCCTTTTAATTCTTCGGCAGCATTTGCCATCACAATATCGTCCACTGCATATTCTATCTTAACCGGGAATTGTTTCTTTTCCCAGTTCAATACCAACTCGCCACTATTCTTTGCCAGGTTAATAAAATCATAAGTAAGCAGGTCTGTATTCGGAATGGTTCGCAACTGTACTGCTGATCTTAGCTGATCTTTAGCGGGGTCATAAAAAAAACTTCCCCACGACCTTGAGTCTTTTGATAAGATAACTTCACCGGTATTATCTTTATTGATGACAAAAAATAATCCGTAATCTCCTGCAGGAACTGCTTTGCCTTCAACTTTTACCGGGTGCGAAAACCTGATCACCGTATTTTCATTTGCACCTGCACGCCACGGTGCCGAATTTCCTGACCCGAATCCCTGAACATTCCAGCCATAGGGTACAAGTGTTCCCCATATTTCCCGGTTCTTTACCGCAGGCCTTGAATAATTTACGTTTACCGTGGAGATGCCGATCGTTTGTGAGATGGCTGCAGCAGGACTGGGTGTACGTGGTGTTGTAACACCCTGTGATCGGACAGCGGCTGAAGCAGATAACAATAACACTAAGGATACGAGTTTGAAGAATGTTAGTTTTAGCATGGTAAAAATTTTAATTTTTAAAGGGATGCTATGGTTTAATAAATTACATATCTCAACATTGATATTGGTACCTTAGTCTGTTCAGGCGGTTACCTGGAATGATAAGAGGCTTTTTTCGTGGTTGTGCTGTTCTTAGGGGAGAATGCCCTTTCCTTGTTTTATATTTTCCACGATCTCTTTTAGCCTGTGCTGGTATCCTTTTGAAACATCTACATCAGTTATTGCTATCGACCTGGCAAAGTCCATGAACGGGTCGGAATGGTTTTCCCTTTTACCTGTCTTCACATTTACATGAGTAAAACTGGTCCACATCAGTGATTTCAGATGAGTATGGTTTTCATCCATCATGATCATTTCTACAAGCACAGATCCGGGAGCAAGCTGTATCAAAGCGCTTTTAATGGATACCCTTTCATTATAATTTGCGGGCCGCAGGTAACTGATCTCATGGCCGGCCACGAGCCAGCTTACACCCTGCTGGTAAAAATGCGAAAGGTCAAACTGGTATGCATCTTTCAGGTGGTCCTCCCGGGCGTTTAAAAAATAATCTATGTACCTGGCATTGTTCAGGTGGCCGAATGGGTCGCAATCGGTGAAGCGGATCGTATAAAATGAATGGGGAGTTTTGTTCATAAAATTTTGTTTAGCCATGTTCGAAATTAGTAAAATTATTGCGTGAAGATTAGCTACCCGTATATTCCAGGTTGTTCAGCCAGTAACAGAACCAAACGATCAACCCGAAAAGTATAAGTGTAATGGCGATCATGTAAGGATATCCTTTCCCGGAATCAATGCTGAACTTTGCAGGATTTTCGGGCAGGTACATAAGCGGAATTGTATTTCCCTGGATATATTTTTTTGTGGTTATGGAATGCGAAGTAAATGTCTTGGTCATATCAATGGTCCGGTATTCCAATGTCAATACATAATAGGTATTGTTTTTAAATCCTCTTCGCTTTTCAATATTGGTGATCGTTGCCGTGGTAGTTACGGCTTTCTGCTTAAATGCTTTCAGCCTTCTCATTTTTATCAACACCATGAATAATGGCAGGATAGCCAGCACTATAAGTACGATAGAGAAGATGGTTATTATGTTCATGAGCGGAAGCAATGACCTGTTTTATTTTATTTTATCAAACCGGTGATGCATTACCCTGGTTGACCAGACCGTTAAACCGGTTATTTCTCCTGCGGAATTCTTATTGAACAATATCCATTGATCAAATCCATCCCCGGGGCCCTTTTCAGCTATATAGTGAAACTGGTTCTCACTATCGGGTTCAATGATCGCATCGGGCATTGTTGGTCTTTTCAAAACTACTTTGCCTTCCTCATTCAGATCAAAATTCCAATAGTAATCCAGATGCCTGCTGTAATATTTTCCTGTGAACATTTTAAGCTCTTCTGTTGATGGCAGCCACTTACCCATCTCCTTTTCCATTGACTCAGCAGGCCATCCATCATCAAAAGTTGCTGTCATCCTCATAGGAGCATTACCATCAGGCTGAATGAATTTTACTTCCATACCAAATCCTTCT
>Ga0193708_1000122_pt1 | contig 15166 bp, 12 predicted proteins | sample H3c1metaG_FD_160570 | JGI IMG/M metagenome (GOLD analysis project Ga0193708, IMG submission 160570) | Soil microbial communities from a riparian zone of the East river system, Colorado, United States - H3c1 | ecosystem: Environmental > Terrestrial > Soil > Riparian zone | place: USA: East River...
TGGTAGCAGGGATGATCTATATGCTCAATAAAAATGTTCAGATGGAGGATGTACTTAAGTTTGGAGTAGCCTGTGGCGCTGCGGCAACTATGAACGAAGGTACAAAGCTGTTCGAAAAAGATGATGCCTTTAGATTATTCAATGAAATGGGTAATAATATTTAGGTCTCAGGCATTCTCTACCCGATCCTTGCTATTGCAAAAATTTTTTACTTCATAATTTTTTCCAGCACTCTGGGATCTCCATCAATTTTATGCGAATAGCTAAGGCCAAGCAATTGGCAAACCAAAGGATACACATGTATATTTTCAAAAGAAGAAATTGTTTTTCTTTTTTTGATCTGCGGCCCCCAGGCATAAAAGCTTGCGTGCATTTTTTTAAAGGCAGGATCAAAGCCGTGTGCCCCCGGGGAAATACGGTTGGTATAGCCGCTTAATACATTTGGATATACAGGTACTACAAAAATATCGCCGATGCGATCAAAGAGGTCATCACTTTTATTGTAATGCCATTGCGCCGGGATATTTTCACGCAGGTAAACGGCAAACTGCTTTTCCTTCTTTTTTAAAGCTTCGTAAGTGGATTGAATATCTGCAGTATTCTTTGCATAAAGGTGCAGGCTGGTTCCCCCACCCCGAATAATAAATCTTGATGTATCTATCATCGTTGCTATATTGATACGGGTCAGCGTATCTACAGCAGCCATGCCGTGGTCTGCTAAAAAGATAAAGTTCACGGGCAGGCCAAGTGCATCCACTTTTTCCACCATGCTGCCGATCGCCTTATCTACAAACTGAACGGCTGCCTCCGTTTGGGAAGTTTCAGGACCGTACATATGCCCGTCGTGATCCACATTGCTGATGTAAAAAGTTATTAAATGCGGGCGAACATCTTCCGGAAGTTTTAGCCATTCAACTAATTTATCAATGCGGTAATTGATATCAACCTTATCGTTGAATATATACCAGTAGGTAGGACTTGTTTGCTGAATAGCCGCTTCTGTTCCCACAAAATAATAAGAAGCGCTGAGCATGCCCTGCTGTTCGGCCAGCACCCAGATGGGTATTCCGCCGTACCATGTTCCATCTTCCACGGTCTTGCGATCCCACATTGCATATGAGTCTTTCCTTTTCCTGTCATAGAATTGGTTATACACCAGCCCGTGATGCGAAGGATACAAACCCGTGGCAATGGTATAATGATTGGGAAAGGTTACACTCGGAAAGGAAGGCATCATGCTTTTTGCCTTTACGCCTTTGCGGCGCAGCTTTAATAAGTTTTCGGCATTGTATTTATCTGCATAGTCGTAACGGAAACCGTCTGCCGAGATAAGAATTACATAAGGTTTATTAAGCTGGCTCACCGCATTTTTTCTTCCGGGTACTATTTGCTGGATGGTATCCTGGGCCTGTAATGTTCCGGCTAAGAAAAAGAAGGAGAGAAAGAGAATATTTTTTCGCATAGGTAGTTAATCTAAGTGTAAATATATTATATCCTCATCGCAATGCAATTCATCCAAAAGCAAAAGACCACCGTTAATTCCGGTGGTCTTTTAATATTTTACTGCACATTCATCAACTTATTGTACAAGTACTTTTTCAGTCCTGTTGTCGCTTCTCAAAAAGTATATACCTTTTGGACATACACCCAGGTCAACATTATGCAGCCCTGCTGCCAGTTCTGTTTTCCAAAGCAGCTTACCTTCTGCATTATAAAATGATAAACCTGTTGCACTATATACTTTTAATTGCAGCGTGCCTGTAATAACAGGATTGCTGCCAACCAGCTCAAAGGATTTAGTATTATCTCCAAAATAGAGTTCCCTCACTTCACTGTAACTGTATTTTCCACTATGGTCAACCTCGCCGATACGGTAATAATTGCTTCCCCTTACCGGGTTATTATGTGTATAAGTGTAGCTGCTGTTGCTGAGGGGGCTGGCAGGCTCCGTGCCTATGGTTCTCCAGTTGCTGCTGTTTGTACGGTGTTCTATGGTAAAGTTATTGCTGTATGCTGCTGCCGCTGTGGTCCATGTAAGCAATGCCTGTTCGCCCTTTTTGTATGCATTAAAAAAGGTAAAGTCAGCGGAAAGAATAGCGGCTCCTGAAATATTGAAAGGGGCATCGTCTCCGGAATAAAAATTTTCATATGCCACATCATCGCTTTCCCACGCATCTCCGTCCACATATGTACTACTTCCTTTAATACCTATTCCAGCCTGCAACCCGTCCTGTGGAATTAGTTTAAAGCCATAGTAGTTGCCGGCAACCACCTGGATATTTAAGGTGGAAAGGTCTGCACTCACCCAGCCGTTCCCGGTTATGGAGACATTGGTTTTCATACCCAGTAAACTACCCCAGGTATTTTGTGCAGGGCATGAATAAATTTCAACATGCACATCACCAGGTAAATTAAACCCTTCTACAAAAAATTCAACGGTAGTAATTGATGTGGTTATCAAAGATTTGAATGTTTGCCCCTGCTGCATGTATTGCGAAAAAGCAGGCTCTTCCGGATCTGTATAATTTGCAAGGGTGGAATACCAACCAGGGTTGTAGCTTGTTTGTTGTGCAATGCTGGTTTGTGCTTTTGCATTAATCAAAGACATGGAGAAGAATAATAAGAAACTGAATCTTGTGGTAAATCTAAGGATCATGATATTGGGTTTAAATGAAAAAAAATATTAAAAGATCAGGGAAGTTCCTGTATCAGGATACGGATATCAGCCGGTGCTGTTTCATCACCGCCGAAATATGGGTACAACTTATAACCTGAAGCAATTGTAGTATTGGGGGCTCTTGGCAATGCAGCCGTAATATTGTTTACTTTAAAAATGTACTCATTGTCTGAAACTTTTATTCCGCAAATAATATCTGTACCAATGCTTACCGTAGTTATTTCTTTTGAATCCCTTACACCATTTTTATAAGTATAGGCATACAAACGCAGAGCCGCATCGTTCCATGACCAACCGATCCTTGCGCTGTTCTGGTGATGGTCATACCCTTCGGAGAAACCGTAGAGTTTATTGATGTCGTACTGGTTAAGCGGGTCCGTGGTTTGATAAATTGCTGTGCTGTCAAATCTTACTTTGAAATTCATTTCAGTCAGGGATACAGATGTGAATGCATTCTTATCGCAATAATGTTCGCCGGCGCTGATCTTATACTGAACAAAGGCAATGCCGGCTGGTGGAGGAGCAGTAATAGTTTCGGTAACAGGTGTTGACTTTTTACAACTGAAAAATAATACGGAAATTACAAGCAGGTAGTTTTTCATTCCAGGGTTTTACAGGTAGTGTACTAACGAAAAACCAAAAAAGATAATTGCATTTAGTGTTTATAGCAGGACGAAGTAGATTTTTTTCTACCTTTTTTGGGCTTTGTTACGACATATCGCCGCCGCCGTTGTTGGTCGCTGACCAACAAGCAGCATACTAAAAAAATACAATTCACCTTAGATAACAAAATGACGTTGGTCAGCGACCAACAACGGCGGCAGATTTTTTTTACCTTTTTTGGGCTTTGAGACTACATATCATCACCCAAGCCCTCTTTCCCGGTAACAAAACTATATACTTTGGGCAACAGCTTCATGAGTAAAGCTCCAAAGATCACAGCCATTGCAATAAGACATAAAGGCAATAATATAAAACTAAGCATCCGGTATCCATACCAATCGCTGACTTCATGAAGATCGCTTTTGTAGCATATACCACAATCGGTGCATGCAGCACATACAATGATAATTACGATAAAGCAGAAATACACAATTCATCATCCACATAGAACAATTGGTACTGCCTTGCCTTCTGTTCCGGTTGATTACTTTATAACCTTGCACCTGTAAAAATTATAAACTTATAAATACCAAAAAATGAAAAGAATACTCTCCTTACTGGTCCTGACAAGTACAGTACTATTTTTTTCCTGCAAAAAAACTTCGGTGGATGAAATTTCTCAGCCGTCGCCGTCGGGTAGCCCATTGGTTAGCCCTGCAGGTACAGCCGCCGGTGCTGTTAGTTCCAAACTCATCAATGCCACAACCGGTGGTAGCATTACCAGTGCCGATGGCAGGGTTACTGTGAACATCCCGGCAAATGCGCTTGCCGCTAATACAACGATCGGCATTCAGCCAATCAGCAATACCACGGGTGTTGAAATGGGTAAGACCTACAGGTTAACGCCGCATGGAACAAAATTCAATGTACCGGTTACCATCAGTTTTAATTATGCCGATGCTGAACTTACAGGCGTTGCACCCGAGGTAATGACAATTGCATACCAGGATGATGCCGGTGCATGGAAGGCGATGAACAATACCGCTTTGAATAAACCTGCAAAAAAATTCAGCGTTACAACAAAACATTTCAGTGACTGGGGATATTTCCCGCTGGTTTATATACAGCCGGGAGAAGCAAGGGTTGGCCCGAATGAAAGTGTTGACCTGAAAGTTATGTATTTACTTAGCCAGGAAGATTGGGAACTTGTTGCTTTGCCTGACGAAAGCCCGTTAACGCATCCAAGAGAACTGCTTTCCAGTTTCATTAAAGGATGGATCTTTAACGGTAAGGGCAGTTTATCTCCTGCCGGCTCGAGGGCAGTTTACAAAGCACCTTCCAGTGTTCCAGCACAAAACCCCGAAGCAGTAAATGCAGAAATAAATTTTAGAAAAAAAGGGATCTATTTACTCGTTGCCAATATTACCGTACTGGGCGAATTTCATATTGATTATTTAGACGTTGATGAAACAGAAGTGAACCTGCCGCAAATATCTCACGGAAGCCGCTTATTCATCTATGGAAATTTTGGGAACGATCCTGGCGCAGCCAACAGGTCTGTGAAGATCAATAATGTTGATGTAAGTGTAATGACCTGGACGCCTAAGATCATCATTTGCGAGATCGTTACTGTTGGCCCGGCATCTTCAGGTGAAGTTGTTGTTAGTTCCGGCGGAAAGACAACATCCAAATTGCTGAATGATTGGGTCGTTGAATTGAATTACGCAAAAAAGGAATCACCCGATGGTGCATTGACAAGAAAAACAACCTTCTTAATGCGTTTTCGCGGAGATGCCATTGGCTATGGCAGCGGTGGACAGGCATCTTTACTTCCTTATACCGATCTCAATAAAACAAGCAGGGCCATCATTGATATGCCGGCCGGCAGCTTTAGCAATTCAGTAACCGTTAGCACCTGCGGTACTTATACAGTAAAATGGGATGCTATAACCGGGCTTGTTTCAGACCGCACGCTTTATTCAACCGGCACAGGATTCCGCGGACGTGTTTACAAGTCTGCCACCGGGTTTGGTGTGAAAATAAAATCGATCATTGAGAGCCCGCTCAAGTCAACACGAATATTTGCTCCCTGCATTGGAGCCACTAACCAGGTGATCGTGAATGAACCCATTTCTTTTGACGGTTACCATGAAGAAACGATCTGGTTCAACTTTGCAACGCAGACTGCAAGAACAACCATAAAAGCAGGCGCACCACCGATGCTTGTAGGCACAGGAGTGGCACCGGGTTTATTCTGGGATGCACAGGACGTTAACATGAGCCTGTTCACTACCAAAATATCCTGGGCAGAAGCCATACCGAAATTCAACTAAAAGATCTTTATTATTAATAAAGAAGCCCTGTTGAGGGCTTCTTTTATTTTGTCGCCTTGTACTAAAACGAATGAAAGCGAACAGGAAATAAAAGCTATCCAAACCAATATGTATCGCCTGTTGATTGAGAACAGGAGGATAACGCACCAGGATTTTTCCATTTTTGGATCGCCAACCAGCGCCTTTCGCTGAGGAATGATATTGCGGTTGATGCAGAGCTTGCTTATGTGGCAGCACATCAATTGATACTTGATTTTTTAAACAGTTACCTGCTCAACGATAATGTTAAGTTTAACAACCGGGATATGAACGGTGTTTTCAAAGCAGAGCAATAAACTGCTTCCCTTTTCAAAAAACAAAGACAGGCATATCTTCTTTTACCAAATACTATTGTAAATTAGTAAATGCTTAAAGCCTGTTGCTTATCCTTACTGCTTTTAATGTGTCTGCATGGTTCTGTTGGGGCACAAAATAATGAAACAGATTCTCTCATTCGCCTATTAAATAAGTCGCCTGAGGATACAAGCAAAGTAAATCTTTATTGGGAAACGGGGGCGTCCATCATTTATCAAAATGCGCTGGAAGCTATTCCTTATTTTAAAAAGGGCTTCCTGCTCGCAAAAAAACTGCGGTTTGATGCCGGGGCTGAACGTTGTTATGCCGGCACATCACTCGCCCACTCCTTTAATGCAAAATATGATTCCGCACTTGTGTATATTGATACTGCGGTTTACTATGCTGTTAAAGTAGGAAATAAAAGACGTCTTGCACTGGTATATCTCAACAGGGCCGATGTATACTCTAACCTGCAAAACTTTAGCGCCGCTCTCAAAAATTGTGATACTGCAATAAAATATGCAGAACAAAGCAATAATAAATCCGGGCTTGCCCGAATCTATAGCATAATGGTTACTGTTTATACTGCGCAGAAACAATATCCACAGGCTTTTGCCACCCTGGATAAAGCAGAGGCGCTTTTTGAAGAAGTAAAAAATATACAGATGTTGGGCATGACCCATTCTGACCGTGCCCTGCTCTACGTGGAAATAAATGAACCGGATAAAGCTATCCCCCTATATAAAAAAGCGATACATATTGCAGACAGCATCCAGGATATTGAAAACTTATCGTCCTATACCAATGGGCTGGCCGGTGCCTATATGGCTAAAAAAATGTTTAACGAAGCGGAATCAATGGCTAAGCTTGCCCTTAACTATGCACAGCAAACAGGCAACAGGACACAGGAATCGGAAGTGCTTCAATCTTTTTACCAGGTTAGTATGGGTCAAAACAATTATGCCAAAGCCATTGAGTATGGGCTTAAAGCATACACAATTTTAAAGGAAGAAAAGGACCTCATGCGGGAGCAAATTTGTGCAGCTAACCTGGCTGAAGCTTATTTTAAATCGGGCAATACGTTGCAGGCATACAATTATTTAAAAATAAGCCGTGAGCTCAATGATAGTTTGCTGAAACAACAGTTCAGTAATGAAACAGCCAAACTGCAAACAACATTCCAGGTATCACAAAAAGATAAAGAGATACTGTTGCTGAATAAAGATAAAGAGCTGCAGCAGCAAAAATTACTTGAACAGCGGTTAATGATGTTTGGCGCCGCTGCCATTGCACTGCTTGCACTTGCAGGTATCTGGCTGCTGGTAAACAGGAATAAATTAAGGCAGCACATGAAAGAACTGGAACTCCGCAACAGGATCGCCGCCGACCTGCACGATGAAGTGGGCAGTTCATTAAGCAGCATACATATGCTTAGCCAGATGGCAACACAGCAGGATGGTAATGCAAAGCAAAAGGATATACTGGCAAGGATGAGCAGCAATGCAAAAGAAACAATGGATAAGATGGGAGACATTGTATGGATGATAAAGCCCGGCGAGACAGAAGCAGGCAGCCTGAAACAAAGGATGGAACGGTTTGCCTATGAAATAAGCAGCAGTAAGAATATTGAAGTATCCATACAACTGGATGAGCTGGAAAAAGTAAAACTTACGATGGATCAGCGAAAAAATATTTATCTCATTTTTAAAGAAGCATTGAATAATGCTGTAAAATATTCCGGCACCGAAAAGATAAGCATAGTGACCACTGTACAAAACAAGGAATTACAATTGCTGGTAGAAGACCATGGAAAAGGATTTGACAGCAGCCTGGTAAAGAAAGGAAACGGGCTCGATAATATGTATAACCGGGCGAAAGAACTGGGCGCTGTTTTACAAATAGATTCAGATGAAGAAGGTACAGACGTAGTACTTACAATGCCTCTTTGATATTCACCCTATTTCGCTATTGCAGGCCCGGAATAATTTCTAACCTTTGTAAAAAATAATGCCCCTGATAAGAGTAGCCATTTTTGAAGACAATAAGCACCTCCGGGAAACTTTCCGGTTGCTACTTGATAATGCAGAAGGCTTTTGCTGCAGCGGCGCATACCCCGATTGTGATGGGATGCTGGACAATATCGGAGCTGATCCCTGCGACGTAGTACTGATGGATATCGAAATGCCGGGGATGAACGGAATAGAAGCAACAAAGATCATCAAAGAAAATTTCCCGGGGATCAATATATTGATACAAACCGTTTTTTTTGAAGACAATTTTATTTTCAATGCCATCTGTGCCGGCGCTTCCGGCTATATTTTAAAAAGCACAACCCCAGACGGATACCTTGAAGCCATCAAAGATGTGCAGGCAGGTGGTTCGCCCATGACCCCGGGTATTGCCCGCAAAGTGATCGAACTTTTTAAGACCAACCTGCAACCCGCAATGCCGGCAAAAAATTATGATCTCACGAACCAGGAAAAAAAGGTTTTGCAATTACTTGTAGCCGGGAAAAGCTATAAGATGATCGCTGCAGAATTATTTGTTGCTCCGGATACCGTCAAATCACATATACGAAACATTTACGCCAAGCTGCATGTGCAATCAGGTACAGAGGCAGTCTCGCTTGCCATCCGTGATAAAATTGTTTAGTTCATTATTCTCCTCATCATCTTTTATCACCCTATTTCGCTATTGTACACTTCTTTATTGTTTATCAATTTTGAGCTGACATAAAGATCAACTTAAAATGATGAGAACAGCTTTTATAGTATTGATGGCAATCATCGCCCAATCAATTAAAGCACAAAACGTAGGTATTGGCACCTCTACACCCATCGCCATGCTTCATGTTGCAGACAGCAATGTTGTATTTACGGCAACCGGGAACATACCGGTCACAGCCGGCAATCCCCCGGTGCAGGGTACAGGCAGGCGATTGGTTTGGTATTCGGACAAGGCCGCATTCAGGACAGGGTATGCATCGGGCAGCCAATGGGATAAGGATAATATTGGTAATTATTCTGTAGGTATGGGAACAAATACAATTGCAAGTGGTCCCTCTTCTACGGCAATAGGGAATAACACAACTGCCAGCGGCGATTTTTCGGCAGCAATAGGTGCTAACTCAACTGCCAGCGGTTTTGCTTCAACCGCGATGGGCGTTAATAATGGTGCCCGCGGAAACCGGTCAACTGTACTGGGATCCTTAAATGATGCCGACGGAGATTATTCTACGGCATTGGGAAATAACACAACTGCGAGTGGTCATTTTTCAACTGCAATGGGAAATAATACAACAGCGAGTGGGACCCATTCTACTGCTATGGGAAAACATACAGATGCAACCGGCTATGCATCCACAGCAATCGGTGATAGTAGCTTAGCCAGTGGGCTTATTTCATTTTCCAGCGGGTTTCGTACCATAGCTTTTGGACAATATTCAACTGCAATGGGAAGTAATACAGCTGCTAATGGCAATACTTCAACGGCAATGGGCAATGGTACGATCGCCGGTGGCAGTACTTCAACGGCAATAGGATATGCTGCAATTGCAAGCGGTAACGGTTCAACAGCGCTGGGTAATGAAACAAACGCCAGCGGCGCCGGATCAACAGCATTAGGTACTGAAACAACGGCAAGCGGAGATTTTTCAACAGCGTTGGGATTTAATTCAACCGCCAGTGGGGATTATTCAACAGCAATGGGAATAACCACAGCCGCAACCGGGCTTTTTTCAACAGCTATGGGAAATAATTCAAGGGCTTATGGAACAGCTACAACCGCAATGGGATTAGGTAACCAGGCAAGGGGATATTCAGGTACTGTTATTGGCATGTACAATGATCCCATATCGGTTCTCCAAACTGCGCCAACACCTACTACCCCTTTGTTTATAATTGGTAACGGGGATGCATCCAACTTATTGGGCAACGCAATGGTGGTTTTAAAAAATGGAAATGTAGGTATTGGCAGCGATGCGCCTGCAGCAAACGTTCATATAAAACATGCAGCCGGCGGCGGGCTTATTTTAGAGAATGCCAATGACAATACCAAATGGCGCATCTATTCTGCAAGTGGCGATAATAACCTTACTTTTTATAATAATGCGGGTAACGAAGTTGCAGATATAGATGATGCTACCGGCACTTTTAATGCCATCAGCGACAGCCGCGTTAAAAAGAATGTGCAAAGCATGAAGCCGGTATTACCATTACTTATGAACTTAAATCCATCGTATTACCAGTTTAACTGGCAGCAAACAACTGAACAGCGGCAAATAGGATTGCTTGCACAGGAGGCACACAAACTGTTTCCCGAACTGGTGAGCTACAACAAAGAAAAGGATCTGTATAAAATGAACTATGCAGGTTTTAGTACGGTTGCTATAAAAGCTATACAGGAACAGCAACAGGAAATAGAGGAACTGAAAGGGAGAATTGAAAAGTTAGAAGCACTTCTTTTAAAAACAAAATAACGATCAAACATTTTTTTATGAAAAGATTTATCCTGCTGTTTGCTGTGCTGTGCACCATGAAACAGTTAACTGCACAAAGTGTAGGCATTGGCACCACTGCACCCGATGCAAAAGCATTACTGGAAATAAAAAGTACAACAAAAGGCCTGCTTATTCCTTCGATGACAACTTCACAAAGGCTTTCCATAACAGCGCTTACGCCGGCGCCAAGCGGATTAATGGTATATGATACAGACCGGGATGAGTTTTATCACTATACTGGCAGCAGCTGGACCCCCATACTGAATGGCTCGTACTGGACAAGACCAATTACCAGCCGTAAAAGGATCAGCAATAATTTAGACAGTGTGGGTATTGGTACAATATCCCCAACAGAATGGCTGGATGTGGATGGCAATATCCGCAGCAGGAATAATTTACTTGCAGATAATAATATCACTGCAACAGGCAGCATAACCGGAGGCGGATTTTTAACTGCAGGTAACATAACAGCAGCAGGAACCTCTTTGCTTAGTGGTGATGTAACCACTAATTCAGATCTCATTGTCAATAATAGCACAGCGACACTCCAATTAAAAAGCAGCAGCGTTAATAAAGGTTTTTTCCAGTTGTCGGGTAATAATGTTCGTATGGGAACCAACAGCGGAAATACAACGGGCAATTTACTAATACGCATGAATGGGAATGACAGGATTAGTATTAACCCGGCAGGTGATATTGATCTGGAAGGAAAAATTACAAGGACATCCCAGACAGGCAATACGCACCTGCTCCCGGTATGCATGGGACAGGTAAATTCAGCAGGCGCCATTATTAACGGCACTGGCAATTTTACAGTATCAGTAGCGGGCGAATATGGTTTCTTTATATCTTCATCCCTGTTTACATCCAATTCAATAATACTGGTAACGCCAATTGGACCAAATGCATCGTTTGCAGCACACTATTCTTCACCTGGCAAAATGCTGGTGACCTCTTCCAATTATTTTATTGATTTTCAGTTCGTGGTTTATAATCTTTATTAAGATAATTTGTATACCCCGGTTGTTGTCCCCAGCTACCCGGTATCGAAAAGAATTATGCTGTTGTTGAAATCTTTCTTTACTTCATATAAAATTCATCGTATGAAGCAGGACAGGAAAAGATTTCTAAAGCAACTGGGCAGCGGTTTATTGATCGCCGGCCTGCCCGGCATCGCATCTGCAACTAATAATATCGCATCGGTTATTGATCAGGAAGATTTTGCCGGCGAAGGCGCAGCGGATGATGAAAAATTCTGGAAGAAGGTCTCTAAAAAATACTACAAGGTTGATGATGGACATATCAACCTGGAGAATGGCTATTACGGCATACAGCCAAAACCGGTATTACAGTCCTTTCAAAAAAATATAGAAATTGCAAATGAAGGGGCAGCAAGATTTGCAAGAAAAGATTTCCCGGTTATCTCATCTGCAATTAAAAAAGAACTCGCTGCTTTTCTAAATGTTGCTGATGAAGAGATCATCATTACCCGCAATGCCACCGAAGCTTTGAATATCGCAATACAGGGATACCCTTTTAAACAAGGCGATGAGGTCATTATAAACCAGCTTGATTATTTCAGCATGATAGAAGCATTTCGCATGCTGGAAAAAAGAGGGAAGATAAAAGTGAATGCATTTGAAATGTCCCTCCTCCCCTCCGGCGATGATGAGATAGTGGCACTGTATGAAAAATTAATTACTGTAAGAACAAAGGTCATATTGCTCACACATGTTTCCAATATCAATGGTTTGATCGTACCTGTTGCAAAGATCGCTGCCATGGCCAGGAAGAAAGGTATAGATACAATCACCGATTCTGCACATGCACTGGGACAGGTTAAATTCAGTTTACCCGAATTGGGTTCAGACTTTGTTGGGCTCAACCTTCATAAATGGATGGGCAACCCTGTAGGTGGCGGCGTATTGTACATTAAGAAAGCAAGGATAAAAGAAATGGTTCCTTTATTTGGAGATGTTGATGCTGCAGAAGATAGTATTACAAAGCTGGCGCATTTCGGAACCACGCCTTTTGCTGTTATCATGACGATCCCCGACAGCCTGGCCTTTCAGAAGATGCTGGGTATAGAAAGAGTTACTGAGAGACTGCATTATTTAAAAAGCATTTGGGTAAATGAATGTAAGGATCATCCGAATGTTGAAGTGGTTACGCCGGCGGACCAGCATTTATCCTGTGCCATTGCTTCATTCCGCATCCGCAATAAAAGCGCTGTTGACGTGGCTGACTATATATTCAAACAGCACAATATTTTTACCGTTAGGCGAGCATTGGGTAAAGAAGGCTGTATAAGGGTAACGCTTGTTGCAATTAAAGCATGTGCAGGTTAATTAAAATGTTCAATGTGTTAATGCTTACCTTTAACAACGGAAAAACATTCGCATCATGGATCCAGTAAAGCCGGCATCGTGGAGACTGAGGTTGCACGAGATCATTTATGAATCCGCCACACCTGCAGGTAAATTATTTGACGTTAGCCTGCTCATCCTTATAATATCGAGTATCACTGTTGTTATTCTTGACAGCAGCCAGTCATTACACCAGTCGTATGGAGATATGTTTCAAATACTCGAATGGTGTTTTACCATACTCTTTACCATAGAATACATTCTGCGGCTGGTTTGTATCAAAAGACCGTGGCGCTATGTCTTCAGTTTTTTAGGATTGATCGACCTCCTTGCGATCATTCCCGGTTATTTAAGTCTTTTTTTCGCAGGCAGCCAGTCATTGGTTGTATTAAGGGCATTGCGCCTCCTGCGTATCTTCCGCATCTTCAAGCTTTCTCACTATTTATCAGAGATGCAATTCCTGGGCGTAGCCATAAAAGGCAGTATGCGAAAGATCAGCATATTCATGATGATCGTGGTTACACTTGTCATCATTATGGGATCTGTAATGTACCTCGTGGAAGATGGTAAGAATGGATTTGACAGCATACCCGAAAGCATTTACTGGGCCATTGTAACCATTACTACAGTTGGATACGGAGACATTTCGCCGGTAACGACACTTGGAAAATTTGTTGCCAGCATGATCATGCTGATGGGATATGCCATCATAGCTGTTCCCACAGGTATTGTTACAACGGAGATGGCGCTTGCCATGAGGAACAAAGAACATCATCAGGAAGCCTGTCCAAGTTGCGGCAAGGAAGGCCATGATGCCAATGCAAGCTATTGTAAGTTTTGCGGTGAGAAGTTGTAAGAGGATAAAAAACTATTCCCAATTTTTATTTTGCTTTAAATAGGATAATTGAATGTTCCATTTCGGACCCTCGGAAGTCTTGTTTTCGGGAAGGAGATATATCGGATACTTTTTTCGCAAAAAAAATATATCTTGCCCCTATTGAATTTAAATATCCTTTTAGCAATTAAAATAGCCTATGAAAAAGACCTGTCTTGCATTTATCTTCAGCATCATTTTAACCGGTTTCAATTCTGCCAATGCGCAATCCCTGAGTTTAGAGGAAACAAAAAAAATACTCTGCAGCCATAAATGGTTTCTCCGCAGGTTTGAGCAGGATGGAAAGATGTTTACCGTACCAAAAGAAATGCAAGGCCTAAGAAGGGTTTTTAATCTTAATGGCACCGTATATGAATTTATGCCGGGAGAGAAAGAGGCCGATGCAGAGCGTCTTAAATATACCATTACCAAAACGACGATGACTATCATAGAGGCAGAGGGCGAAACCACTTACAAGTACAGGCTGGAAGATTTTATTGGGTATAAGTTATACCTGACAGCTGAGGATGAAGAAGATGAACCCACGCTTGTTTTTGAACAAAGGGAGAAGAACGAAAACCAGGCTTCTGCTGAAACAGGCTACAATAGCGGGATAGATGCAGTTGTAATCGGTAACCAAACATGGATGAAAAAGAACCTGGATGCGGGCAGGTTCTGCAATGGAGACCAGATACCGCAGGCTACATCAGCAGAAGAGTGGAAAACAGCCAAAGAGAAAAAAATATCAGCCTGGTGTTATGTTGACTTTGATGAAGGCAATGCGGGGAAGTACGGTAAATTATACAACTGGTATTGTGTAGCGGATAAGCGTGGCCTTGCCCCCGAAGGCTGGCATGTGCCTACGCTGGAAGAAGCCAGGCAATTGATAAGATCAGCGGGCGGAGAATCTGTAGCAGCAGACGCATTGAGAAGCATAACCGGCTGGAAAGATAATTCACGCAGTACAAACAAAAGTGGCTTTAACGCTTACGGAGCGGGTAAGTGCTGGCTTGACGGAAGTTTTCTGGAAAAAGATTTTACCGGATATTTTGCCACGACTGCGAAAAGTAATGTTGACGCACAAGGTAAATTCAATGTTCATTATTTTTCGATGCAACAAGGTTCAGGTACCGTTTATAATAATCACCTTACTTTTCCCGGGGTTGGATTATCGGTGAGATGTGTTAAGAACTGATAGATTCCAAAAGTAAACACAATTTTTCACTTCTGTTCCTTTTGGTATAATTGAGAAATTATGTGTTGAGTATTGAAAATTGAATATTATACCAGGGTATTTAGAAATGTTCAATTTTCAATGCTCAACGTTGCACCCTGCATGTGATAATCACTATTATTTCTTATAGGCTATCCTATAGATCGCTCCCCTGTCGTCATCACTTACCAGCAATGCGCCATCAGGAGCAATTTCAATGTCCACGGGCCGGCCGATCGTTTTTCCGCTGCTGCTTACCCAGCCTG
>Ga0193708_1000123_pt1 | contig 15135 bp, 27 predicted proteins | sample H3c1metaG_FD_160570 | JGI IMG/M metagenome (GOLD analysis project Ga0193708, IMG submission 160570) | Soil microbial communities from a riparian zone of the East river system, Colorado, United States - H3c1 | ecosystem: Environmental > Terrestrial > Soil > Riparian zone | place: USA: East River...
CGCCCGAGATCATCGGCGCGGTCGTCATCAACATGGACGGCTTCGTGGTCTCGTCGGTGATCCCGTCCGAGGTGGACGAGGAGCTCATCGGCGGCATGGCCGCCGCGCTGCTCGGCGTCGGCGAGCGCATCGGGCACGACCTCATGCGCGCCGAGATGGAGCAGGTCTACGTCCGCTCACCCAAGGGCTACGTGGTGATCAACTCGATCACCCCGGAGTCGGCGCTGGTGCTGCTGGTCACCCGCGACGCGAAGCTGGGGCTGATTTTCCTCGAGCTCAAGCGGGCGGTGGCCGAACTCTCTCGGATGATCTGATATGCCGGGCCTGGGAACCGGCGCGCTTTTGGTCGGCCTGGTCGACCTGGTGGTGATGAATCTTTACCTTTTACCCCAGGTGGGTCCACCGGAGGTGGCTGCGGTAGCTCCAGTCGTGGCTCCGGTTGCTCTCCGCTCCAAGTCGGCCCGACCGGTCCCGGTGGTCGTGGCGCTTACCGCCCCTCCGGCGACCCTGCGGGTCCACTTCCGCCTGGGTCAAGCCCGGGTCCGGAGTGACGCTCGCCTCCCGCTCGACGCGGTGGCTAAGCTATTAGCCGAGCGACCCGAGCTTTCCGTGGTCGTGCGCGGTCACGCCGACCAGCGAGGCGAAGCCCGGTTTAACCTCTACCTCAGTCAAAAGCGGGCCCGGGCGGTGGCGGCCTACCTCAGCCAAGCCGGGGTGGCCCGGCATCGGATCGTAATCGAGAGTTTTGGTGAGCGGGTCCCGGTCGACCCCGGTCATTCGCGAGCCGCTCATCGCCACAACCGACGGGTGGAGCTCACGTTTCGCCTGGGGTCGTCGTCATGAGCCTGGTTTTTCTTCTCTCCGCGACCAGCCTGGTCGGGGCGGCCGCGTTTTTTGTGGCCGGCTTTCGGTTCGGTGCCCACCGAGCGAGTACCCCACGCTGGTCCCGCCCAGAAAAACCTGACCCTGACGACCCGGATCGCGGCGGTACCGCCGACCGGTTGGCCCAGCTTTTGGACCGGCTGCGCAAAAAGGGAGTGCGGGCGGTGGTTTTGGCTGATGAGCAGGGTCTGCCGATTGCGGGCCTGGGCCACGAAACCAACTCGTTGGCGGCGTTTTCCGGCTACGTCACCGAGATAAGTCAGCGGATGGGGAGTTTCGCCCCGTTTGGCACGGTCACCCGCTTCACCCTGATCGATGCCGAGGGCGGTGAGCTGTGCGCCTATCCCCACCCGGTCGGCCGAGCCGGCCAGGTATGTCTGGTGACCCTGACCGATGGGCCCCGACTTCGCCCGGACCGGGCCCTCCAGGTGGCCAAGGCCTCGGCCGAGCTGGTCGGCAAGGCCCCCGAAAGCCCCATTCTTTAGCTGGGTTGATTACGAAAGCTTCTCCGAGGTGAACTTGTACTTGGTGCGGATATAACGGGCGAAGTAACTACCCAACGAATCAGCCTGAATAAGATTCAGAAAGATCTTGGCCGGCACATTGGAATAGGTGTAAAGCACAGTTGGAGCGTCGAGAAAAATGACTTCCAAGTGCTTGGTTTTTATGTCATAGCCCAGTTCGGCCAGATTCTGCGAGTCGACCCGGAATCGCCGGGTGACCCCACTGGGTTTTTTCTTCGCCAACGCGACGTGGGCCGGAGCCGGCGTCGTCGGCGTATGAAACGTGGCGAATCGCTCAAAGCTTTTCGGATGAGACCCGCAAAGAAGCGGAGCCAGGAGCTCGGCCATAAGGGGTAAGAGGTCAGTCGGCGCCACCAGGAGTTTTTTGGCTCCGATCGCATCGCCCGAGGGCAGGGTCACGACCACCTGAGCGGCAAAGGTAGGCGCCGCGGAGGGTAGGCGGACTTTCCGGTCCGGTGGCGGGCGCAGGTCAGCCCGAAGGACGAGACAGAGCTCGGCCTCCAGGGTAAACCCGTCGGCGATTTCCTCGAGTCGAACCCGGCCGGGGCCGAGCGGACGAAACCCGAGTTTTTCTAAGACGGTATAATCAATGGGGGGAAGCGGTCGAGGGGGCATAAAACCTACCGGGCCGGCATTCAGGGCGAGGGCCGGGGTGGACGGGCGGTGAGGGTCGGTTCGGCTTCCACCTCCGGTGGTGGGTCCGGTCGTTTGGTGGGGTCGACCGTGGCGGCGGCTGCCGCGGCGGTGCGGGGCAGGCGCTTTTTGACCCGGCGCAAGGAGAACCGTTTCCTGCCGTCCAGAGGAGGTTGATAGCGCCGCATGGCGGGCGAATGGGGCAGGGCGGTCTTGACCGCGCGTTCCAAGAGCGAGAGCCGACGGCGGGTGGTTCGGTCCCGCTCGGCCAAGGCGTCCACCGCGATGGCCGCCGCGTCGAGTTTTTCGGAGGTGGCCTGGTAGGTGGCCTCGAGCTCAACGTCGAGGAGGGCGGCCGCGTTGGCGGCGTTTCGCGCCTCAGTTTGGGCCTGGGTGACCACTTGACTCTCCTTAGCCAGGGTTTCCCGCACCTGGTCGACCGCGCCGTGCACTCCCTTTACTAGAGTCTCAGCCTGCATGGCTTTTTTCTCGGCCCCGGTGGCGTCGGTTTGGGCAGTACAGGACTGAATGTAGCCGGTTAGGCCCGTGGTCAGAGCCAAAAGCAAGGCCAGCGCCACCACCACCAGCTGCCCGGTCAGGGTTTTCACCTGACGGGGGTTGGGCTCGGCCTCCGACGGTGATTCGCCATAAGGGTCATAGGGTTGGTTGGGCCCGTCCGGGTAGGTGGTGTCGAGGTCATCCCATGGGGGGTCGTCTCCCGGCACCACCGCTTACTCCGTCTCGGCGATGTGATAGCGGGTGCCGCGGCGCTGACCGGTGACCGAAATTCGGTCCTGCCGGCGTAGGGTCTTAAGAATTTCCACGACTTCGGGCTTGGGCAGCCCGGTTTGCTTACTGAGTTCGCCCAGGGTCAGGCCGTCGTGGTTGGCCAACGTGGTGAGGCAAAGCCGGGTGGCGGCCAAAAGGTCGTCCAGCGCCGGCAGGTCGCCCAGCGCCGGCACCCCGGGCGGCACCCCGGGCGGGGTCGCCAGGGGGTCCAGCTGGTCGGTTTCGGGCTGCTCGGGGTCCGGCTCCGGGTCGGCCTCCCGTTCGGGCTCCGGGTCGGGGTCGGGCTCGACGTCTGCCTCCGGCTCCTCATCGTCGGGGTTGGGTGAGTCGGGAGCCGGGGTCGGGTCGGGTGGGACCGGAGTGGGCGGGACCGGGGCGGGCTGGTCCTGGTCGTCCTCCCACATCGCCCGCGGGGCCTGGTCGGCCCGCCCGGGCGGCATGGGGACCTTTAACCGAATCCAGGCCCGGAGCGCGCGGTTTTCGCGCTCGAGGTCAGTAATCCGGCGGGTCAATTGAGCGAGAGAGTCTATCTGCGTGATGGCCATAAAGTCCAACTCCTGAGTAAAATCGCCAAATGCGTTTCTACCAAAAGTGAGACCGTCGAAGGAGGCCCTCCTGCCTGTCTCCCGCTCGGGCGCTCGGGCGCTCGGGCGCTTACCCGGCCGCCTGCAGGGCGTCGGCGTCGCCGTCGCCGAGAGTGGCCCCGTCCATTCCGGGGGCTCCGAGGGCCCCGTCGACCCCGTCGACCCTGTGATAGCGGGTGCCACGGCGCTGGCCGGTGGTCGCCACCTGGCCGGTCTCGCGCAGGCCGCGGAGGATTTCGGCCACCGCCGGCTTTTTCACCGTGGCGTGAAGGGCGATTTCCCCGATCGTGAGCCCAGTCCCGTCGGTCAAGGCCTTTAGGACTCGCTCGGGCGGCGACATTCGCGGCGCGGTCGGCGCCGCCACCAGCGGCTTGGCGACACCGCTCATCGGCTTGGCCGCGGTCCGCTTGACGTAGCGCTTGGCCCCGGTCAGGCCGGCCAGGCGGGTGCGGGGCCGACCCCGACGGCGGACCCAGCGGGTCTGATTGCCCTGCCCGTCGGTGTGGACCTCGCCGGCCGCCTTCAGCTGACGCAAAATCGCGGCCACCTCGAGCTTGTCCAGACCGGTGGCGCTGACGATGGCGGCGGCGGTCTGGCCCAACTGACCCAACACCTTATGCAGGTTGCCCTGGTCGAGGCTGGCCAGCGCGCTCACCGCGTCGTCGGTGACGGCCGGGGCCGGGACGGCGTCAGGCTTGACCGAAGCCGGGCGAACCGGGGCCGGGGCCGGCCTCACCATGGGCGAGGCCTTGCCCCAGACCTTCTGCGGCTCGGCCAAATCGAGGTCGCGGGTCCAGTTGAGGGTCTTGGGGTCGAAAAAGTCCCAGCCGCCCTTCAGGGTCGACTCGGGGTCGTAGACGGCGAGCAGGCCATCCTTGCGGATGAAGTACTTGCGGCGGGCCAGGCCCTCGAGCGAGCGGGCGGGATGCACGGTCAGAAAGCTGAGATAGAGCTGGGCGGCGTTGGGCTGGCGGCTGAGAAACGTGTCCAGACTGACGGCGTCGGTCTCCGAGAGGCCAAGCGGGTAAAACGACATGGTAACGGTCATAGAGAATTCCTTGGGTTTAGATGAAGGCAACTGTAGGGAAGGATAATCCAGCGGGGTGGGTTTGTCGAAGGGTTTTATCGCCCCTGATTCCGGTTCTTGAGTTCGCGCAGCTGGTTATCCTGCACCACAGCGATGAACGCGTGGCTGGGCTGGTGAATCACCCAAGTAATCTGGCGGCCATCGCGAGCCTGTTGGGCCGACTTGGTGAGCTGACCATCGTCGCCGCGCTTGGTGGGGTTCTGGGTGATGAATCGATACTCACCGATATCGACGGCCCGGCAGTTGCCTTGCGCCATCTCGCGGATGGGCGGCTGGAGCGGACCGCCACCGTGGAGAGTCTTGTGAATGCGGACCGCCACTTGAATAGCGGCCTGGTGGGGGGACGGCTGGGACATGAAAATGGAAATCCTCGGTGAAAGAAAAACTTCTAGCTGGCAAAGGAAACGCTCCTTCACTCATTTCTTGAATCTTTTTTCTTTCCTGTCGATGCGGTCGCCGAGGTCGTTCCATCCACGCAGCCCGACCCGAGCAAATCGTAAAAGCGTTTGATTTCCGACCAGTGGGCTTCGGTTCGGACCACCTCATCCCAATCGAGGCCCAACTCCTCGGCCAGCCGCTTCATTTCGAGGGTCCAATCACTTAGCTCCGCCGGGGTCTCGCAAAAGCCAATCGGGTCATCAAAGGCAACCTGAACGGTTTGATGGAACTGGGCTTGGGCCCAGGTCAGACCCTCCGGGCTGAGCAGCCGGTAGACTTGGACCGGCGCTCGGGCGGGTCCCGGGGACCGGGTCGGGTCCGGGGACCGGGTCGGGTCCGGAGCCGCGGCCGGGTCAGCCACTAAATCCGCGCAGAGGTCGATACACCCGCCGCAAATCGCCACCGGACCGGGCCCGGCGATGAACTTGGCCACCTGGTTTCGGCCCAGACCGCAAAACGAGCAGTGGGTGGCGGCCAGGGTGTCGACGATTGTGGTATCCGCCACCTTAGAAGCCGAGGAAGGTAAGTTCCTGGTTGCTGAGGCGATGGCCGCGCACGGCGCCGTGCTCGTCGGGCACATCGCGCAGGTTGCGGACGATGAGCTCGAGCTTCTGGATTTGCTTTTCTTCGGCTTTGATGTAGTCGCCTTCGGTGAGAAGGTTCTCCACGGTACCGGCCCCGATGGTGATGTCGCGCTCCTCGGGGCCGCCGCCGGCCGAGCCGACCAGCTCGGCCTTCACGTTGTAGGTCATGCGCTCGGCGCCCCGCTGCATGACGGCGCGGGCCTGCTCGAGCAGCTTGATGAGGGCCGCGTCGGTAATGTGGTACTCCTCGCGGATTCTCGTGACCCGAGCCTTTCGCTCCTTGATCTTATCCTTGGTGACCGAAATCTTGGCCTTGCAGTGGCGGATGATGTCCTCGGAGGACTTTTCGAAGGTGAAGTTGAGGAAGCGGTCGAGGTCGAGCGGATGCATGGAATCCCTTTCATGGAGGAAATCGTCGTCGGTTTGGCCAGTCGTAGGCCAGTAATCGCCAAAAACTTCGGCCAAGTGGGCCTCGGTTTCGTTGGCCATGGGAAAGCGGCTGAGTCGTTCCATCACCCGGTCCATGTCATTTTCTTTGGCCGCCGAAAAATCCGCTAGGGGCAGACGGTCAGAGCCCTCTCCCACGTCCCCCGATCCTTTACAGCTGGGTCCTTGCAAAGTATTGTCTAGGAATCCTGGGGGTTTCTGCGGCGTGGCGGCAAGCCGGACCGGCTGTCGGCCGGGGCCTCGGGCGGCCACGGGGCCTGGAGCGGTAGAACGCTGAGGTAGGGCGAGCGGTGCTCCACCACGATATAACAGCGGCGGCAGAGGCGGGCGGTGAACTTTTCGATATACGGCTTTTTATGGCCCAACCAACGACAGGCCAGGCGGCGAAGCCAGCCGGCCAGGCGCTCGCCTGGGGTGCCGCGGAGGAGTTTATCGAGAGCCGAGCGGGACGTGGGCATGGAAGCCACCGTAAGCCAACACCGGGCCCAGGTCGAGAGGGTCGGCGGCAAAAAGGTTATTCAGAGTTGGTCAAGCTCGAGGATGCCGAGCAGCATCTCGGCCGGCTTGGCCCCCATGGCGGCGTTATAGATTTGGCGCTCGATCGGGGACATGCTGTCTTGATCGATCGCGGCGTAAAGCAGAAGCTTTAAGGCCAGGGTCATCCCGGCCGCGCGCATAAATGGCTGATTATGGCTGGGGGCGCTGGTTTTCACCACCAGGAAGCCATCGACACTCCCGTTGCCCGCGAAGTGAAAGACCACATCGGTATGAAGGGCGTCCTCGGGGGTGCCATCATAGCGGTAGCAGATGGTGACGGTAAACGGGCCGCCGTCTTGGGCGTCGTTTTCGGCGGCGATGAGCTCGTGGCCGCGGAAGGTGGAATCGTAGTGCAAAAACTGCAGAATCAGCCGGGCCCGGGTCTCGTCACGGAGAAACATGGTGGCCCGGTACTGCCCGGCGGTGCCGCCGCTCTCCTGAGCCTGGGCCTCTGGAACCAGCGACAGGGAGGGCTGAACCATGGCCACGAGCGGGGCGGCCGGGGTCAGGGTGACCAGGAAGGCAAGGGTGCCAACCGCCAGCGCCACCAGGGTGCCGCCAGTAAAAACCAAGCGCTTCATTGCGATTTCCTTTGCCGAGGGAGGAGTCATGGGGAGGGGTCTAGTGGAGGAAGTGCTGCAGGGGACTGTGGTTGGCGACGACCCAGACGATGAGGCAGCCCCATCCGATGGAGAGCAGGAGGGCGACCGCGGCCATGCTCATACCGACCCGGCCGTGTTTCATGGCCCAATCATAGCTAATGACCGAGACCACAAAGGCTGCGATAATGACCAGGATGGCCAGAGGCGACCCGGGCGCCAGCTTCCCGATAACCAGGGGAACCAGGTTGAGTAAAAGGCCCGCCACCGCCCAGCCATTTACCCCGTGCTCGACCTCGGTCGCGGCCGGTTGAAGGGACTGGCCGAACTGGTGGCCGCAGTTCGAGCAGCAGGGCTGGGGCTGGCCGTAGACCGCTCCGCACCGAAGACATTGGATGCTTTGCATCGTCATGAGATTTCTCGCTTTTTTGGGCTGTAGGGCACCATCGGGGGTCGGCCCGCACCACGCTGGCCGGCCTCCTATGCTACCTTACGGACAACCGTCGCCGACTTCGGCGGTAAAGCTGAAACTGTCCAAGTACCATTCTGTGAACGAGCCTTCGAGCCCACGCTCGTAGGCGCGAATCTCGACCCTGACCCGCTGCTCCTGCGGCACACTGAAAAGCACCAACACCTCGACCTCCTCAAAGCCGGTCCAACCGCCCAGACTGACCCGCTGGTAAGCCTGGCCGATGAGGTTGCCGACGAGGTCGTAAAGCCGGATGCGGAGGATATCGCGCTCGTCCACGGGGTCGGGTAGGGGGCCGTCCTGGCCCACCCAAAAGACAAAGCGGGACCGACGGGCCCCAGCCGGCAGGGTGACCTCTTGAAACAGCTCGTCGTAGGCGCCGTCCTGGTCGGTAAAGCGTGGATCATAGAGAAACGCCAGATAGGCCGGACTGGGCGCCTCGCTGACGTGGTTCTGGCCCTCGGCGATAATCACCCGAGCCGGGGTCCAGGCGATATTCGGGCCCTGGTCGAAAAAGCCGTTGGTCAGGAGCTCGACGGTATCACAGGCAAGCGGGCAGACGCCCTCGGGCTCGGGACAACCGTCCTCATCTTGGCAGCCATCGACGTCTTCGGACTCGGTGACGCACCCGTCCACCGGATCGGGGATGCCATCGCCGTCGGTATCGCCGGGCGAACAGGCGTCCTCGGGCTCGGGGCAGCCATCCTCATCCTGACAGCCGTCCACGTCCTCGGCGTCGATTACGCACTGGTCGACTTCGTCGATGATGCCATCCTCATCGACGTCATTGGGTAGGTCGGGCTCGGGACAGCCGCGGCCGAGGAGACTATTGCCGTAGCCGGGTTCGGTGGGACACTCATCCTCGGCGTCGCAGTAGGTGTCACCGTCCTGGTCGGGGCCTTCGGTTTCGCACTGGGGTGGTCCATCGGGGTTGTCGCTGTCGCCCTGGTCGTCACCCCCGTCGTCCACGGTGCCGCAGCTGGGCTGAGCGGTCAGCAGAGCGAAAAGCGCAAGAAATCGAACTATGTACATGAAAGTCTTTCGTTGGAGTGGAGCCGGAGAAACGCAAAAAAAGGGGCCCCCACTGGGTGGGGACCCCGAACCGATTAGTCGGCGCAGCCTGGCACGTCAGCCTGCACCGACATGTCCTCATAGGCGAAGATGGTCGGCAGCGCCTCGTCATTGCTGGCCACGATGAAGAGAATCGCCTCGCGATCGACCAGCCCCTCGCCGGGGATGATGATGCTGTTCTCGGCCCAGAGGACCGAGTCATCCGCGTCCAGGTTGCTCGAGGTCACCGCGTTTCGCACCAGCTCCGGGGCGCCACCCTCTCCAGTGCGCCAGAAATCCATGGTGAGCACGTCATACGCGGTAGGATCGGCGTCATTTTCTCCTGTGTAGATGGTACTCCGGAACGAGAGCACGATATTAGCGGCCTCGGCCGGGATCGCGAAGTACTGGGTGATGGTGTCGAACGTGGCCACACCACCGGGAACGGCCACGATCCCGCCCATGCCCAGAATGTTGGGCACCGACAAGGCATCCACATCCGAGAAAATGACTGGAGAGCCGGCATCGCTGGTCACCAGCCATGGGTCGACCGTCGCGTCGTCGAAGCTGCCGTTCACGAGGAGTTCGACTCGCTCGGTCGTGGCGGTGCAATCGTCACAAAGATCACCGGAGCCGTCCGCATCGCCATCGGTCTGGTCGACGTTGGCCACGGACGGACAGTTGTCGACCGCGTCGAGCACCCCGTCCTGGTCCATATCGGCCGGCTGATTGCCCACCGGACAGCCGTCGCTCGCGGGCGAGGGCTGGGTGGGGCACTCATCGATCGCATTTTCGATGCCATCGCCGTCGAGGTCGGCGGTTTGGGCACAGGTGGCGTCTTCCGGGTTATCCGGACAGAGCTGGCACTCGAACTGGTTCTGGGCCGGGTCATCGCAAAAGCCGACCTCGACGACCGGGTCATCGCTGCTGCAGGCAGAGGAAAGGAGGGCCAGGACGGCAATAAAGCGAAGGGAAGTCTGCAAAATGAGGGGAACTTTCTTGGGTAGGTGAGGCGTGAAATAAAAAGCACCCGGACACCGGGTGCTGTGGAGAGCGAGTGGGTTTAATGGAGCGCCACCCACGCGATGTAAAGGCCCGTGGCACACAGAAAACAGAAAACCGGATTGGACTTCATTGGCTGACCCCCTGTGCAGGTGATATGCCGAGTCAGTAGGTGTCTAAGGTCCTAGAATCAGGCGAGTCACCCCGACGCCGAACGCAAGAGTTGCGAATCCAGGGCCTGACCGGCAAGTTTTGCGCTAGTCCTGCCAGGCAGCCGCGTCGTCGACCAGGAGGCTGGGCGAGAGGTCGAGCGAGACGGGCTCGTCGATGAGCTCGATCTGGGGCCAGTCCTTTTGCGGCTTGACATTGATGAGGAGGTCGCCCTGGACGTTGCGGCGGACCCGGCCGGTCTCGGAGTCGGTGGCGAGGTAAATGGACCACCACTTACCGGCCTCATCACGGACCGAGCCAATCCGGGCCTTGGAATTGCCGCCCCGCAGGATGTCGTTCAGGATCTTGGGCTTGAGTACACCTTTTCGCATTTTCGTATTCTCCTTGAATGTGATACTGATTTCAGGTTCAGTTTCGGCCGGAAAAAATTCCCAACCTTTATTTTTTGGCTAAAACACCTTACAACCAGGGCGGGTCGGACGGACGGCGGGTGGTGCTGCGCAGGCGGTGGACTGTGCGGCCGGTGAGGGCGGTCACGACCATCCCGACCACAGCCGCCAGCGACTCATCAGTCCTCTGACTCACTCGAGGGCGGGGTGGCGTTTATGTGATGGGTCTGGTACTTGCCGGACAGGTGGCCCGCAATCACCGTCACGTGACGGCCCAGCCGGCGACCGATCTCGGTGTAGCTCAGGCCGGCCGCGCGCAGCTTCTGGGCCTCGAGGAACTGAGCCCGGGTAAACCGAAGCCGCTGCCGTTTGGTGCGGGCGACCTTGCCGCCCAGGTGACGACCGACCACCGAGGCAGCCACGCCCAGGCGCTCGCCGATTTGGCGGAGGTTCAGGCCCTGGGCCCGCAGGGTGACGGCGGTCTCGTACTCGGCGGTCGAAAAACGGTGACGCTTACCGGGCACCCCGTTGCGACTGACGTGGGGCGAAGAGCTGATCCCGTAGCGCTGGTGGCGCTCGTCGAGCCAGGCCTGAAGCTCGGCCAGGCGCTTTTCGACCTGGCGCTTTTCCCGCTCGATGGCCGCGATTTGCTTCAGCTCGCTGGCCAACACCTGGGCTAGGGTAAGCGGCTGGGCCGGGGTCTTGGTCGGTGACGGGGGTGGTCCGCCGGTGTAAAGGGGTGGAGTCTTTGCCATGAGGTGGTTTCCTTTCGGAGTTTACGGGGTGGGTCGTTTCCCCTTACTCTTTTCTTAGTGAGATCATAGCCGCCCAGCTCTTCGGTCGACCTTTTTGGCCGGAGGCAGCTGGGGGCAAGCCCGGTCCACCAGGCGACGCATCCCGGCTTGGCTGACCAGCATCGGGACGATAAAGAGGAGCAGGATCGGCCAGAGGATCGCCAAAATCAAGCGGTTATCGTCGTTCCAGTCGGGTCGGAGACGATCGACCAACACCAGGCTGATGCCGGCAATGGTGGTGTAGGCGGGGATTCCGGCCACGATGAGAAACATGAGAGTCCAAACGTTGATGGTCATAAAGAACCTCCTTACGAGTCTACCGCACCGGGATGTGTGTGGTCAACTGATTTTACGTCAGCTCTAGCAGCACTGGCCAGCGCCTGGCCTAGCTCATATGACCAGGCTACGGTAGAGCCGCACCAGCTTTTCGTTCTCCAGAGCGAACAGCATGGCCTGGCCGAGGTGGGTGGGATCGCTCTGTTCCACCGCCAGGACGTCTTTCCAGTGGGCGATAGCGAACTCGAGGTCCTCGTCCGAACAGGCGAGCGGACAGTGCTGGTGCAGCTCGCTGAGAAACTGAAACAGCGGTCCGGCAATCTGCTCGAATCGCTCTTCCTCCGCGCGCACTTTTTCGTAAAGATCCATTTATTTTCCTCGCGCGAAATACTGACTATGTCCTGGTAAGTATGCCGATGTAGTTGGGGTAAAGCACCTCATCGGTTTCCGTGATGGTCGCTCCGGCGAAGGCTTTGGCTCCGATCACGTAGGCGCCGGCCTCCCTGGCCTCCACTAGCCAGGCACCCTTGCCCTGGCGAGAGAGCTCTTGCAGCTGGGTGATGAGCTTATCGAGTGTCAAGGGGGTGGGCTTAGCCCTGCTCATTCGCTATCGTCTTTCTTGGGCTCGCACTGCGGACAACACCTGTGATCGGGGCTGCCGACCAGCGTGGTGGGGCTGTGGGCGTTCATGAGCTTGAAGGCGTCGACGGCGGCCTCCAAACACCCTTCCACCCCTTCGCCCTGGGTAAGGACGTCGATCTCAAGGAAATGCGCCACCCACACCCCAGGCAGGTCGGCGGAGGGGCAAAGGATGAGAGTGTGTTTGCCAGTGGGTTCGGTCTTGGGCACGGCAGCCTCCCTCGTAATCCGTGGAGCCGGTTCGATACATTTTATGGACATGTGATTTAGTCGGCTTTGATGGAGGTGGCGGCGGCCTGGGCAAAGGAGATGGTCTCACCGTACTTTTTGCGCGGCACACTCATTTGGTTCTCGCGATCCCGCAACCACCGCCACCAGTCGAGGGCGCAGAAGCGGCACTCGGGGTGACAGGCGCCCAGGGCATAGATTTTGACTAGGCTCATTCGATGATCCTATTCCACATTTTTCGGCGCGAAAAAAATTATCCCCTGGCGAGTTTTCAGCCAGTCGAGCGCGGCTTGGGACACTTTGCAATCGATAAATGCCTCGAGGTCGTAATCGTACGGACCCAGCTGACAGCCGAGCCCGAGCAAAAACTCGTCGTCAAGCCGGTCGGCGTAGAGGAACCCAGAGACGAACCCCGTGGTCATGGCCGGAGGATCACGGTACGGAAGGTGAGCGAGACCCGGCGGATACGGGCGACCGCCTCCCCGAGGGGACCGTCATGGGTACGGGCGGCGATGGCGTGCATCCAGCGACTCCGAGCCTCACCCGACAGGACCAACAGGCTGCGGGGCGGCAGCCGAAGCTCGAGGTCAGCCGGGGCCGGGTAATAGCGGCGAGCGAACTCCATCACCGTGGCCGAGCCCAAGCTGAGGGAAACCACCGTGGGGCCAAAGCAGGGCACGCAATCGGTGTGGCGGGTGATGCCTTGGCCAGGCTGGTACTCATTCACGATGAGCTGATCGGGTGCCGGGTCAAACAGGCTGATCATCCGGGCTTGAAGGTCGTGGGTCCAGTCGGGCAAAGGCCCCAGGTACATCGAGCGGTCCACAGTTTTCCTAGTATAATCATAGACATAACCATAGTGCTGAGTCCTGCGCTGAAGGTCGGTCCGCCACGGGCTGTGGTCCACGGCGGCCAGGAGGTCCAACTCCTCACCGGGAGTAATAAAATCGGGAATCAATTCAAGGCCGGCTGGAATCATCCCTTCTTCCCCCTATTCTTTGTGGATTACCGCACGAGGGATCCGTCGAGCCCGGCGGTCAACCAATCCACGATAGCACCACCGGCCGACCTTGAAAAGCAGCAGCCCGGGCAAGGTGAGCGGCCAGAAGGCGCCGGCCCAAGCAAGGGGTGAGCTCAGATCGGCTTCGAACAGCTCGGCTTCGAGTAGCCGGTCGGTCAGGACCGCAATGCTCACATAGGTGATCACGTTGAAAAACGCGAGGATCCAGTGGCAGAAGCACATGGGTTAGGCTTTCTCTTGGGCGGCGGATTTTTCTAGCTCGGTGCGGGCGACTTTGAGCTGGCGGTCATAGACGCCCGCCAGCCACAGCTGTACCATCCCGCCTAGAAGGAGGAAAGGGCTGGCCCAGCTCCACATTCCGAGGACCAGCGATGGTACCACCATGAGAGTGGCGCCGCCCAGATGAATCCAACGTTGGAGGCCAGCCGAACGAACCCGACTGCGTAAGCGGGTTTGTCGGCGAATCGCTAGGTCGAGGTCGAGGCGGTTGACCGTGGCGGTGGCATAAACCACTCGAGCTAGGTCTTTGCGGCTGGTGACCCCCCAGAGGTCGTAAACCACGCGGTGCTCGGTATCGGACAGCACCTCATAGGCCTCGGTGAGCGCGCGAAACTCGGCGGCTTTGACCTCGTCGTCGGGGTAGTAATCCGGGTGGCAGGCCTTCACCCGTTCGCGGTAGGTTTGGCGAATCTCGTCGGCGGTGGCGGTACGGGCCAGGCCGAGGCGGTCATACAGGCTCATAAAATCCATCTGCCTCGGGTCGTCCGGTCCGTAGGGTGTCGATGGTAATCGTGTACTGCGGCCAGTGGTCGGGGTGACAGCGGCCGTAGAGTTCCGACCCGCCATAGGTTCCGTCCCAGATAAGGCGCGAGGACTGGTCGGGATGGAGCTTTCGGCCGGCCAGCTCCAGGCGACGATAGGTGTCGGTCCACAGCTCATGGGCCAGGGCTTGGGCCCCTTCGAGGGTGTCATGGATCGAGTGGTAATGGGACTGAGTCCAAAAACTCCCGCGAAAGAGCACGTAGAGGGTCACTCGCTACTCCACCAGCTGGAGGCGGACCGGCAGGCTCTCACCCGGGGGGCCGGCGGTGGGCTGGATGGGGGCCAGGATGAACCGGTGGGTTTGGAAGTTCCGGTCGTCCCTGACTTCCAGCACGATCGGGGGGCTGAGTCGTTCGGCCTCGGTCATCCCATCGGGGGTGGCCTCTTCTTGCTCCTCGACCGCTCGGTGGAGGCGCTCGAGGTCGACGATGATGGTGCAGTCCTTCAGCAGTGTCTTTAGCATGGAACTCTTACTCCGGTTGAGTGGGCTTTTTGCGACACCACTTCTTCTTATTTTCACGTTTTTGGTTTACAAACGGGTGGGTATTGCGTCCTGCCCCCGGCCAAGTCCCGGCCCAGGTGTTTTTCCGGGCCTTGATTTGGTCGAGTTTGGTCAGGGGTTTCACTTTTTTTCGCGCCATAAAAATTACAACTTATTCGTCTTCTGCAACCTGAAGCATTGAATTATGAGCCGTCACCAAAAATTCTGCGATGGATTTGCTGATGGAGCCGGACGGAATGATCCAATCATCCGAGTTGGCCAGTTCATCAGCGGTTTTACCGGGTACCACCGGAACCACGACGGTACACCAGCAGTCATCGTCAGGCTTACAGGGGGTGGTTTGCCACAGGCGAGGATCGAGTTTCTGATTCAACGCAACCAGATTGCTGAGAAGCTTGGTGGTCAGGGGTTTATTTTTCTTGCGCGCCATAAAAATTCTACCAATTACAATTCAAGGGAAAAGGGCCGGGTGGGGTGGACACCGGATTTGCGGCGCCCGGCTGGGGTGCGGCAGGGTTGGTCTTGGGCTGCGCCACAGGTGGGACACACATGAAGCGTGAGGGTGGGTTCTTTTTTTCGCGTCATAAAAATTACAACTTATTCGTCTTCCCACTCGAAATAGATCACCGTGATGAGCTGGTCGTCTCGATACTCCTCTTCGATTCGAA